>JACCDU010084347.1_pt1 | contig 30380 bp, 28 predicted proteins | sample 7446081 | NCBI WGS metagenome assembly JACCDU01 (sample SAMN15323447, study PRJNA562643) | freshwater metagenome | isolation source: river surface water | place: USA:Blue River Watershed | collected 2017-08-17
CGGTAGTGCAAGCCAAGTTTTTGAAGTAATCCTTGCACGTGCAAAGACATCTCTTCAAGCGCTGCATACGAATTTTCTGGCTTGTGGATTTGAACGATTTCTATCTTATCGAATTGATGCAAACGGTTCAAGCCACGTACGTGTGCGCCCCAAGATCCTGCTTCACGACGGAAACAGGGCGTGTGGCCCACGTTCTTAATGGGTAGTTCTTTCTCGTTCACAATCACATCACGGTATAAGTTCGTGATAGGTACCTCAGCGGTAGGGATTAAGAATAAGCCCTCTTCTTTGGTCACATACATTTGACCTTCTTTATCCGGTAATTGCCCTGTCCCAAAACCCGATTCTTCATTAATCAAGATAGGAGGCTGTATCTCATAATAACCCGCCTTGATCGCTTCATCTAAGAAGAAATTAATTAGTGCCCGTTGCAAACGCGCGCCTTTCCCCTTGTAAACTGGGAATCCAGCACCGGTTATTTTATTACCTAAATCAAAATCGATGATGTCATATTTCTTGATCAAATCCCAGTGAGGCTGTGCGTCTGCAGGTAGCTCAGGTACAGATCCCCAAGTCAAAACCACCTCATTGTCGTCCGCCGTTTTTCCTTGTGGCACAGAACTGTGCGGAAGGTTAGGAAGCGTCACTAATAAATCAGTTAATTCTTTTTCTGCTGCCTTTGCGGCCTCTTCCATTTCTTTGATCGATGCTTTTAGCGCAGCAGTTTCTGCGCGCTTGCCTTCGGCTAATTCTTTTTGGCCAGATTGCATTAAGGCACCGATTTCCTTTGCTGCGGCATTTGATTTTTCCAAAGCGGACTCTGCTTGCTGCAATAGTGTCTTGCGTTGATCATCTTGTGTGATCAATTGAGCAACGATTTCCGCAGCATTCGCAAAATGCTTCTTTTGTAAACCTGCGATCGTGGTTTCTTGATTCGCGCGAATAAAGGGTAAGGTTAACATAGCTCGGTTTTTAGAAAAGTCCTTCGTTTAATGCGTTTAATGCATCGTTTTTATGCGAGGCATCGACTAATAATGAAATATTGTGCTCAGATGCGCCGTAGGAAATCATTCGAATAGGAATGTTTTTGACCGCATTGATAACTTTAATGGCAATGCCTTCTTTGTCTGCCCAAAAATTCCCCACGATGCAAATAATTACTTGGTTCATATCAGGATCCTCTAATTCAGCGAATTCACGTAATTCACTCATAATAGCATCTAAATGCGTGGTTTGGTCGATGGTCACACTGACAGAAACCTCTGAAGTCGTGATCATGTCCACCGGAGTTTTGTACTTTTCAAACACCTCAAATACACGTTTCAAGAAGCCATAAGCATTCAACATACGTGTCGAGTGAATGTATATCGCTGTTATATTATCTTTTGCAGCGATGGCTTTGATCTCGATGTCAGTTGATTTTTCAGAAATTAAGGTCCCAAAAGCACTTGGTTCCATCGTGTTCTTCAACCGAACTGGAACGCCTTTTAATTTAGCTGGCGTAATCGTACTCGGATGTAATATTTTAGCCCCAAAATAAGCTAATTCAGCCGCTTCAGCGAATGAAAGTTCACGGATAGGGAAGGTGTTTTTCACGATACGTGGATCGTTATTATGCATCCCATCGATGTCTGTCCAAATCTGAACTTCCTCCGCCTGAATCGCACCCCCAATAAGGGAAGCTGTATAATCAGATCCACCTCGCTTCAAGTTATCTACCTCTCCGGCCGGATTGCGGCAGATAAAGCCTTGTGTGACGAAGATTTGCGTATCTTTTACCGGGGCTAACACGGCGGATAACTTTTGTTCAATTACGGATAACAAAGGCTCATTGTCCTCATCAATCACCATAAAATCTAAAGCGGGTAATAAAGCAGAACTTACCCCTTCTTCTTTTAAATAGGTTTCAAAGATTTGAGTCGATAGTAATTCGCCCAGGGCAACCATCTCCTTTTCTTGCTTCGCGGTGTAAGGTGAAGTAGCGATTAAGCTATCAATGAAATCAAATTCTTTCGCCACAATCGCTTGGCCCTGACCCAGACCTGATGGAGTACTATATAATTCGGTTAAGAACTGATCGTAATGGGCACGTAACTCATTTGATTTCGCCTTCGCTTCTGTTGGATTTCCTGCATTTAGCGACTCTGAAATAGAAAGTAAGGTATTCGTGCTACCAGAAAGAGCAGATAGAACAACGATTTTCGGTTGCCCATCCTCCGTAATTAATTGACGGATTGATTTCATTCTTTCAGGTTTTCCCACGGAGGTACCTCCAAATTTCCAAACTTGCATATGTTCTTGAATTATAGTCCTATCATTTTGATGGCTGTAATGGCCGCCTCATCGCCTTTATTTCCATGCTTTCCCCCTGCTCGGTCCATTGCTTGCTCTTGGGTATTCGGAGTTAGAACTCCAAAAATCACGGGTTTGTCATATTTCAAACTCACATTAGTAATCCCATCTGCCACCGCTTGGCAGATGAAATCGAAATGCCTTGTTTCACCTTGAATGACGCAGCCTAAACAAATGACTGCATCGATATTCGCTTGCTGTGCCATTTTCTGAGCGCCCAGACTTAATTCAAAGCTACCGGGTACTTTGGCACTAAGTATATTCTCCTCCTTTACTCCGTACTTTAAAAGCGTATCGTAAGCCCCACTATATAAAGCATGCGTCACCTCTGTATTCCATTCAGATACGACGATCGCAAAGGTTTTGCCTGAAACATCAGGTAAATGGTCTGTCGTAAAATCGCTTAGGTTTTTAAGTGCTGAAGCCATAGGGTGGGGTTAAAAAAACAAGGGATAAAAGCTTAAGCTCTTATCCCTCATCACATAATCTGTTCTTAAAATTATTCAGAGATAGAGCTTTCTAAGATCGCTTTGTATTTCTTTGCTGGAATTGATTCAGATGACTGACCATATTTTTCCACGATAATTGAATAGGTATCAACTGCTTCTTTCACTTGTTTATTTGACTCGTATGCATTCGCTAATTTCAACAAATAGGTAGGAGTAAAGAATTTGTTCGGCTTGTGCTCGGCTGCTTTCTTGTAATAATCGATCGCATCAGCGTATGATTTCTTTTCTGAATAAGCATCCCCGATTAACGAGTAAGCACGTGCTTGAACTAATAAATCTGAGCTAGAGAAATTTTTCAATTTCTCAATCGACTGATCGAATTTGCCTTGCTTTAACAAGGTAATGCCTAAATATAGATCGGCTAAGTTTTGTGTATTTCCGCCAAACTCATCCGATACTTTAGCTAAATCTTTTGCTGCAGCAGCTAGAGAATCCGATTCAAACGCATATACTGCTTTGAATAATTTTTTCTCGCCTTCTGCATCCTGCGTATTCATATACCATTGGTATCCAAAATATGCGGCAACAGCTACAACAACAACACCTAAGATGGTTGCAACACTAGATTTATTCTTGTCTACTAGTTCGGTAACTTTAGAAACTTCTTGTTGAAGAGCTTCTGGGCTCTCAATAATTTCAATCGGATCTACTTTTTCTTTCTTTGCCATAAGGGTCATTAATTCGTTTGGCAGATTGTTATAGGTGCCAAAGGACTGCAAAATTATAAAATCTCTTTCATTTTTATCCACATTAATCGAATCTTTTGCATTTTATTTTTCAAATTTGAAGTAAATAAACCAAGTATGTCCTTTAATCGCCCTGACCAACTACTTAAACTCCAAGAGTCTTTTGATATTTGTATCATTGGTGGCGGTGCGACAGGCGCTGGAGTGGCACTAGATGCTACCTTGCGCGGCTACAAAGTACTCTTAATTGAAAAAGGGGATTTCGCTTCTCAAACGTCATCAAAATCCACCAAACTTGTTCACGGGGGTGTCCGCTATTTAGAGCAGGCGGTCAAAAATCTGGACTGGCAACAGTTTAAAATGGTGTATAAAGCATTGCATGAACGCAAGACGCTACTAAAAAATGCCCCTCATTTAGCTTACCCCCTCGGTTTACTGACTCCTTGCTATACCTACTGGGAACGATTTTATTACCGAATAGGGATGTGGTTATATGACAAAATATCAGGTAACACTAATTTGAAATCAAGCCGAGGTTTAAGTAAAAAAGAAATCCAGCAAGAGTTTCCAGCAGTAGAATCCAAGCATCTGACAGGTGGGGTATTGTATTATGATGGGCAGCTTAATGACGCGCGGTATGCTTTAGCGATTGTAAAAGAGGCAGAACGTCTGGGTGCCTGTGTTTTAAATTATGCTCGATTGGACTCTTTTGTGTTAGGCCAAAAGAGTCTCAAGATAAAAAAAGTTGTCTTCACGGATACCTGCTCTGGTAATTCATACGAGATTCCTGTTAAAGCAGTCGTCAATGCGACAGGGCCCTTTACAGATAAAATTAGAAGCCTTGCGAATCCGAAAATGAAACCCCGGATGAAGGTGAGCAGAGGTGCTCACATCGTTTTGCCAGCTGAGTTTTGGCAAGGGAATACCGCCTTATTGATTCCTAAAACGGCTGATGGACGTGTTATTTTTGTTATTCCTTGGAGAGGTTCTGTGCTCGTGGGGACGACAGATGACCCTGATACCTTATCCGAGAACCCGCTTATTTTACAGGAGGAAAAGGAATACTTGATTTCCTATTTTAACCGCTATTCGGCTAAGCAAGCATCCTTAGCAGATGTTAGTGCCACATTTGTAGGCCAAAGACCTCTATTACAAGTTCAACTAGAATCCGCTCTTAACACGGACACTAAATCATTAGTGAGAGATCATGAGGTAGAGGTGGATGGTCGATCCAAATTAGTGAGTATTATGGGGGGTAAATGGACTACTTACCGTATCATGGCCTCCGACACTTTGGACGTTCTCGAAAAGGACGTTTTTAACCAGAAACCTAAGACCTGTCTAACGAAAGACCATGTGTTGGTTTCAGAAAGTCTAGTTTCATTACCAGAAGAGATTCCATCAGATATCCAGGCTCATTTACAGGAGTTGTATGGGCCGGCCGCTGGAGAAGTATACTCCTATGGATCAGAGCGTTTACTTCCTTCCGAACCTTATCTTATTGGAGAATTAGCTTATTTAAAGCAGCATGAAATGGCCGTGACCTGGGAGGATGTGCTAGCCCGACGTTGGGGTGTTTCTTTACGAGATGAGGCACTGGCTGAGCGACTGCAGTCCACAAAAAAAGAGGCTTTCGCCTCTTAATGTTAATATTCGTCTTCGTTAAAGAAGAAATCGTCTTTAGTCGGATAGTCCGGCCAAATCTCTTCAATACTTTCAAATGGCTGACCATCATCCTCTAATTCTTGTAGGTTTTCTACCACTTCTAAAGGAGAACCCGTACGGATTGCGAAGTCAATTAATTCATCTTTTGACGCTGGCCATGGCGCGTCTTCTAAATAGGAGGCAAGTTCTAGTGTCCAATACATAATTTATAGCTAATTTTTATTTCAAAAATACACGGAGGTTTTTGTTGTTCACAAACCCTTCCTAAGTGCAAAAGTAAAATAAAAATGTATTTATGAAAGATTTATTTTTTAAATTTTCATTAATTATCAAAACCTTGATTTAAACCTTCAATTATGTCCCTTTCAACCCCTGTTTCAGTCGAAGTATGTGCCTATTCTTTATATTCCTGCCTTGCCGCAGATCGTGCGGGTGCACATCGAGTGGAACTTTGTGCGTCTCCTTGGGAAGGAGGGACCACTCCGAGTGCAGGACTGGTGGAGCAAGCTTTGAAATCTACTTCACTTGAAATCCATGCCATGGTAAGACCTAGGGGAGGGGATTTTGTCTATGACGATACTGAAAAGCAAACCATGTTAGCGGAAGCCCGATCACTCGTTGCACAAGGGGTACACGGACTTGTCGTGGGTGCGCTTAAACCAGCTGGAGATTTAGATGTGGAATTTATGCAGGAGTTTCGAAAAATTGCCCAAAACCGGGAGTTGACCTGCCACCGGGCGATCGACGTTTCTCGCGACCTCATTCAAGTGATGGAGGACCTAATAGCACTTGGGTTTAATCGAATTTTAACTTCAGGTGGGAAAAACAAAGCGTTGGATGGAATAGAAAACCTAGCAGAAATGGTCGCCGCCTCTAAAGGTCGTATTCAAATAATGGCGGGCAGTGGAGTGAATCCCATTAATTGTCTGGACTTTGTCCAAATAGGCGTAGATGCCATTCATTTAAGTGCAAGAACAACACGTAATTCTGCAATGGAATATAGGCGTCCAGGAATTTCGATGGGAGGTGTTGCCGAGATTTCAGAATTCGAGGTAGCTTACTCGAGTGAGGAAATCATTCGAGCAGCTATCTCTAAAATTCAAGATTTATTCAGCAAATAAATCTGTCGTTTGCCATGCTTTCTCAGGCATGGTTGAAATATCATATAAGCCTACTTCGGTACGCTTAAAAGTTGGGATTTTGAATTCAGCCTCTGACATTGCGCCATTTTTGAATTTCTCCACCATTTGAGCAAAACGAGCATCCTCGGAATCTGGAGCACTCACACTCGATGACTCTAATTCACCATCTAACTCAATGCTGTCGCCTGGATTTAAGAAAACAGGGGTGGATTTCTTCACCACTTTACGCATTCCGCCGTCCATGCCGCTGGAATCTTGTTCGTAACCAGCCGCAATCACCGTTAGATAGAGATCATCCCCTAAATCTTCATCCGTAGAGAAGCCGAACTTAACCATATCTGCCTGCTCATCAATGCGTTCATTCAAATATTCAATGATGGCATTTTTTTCCCAGGTTAATAAATCTTTTGCACTACTAGTAGAAACTGTCACTAAGATGCGTTTAGCTCCTTTGATCTCTTGCGAGTTAAGTAAAGGCGAATTTAAAGCTTCCATAATAGCCGCTTTCGCTCTTCCTTCTCCTACGCCTAAAGCAGAACTCATCATGGCTTGTCCTGCTTTTTTTAATACCTTTTTCACGTCCATGAAGTCCGTGTTGATATCACCTGGTTTGGCAATTACATCTACCACTGATTTTACGGCTTTTGCTAACACGTCATCCGCTTTTGCGAAGGCATGTTTTACCGCTAAATCCTTGTAGTGTTCGGATATTTTATCGTTCATGATCACCAAAACCGTATCGCAATACGTTTTTAGCTCTTCAATTCCTTCTCTTGCATATTGGATCTTCTCTTTTCCTTCCCAGTTATAGGGGAATGAAACCACTGCTACAGTTAATAAATCACGTTCTCTAGCAATTTCAGCTACCACCGGTGCTGCACCTGTACCCGTTCCACCACCCATACCAGCGGTGATGAAGACCATCTTTGTTTCATCATTAAGGACCGCTTTGATCTTTTCTTTACTCTCTTGGGCAGCTTGTTTTCCAACCTCTGGATCTGTACCTGCTCCTAAGCCTTGTTCCCCTAATTTAATCTTAATTTTTACCGAATTAGAGGCTAAGGCCTGAGAATCTGTATTACAAATAATCAAGTCAGCACCTTTAATTTTTAGGTTGTCCATGTGCTTCACCGCATTGGATCCGCCACCCCCTACTCCGATCACTTTAATGATGGATTTGAAAGAGGTTTCCGGCACTACTTCGATTTGATGGTCAAAAAAGGAGGGGTTTTGGCTACTCATGGTATCAGGTCAAATTTTCTTAAATGTAAAAATAATAGAATTCTGTAAATTTTTTAGTCATTCCCCCAGCGCCACTCATTCCCTAATTCAAGTTCATGGCGGAGGTTATGTTTAATGAAGAATTCTTTCGTTGAGTAAAAGTCTAATTTCTTGGCTGGAATGTTTTCCACATTGCTCAGAGCATAAAGCAGCATAGCAGTATATTTAACGGTGTTCTCCATTTCTTTTTTGTTGACTAAGCTGAAATCATCGCAATTCGCATGGTAGCAATCTAATACACTGCGCGTCAATTTCCCTAGTGGATCCGCGGCTGGAATTCCTTCCATTAGGAAGGTTTGGTTATCAGAATGCAATCCCGGTGAGTTCGCTATTTGATTGCCAAAATCTCCATCAATAGCTTTTATCTGATCCCCCACAGACTTTAACAATGCCATCATTTCATCTCGGCCACCACCATTAAATCCATAGACATTATTTGTCATATCGAGGTTAATCATATAAACAATGTCATCTAGTTCCCCTAGTTTTTTAGCACGTTCCACATAGGCTTTCGAACCTAAAAGCCCTTCCTCTTCTCCCATAAACGCCACAAATTCAATGGTTCTTTTGCTACTTAATCCGAGTGCTTTAAAGGTTCTTGCTATATCCAATACCGAGAAAGATCCAATACCATTATCAATGGCACCAGTCGCTAAATCCCACGAATCCAGGTGCCCCCCAATGATGATTTTCTCTTTGCGGTGTTTCGAGCTCGTTCCTTTCAATGTCGCTACCACATTGCGGGCCTTAATGGGTTTGCTCACATTGTGCATTTCGATCAAACCCAAAAGTCCAGGCTGGTCCTTCATCCAATTTCTGATTTCCGTACCACTCTCTAAGGAGATGCAAACGGCAGGAATGGAAATTAAATTTCCTGTTACAGAAGCCGTTCCAGTTAATAAAACTTGTCCCTTAACAGTATTGACAAAAATGACACCCATAGCTCCATGCTGAATCGCTAGGGCAGTTTTTTCAGAGCGATGTAAGTTTTTTGTACCAGCCGGAGCATCTAGCAGTCCAATGTTAGCGAGTACTACTTTTCCTTTTACGTCTTTTCCCACATAGTCCGCATCTAGGCCATTGCCCAGATCGACAATCGTTCCTTTTATATTCGCATCTACTGGAGTCATAGCTAATGAAACCACAGGTACCTCTCTGAAATCATCTGATTTAGCCGGAGCAATCGACAAAGTGACTGTATCACGCGCCCAAGCTTCTACTTGAAAACCTTGAAATTTAGTATCCTTGAAACCGGCCTCCTTTAATAGTTTAAAGGCATATTCTTCTGCTTTTTTTCCTTTTTCACTTCCTGTTAAACGGTGACCAATCGTTTTGCAAGCATCCCCTAACGAGCTGTAGGCTTTTGAATTCGTTTCAACTTCGGATTTAATTTTTTTGAAAATATCTTTCCAATCTTCGTCGCCTTCAATAGGCTTAAATGAACTGGTGAAAAGGAGGATAGAACTGGCTAAAATTCCAAGGGTCAATTTTCTCATATGGGATTTTTAAATATCACCTTAAATGTAGACTTTTTCACCGAAAAACGCAATTAGCCTGACCAATTTTCCCGATCTAAATTTCGATAAGTAATAGCCTCTGCGAGGTGCTTTGCTTCTATAGTGGAAGAATGAGATAAGTCAGCAATCGTTCTGGCCATTTTTAAAATACGGTCATGAGCCCGCGCTGACAATTGCAATTTTTCAATAGCACTTTGCAAGAGGTTTGAAGAAAAAGGGTCTATTGTACATACCTGTTTAACTTGTTCTGAATTCATCTCTGCATTTGTTTGGAGGTTAGATAGGTTTTGGAAACGATTCTTTTGGATCTTTCTCGCCTGAATGACACGCTCTCTGATGTCAACGCTCGATTCGCTTACTTTCGAATTAAACATGTCAGGGTACTTTAAGGGGAAAACTTCTAGGTGCATATCGATTCGGTCTAACAAGGGTCCTGAAATACGGTGTAAGTAACGCTCTACTTGAAATGGTTTGCAGGTACAAGGTTTTTCTGGGTGATGGAAGTAGCCGCAGGGGCAGGGATTCATCGCAGAGATCAATAAAAAATTAGCTGGAAATTCTACGGTTCCATATGCCCGTGAAATGGGAATTTTTCGCTCTTCTAGGGGTTGCCTCAGTAGTTCCAAAACATGGCGTTGAAATTCAGGCAGTTCATCTAAGAATAAGACCCCTTGGTGGGCCAGTGAAATTTCTCCGGGGTGTGGATTTGTTCTACCACCGATTAAGGCTGGCGCAGAGATGCTATGGTGCAGTGCTCGAAAAGGTCTTTCAGTAATTAAAGGATTTTCAGAGCTCAATTTTCCTCCAATGGAATGTATTTGGGTCGTTTCAATAATCTCCTCATGACTCATAGGAGGCATAATGGAGGGAATGCATTTTGCCATCATTGTTTTTCCGGCACCTGGTGGACCTACCATAAGTAGATTGTGTCCGCCCGCAACCGCAATTTCGATGGCCCGTTTTGCTTTTTCCTGTCCTTTAATCTGAGCGAAATCATCCGCGTAGTGAACTGCGCCTGAATGCGTGTTCGGAGTAGGTATGGAAGCTTGGGACCGGCCGTGTAGAAAGCGAATCGTATCGCGCAAATTCGTCATGCCATAAATGTCAAGTCCAGCTATCAAGGCTGCCTCTGATGCATTTTCAAGTGGTAAGATGAGGGATTTGATTCCTTGTTTTTTCGCTTCGACCGCCATGGATAAAGCCCCTTTTATAGGACGGATTTCGCCGGTAAGCGATAGCTCGCCCATGATTAAATAGTCGGAAAGTCGGATCATCTTCGTTTGCTCTGAGGCTTGCAATAAACCTAAGGCAATGGGAAGGTCGTAGCCGGATCCTTCTTTGCGGATATCAGCTGGAGCTAAATTAATGACGACTTTTCTGCGTGGGAAAAAATACCCTATTTGTTTGATGGCTGATTCAACACGTTGGATTGATTCTTTAATGGTAGAATCTGGCAAACCCACTAAGTAGCATTTAGATCCTTGTCCTACATGGGTTTCAATGGTGATAATGGAGGCATGAATACCCACAAGGGCACTGCCAAAAGTTTTCGCTAACATAGTGGTCATTTAAGTCACAATGTTAATCGAATGAACCTGAATTAAATATCAGTTAACTGAATTTCAAATGAATGCGATCTGCATTTACCAACATCTTGGCATACTTGCCAAAAATCAATGGTTGGTTATTAGGTATATGACCTGCAGGAAAATCAAAGGCGATAGGATAGGATGTACCTTCGGTGTGTTCTGCTACTAATTCAAAAGCGGTTTTCCCGATGGTCAAACTCGCCTCCTGGCAATCTGTGAACCCGCCTACTAATAACCCAGCTAGGTTTTGGAATAATCCCGCGCGTTTTAATTGCAATAGCATTCGATCCACGTGGTACAATCGTTCACCAATTTCCTCCAAGAATAAAATTTTACCCTCTGTAGCAGTAAACGTAGGAGATCCCAATAAGTGACAAAGTAAGGATACATTTCCACCTATAATTTCTGCAGATGTTTCTCCGAAGCGGTTCAATACATGTGGATCAGCCGTCACAGAATATACCCCTTCAAAAAGCGCGCTACGCAAGTTTTGTAGGGCAGATTCGCCCCCTATTTGGCCTAAATTATGAGGCATAGGTCCATGTATAGAGGCAAAACCTAAGCGATCTACTTCACATAAAAGGGCTGTTATATCTGAAAATCCAACAATCCATTTCGGATGCTGACGGAACGCAGTAAAATCTAAGGAATCCAATAAGCGCGATGAACCATAACCTCCTCGAATGGGAAAAATAGCCTTGATAGACGGATCGTCTAGCATTTGTTGTAGATCAGCTAATCGCTCAGCATCCGTGCCGCCTAAACCAAAATGCCGTGACAAATAGTTAGGAGCCGTTTTAACCTGCAATCCCCAACTTTCTAACACTTCAACTCCCCGTTTCCAATTTTCGGTCGAGGGAAAAGAAGCAGGAGATAAAATAGCAACTTGATCTCCAGGTTGTAAATAAGGTGGTATAGTCCGAATCATACAATATATAAGTTTAAGATTCCCTAGGATTGTATTGCCTAAAAATGCTTAGATGAAAATAACCTCAGCAATGATTTCTTGTTGCGCTGTTTTATTTAATAGTTCCATCATTTTCTGCTTGGCCATCAGCAATTCCTTCTTTAGAGGGGCAGAATCTATACTTAAAAAGAGTTTTTTATCCTTTATATATACCTTAGTCGTTCTAGCGGCGATAGGCTTTCCCATGATCTGCTCCCAATGAGCAATAATATAGGTTTCATCGTATTTATTCTGCAACTTATATACACGCAATAAGGATTCAATCGCTTCTTTTAAGCTCATATGATCCTTACTTCGCGTGGAAGCACGGGGTCCTTTCGGGTTATATGGAGAATCGATCATTGTCTTCATTTTATCTGCCAAAAGTAAGCCATTAATTAGGTTTAATTAGGAATTTCTCAACAAAGTTTAAATTTTTTTATTTTTTTTAATATTTCATTAATCCCAAAATAGTACCCTAAATTTATCTGTTATTAGTAGAAAATATCGGATTAGTACAATAGTCTAAAATCTGTGACCTGCTAGGAACCCTACAATGTTAATTTAAAGGATGAAAATTATATTAGAATTCTATTACTTTTGCCTTTAACGAAAAGAAAGCGAAAGTCATAAACTATGAAAACTACGATCGACGCATTTTCTACAAGTTTTATTAAAAAATAATTCTTTAACCCCAAATTACCAAACTAATGAGTACACAACAACCAAATTTGACGAAGCCGGCTGCTAAGCCAGCTGCAACCGAAAAAAAATCAGGTGGAATTTCTGCTGGTTTAATTCTAATTGTCCTATTCGCTATTGCGATTGCAATTTACACCCTTGTAATGGGAGATGGATCTCACTTTGAAGGTGGAACTAACGAAGGACACCCACTTCCAGGTGACTACTTTGGTGTAGTTTACAAAGGTGGTGTTATTGTGCCAGTTTTGATGACTTGTTTCTTAACTGCATTAACATTCTCAATTGAGCGTATGTTTACTATCGGTAAAGCAAAAGGAACTGGTGATGTAAACGCATTCGTTCGTTCAGTACAAGCTGCTTTAGACAAAGATGATGTAGAAGGTGCTTTGAAAGCTTGCGACAAGCAAAAAGGTTCAGTAGGTAATGTTACTTTAGCTGCTGTGAAAAAATACAAGGCTTTAACTACAGATAAGGCTTTAGATAAAGAGCAAAAATTAGCTGCATTGAGCAAAGAAGTGGAAGAAGCTACTTCATTAGAATTGCCAATGTTAGAGAAAAACTTAACAATCATCGCGACTTTAGCATCTGTATCAACTTTGATCGGTCTATTAGGAACGGTAATTGGTATGATTAAGGCCTTCGCGTCATTAGGTAACTCTGGTGGATCAACTGATTCAACAGCTTTAGCAAATGGTATCTCTGAAGCCCTAATCAACACAGCATTAGGTATCGGTACTTCAGCGATCTGTATCATTGCATACAACGTGTTTACAGCGAAAATTGATGAGTTAACTTACAGCATTGATGAAATCGGCTTATGTGTTAACCAAAACTACGCTACGCATCACAATTAATATTTGAACTGATATAGGGGCTTAGCCCTTTCATTCAATTTTATTCACCGTTCAAAAAAATAATTGTTATGCCAAAAGTTAAAGCTAAACGACAAAGTGTCTCACTCGACATGACAGCGATGTGTGACGTGGCTTTCCTTCTTTTGACGTTCTTCATGTTAACCGCGAAGTTCCGTCCAGAAGAGGCTGTTACGATCACTCCTCCATCTTCTATTTCAGAGAAACCTTTGAATACTAAAGATGGAATGCTAATGGTTAGTGTTTCACCTGAAGGTGGCGTTTATTTGGCAACTGATGATCAAATGGCTCGTGAGTTTATGTTAGAGCGTATGGCTAATCGCTATGGTGTCGCTATAACTGCTGAGATGAAGAAGAACTTTATGGCTTCTGAAATCGTAGGCTATCCTCTAGGAGCAATGCGTCAGGTGTTAAATATGAAACCTGCAGATGCTAAGAAGCTAAGCAAGGGAATTCCAATTGATTCATCTAACAACGAGTTATCGTATTGGGTGGGTTATGCGAAATTGTCTAATCCAGAATTGAAAGTTGCTATTAAAGGAGATCAAAATTCGAACTACAAAGTGTTTGCTGATATCATCGGTACTTTGCAAGCTCAGAATATTAACATCTTCCAATTAGTTACTGGTCCGGAAAATAAACCGAAATAAGTTTTCATTTTAATTACGAAAAGAAATGGCAGAAATAGATAGCTCCGGTGGCGGGAAGAAAGGCGGCGGAAAGAAGCGTAGTAAGAAAATGTCGACCAAAATCGACATGACACCCATGGTGGACTTAGGCTTCCTTTTGATTACTTTCTTTATGTTAACAACGACGTTAGCAAAGCCCGTTACCATGCAATTAAACATGCCTGATAAAACGGATACTAAGGAAACATCACCTGTAAAATTATCGGAAACACTAACTGTGTGTCCAGATGAGAACAAGGTGTATTACTACCAAGGTATTCCTACAGAAGCAGGTACAGTAATGCAAGTTACTAACTATTCGGAGACAGGAATTCGCAAGGTTATCGCGGATCTGAAAGCGAAAGTGGGTAATAATTTTACTATCGTAATCAAGCCAACCAAAAATGCGAAATACCGCAATATGATTGACATGCTTGATGAGTGTGCGATTACCAATAACAAGCGTTATGCTTTATTGGAAATCGATCCGGATACGGAAGCATTGATTAAACGATCAGGAAAATAAGCTTATTAAATTAATTTTAAATTAAACGAATATTATGTCACAAGTAATAAGCCAAGATGCTACTTTGGACGATATTATCTTCAAAAACAAGAACCGTGAATTCGGTGCCTTCGTTTTAAGAAAGACGTATCCTAAAGTAATGAAGCGGTCCGTATTACTAGGCTCTGCACTCTTTGTCGGTGCTCTTTTGTTAGCAGCTTTCTGGAAACAGTTAACTGCCGCTGCAGAAGATAAGACTGAGGTGACTGCTGAAGTAATGAAATTGGACAAGCCTGCTCCACCTAAAAAGGTAGAGTTGCCTCCACCGCCACCGCCGCCACCACCCAAGGAAATCCCTAAGGTGACAACGACGAAATTCTTACCTCCAGAAATCAAGCATGATGAGGAAGTAACGAAGCCAGAGCCTCCACCTGAAGAGGTAAGAGGAAACACTGCATCGGAGACGGTAAAAGGTGAGACGGAAACGTATGAGCCACCAGTAGATCCAGATGCTAAAGGTGCTGAGCCTGTTGAGCCTCCTAAGCCAGCTGAAGATGAAATCTTCACGGCTGTAGAGCAACAAGCAGAGTTCCCTGGAGGTCCGGGTGCATGGGGTCGTTTCTTGAATAAAACGTTGAAATACCCTTCTGCTGCTCAACGTGCAAACGTAGGTGGTAGAGTATTCGTCTCTTTCGTTGTTAACACGGACGGTTCTGTTCAAGACGTACAAGTTTTGAAGGGAGTAGGTTTCGGATGTGATGAGGAAGCAGTACGTGTGATCAAGTCAATGCCAAGATGGAATCCTGGTAAGCAATCTGGTCGCGCTGTTAGATCTCGTTTTACGCAACCAATTACGTTCGTTTTATCTGAATAAGAGTAGAACGATTAACCATAGACAGACCTGCTGAATGTATTTTTAGCAGGTCTGTTTTTTTAAAGAAAATGAAAAGACCTATCGCTGTTTGGATTAATGTTGGATTTCGTTTAATTGTTGCATTGGCGTACTTTTTCTTAGGTTTGTACGTTGCCTTTTTTTCGGAATTTGATTTAGGTACTTATTTTGGGGTGCCTACCATTATTTTGTTTGGATTACTATTTATGGTTTACGGCTTGTTTCGTATGTGGAGAGCCTACACCTATTATAACGCTACCGATGAAGATGATGAAGAATACCAGAAATATTAGTTTAGTCCTTCTTGGACTTTGTTTTTTTCAATGCTCGACGGATAAAAAGAAGGGGCCTACTGATACTGCGACCGTAGGAGAAATTACCTTAGGGGTGGATGAGTCCTTTGAGCCCCTGATGAAGGCGGAGAGGACTGCTTTTCAAGAGCAGTACAAATACACGAAAATCAATTACAAATTCAGTCCGGAGAATGAAGTCATTGCTGATATGTTAAATGACAAGATTCGTGGAGTGGTGGTGACGCGTGATTTGACAGCCAAAGAAAAAGAAATTTTCACTCGGGAAGCCATCACTTACCGTAGTTTTAATATAGCCGCCGATGGCATCGCTTTGTTAGCGAATAAATCTTCAAGTGACACCCTGATTACCCTAGCTGAATTGAAGGAAATGATGGTGGGAACTTCGGCAAAGTATACACTGGTGGTGGATAAGGCGAACTCAAGTAATCTGAAATTTTTGATCGATAAATTACAAATTTCAAATGAGCAGAAACTGCATGTCGTAGCCGCGGGTTCTAATCCTGAGGTAATCAACCAAGTTAAGAATGACCCGAATGCCATAGGTATTGTTGGCTCTAATTGGATAAGTGATGGGGATAATCCTACTTCGTTAGGCTTTATTCGTTCAGTACATGTGATGTCCGTTTCAGAGGGTAAAGGAATGCCTTATACTCAACCTTTTGGCTATAATTTAGCGTTGAAAAAATATCCCTTGAGAAGGGAGATAAAGTATATAATAAAAGAGGCTCACCAAGGATTAGGAACAGGATTCTTGAATTATGTTTCAGGGGATTTAGGTCAATTAATTGTTTTGAAGGCAGGTCTTATACCCTTGACCCGACCTATCACGATTCGCACCTATCAAATTAACTAATGGGTCATTTTTATTCGGCTTAAAGTAGGGAAAATAGAAGATTATTTTTATTTTTGTTGTTCTTACCAATTTAAAGTTATGTGTAAATAATTGGACAATTCTTTGTTCAATGCCTAAGAAAAAGTTTGAAAGCTATTAATTAAAATAACAAAATGAAGAAAATGAAATCGTGGATATTGGCTGTGAGTTTATTGATCACCAATATGGCAATGGGACAAACTATCGCAGATGGATTACACTTAATCGATCGCGATCAACCGACTAGAGCGAAACAAGTATTTGAAGGATTGGTTTCTGCAGCTCCTACCGGTGAAAACTATTATTTCTTAGGGTATTATAACTTAACTCGTAGAGATTGGGCGGCAGCTGAGGATGCTTTCAAAAAAGGATTAGCTGCAGATCCTAAAAACTATTTAAATCAAATCGGTTTAGCTTCTATTAAAGTAGGTCAAAACAAGGTGAATGAAGCGAAAGTTGATTTTGACCGTATTTTGTCCGAAACAAAGTACAAAAATGGAGATGTACTTCACCGTATCGCTGAGGCGTATACCATGTTCTACAAATTAGGACGTGATCCGGAATTCAATGCACACAATAATGATCCAGCTGAGGCGATTCGTTTAATCGACTTAATGTTAGAGAAAACGAAGAAAGGTCCTAATCCGGAGCAAATGATTGTTCGTGGTGATGCTTTCTTGATCAAGAATGACGGAGGTAATGCTGTTTCTTCTTACGAGCAAGCTTTATTACAAGATCCTAGAAATGTAAAGGCGAAAGTGAAAATCGGTACAGTCTTTTTACGTGGTAAAAACTACCGTGAAACGCAAGCTCGTTACAAGGAGGCTATCGACCTAGATTCAAACTACGCTCCAGCGCACAAGCGTTATGGCGAATATTTAATCGTAGGTAGCCAATACAAAAATGCATCTCGTTATTTTAGAAAGTATTTAGAGAAAGCGGAAGCTACTCCTGAGGTGACTTTGGAAACGGCAAAATTATTATTCTTGTCTCAAGATTATGAAGGTGCGATGAAGTACACAGATGAGGCGGATAAGAAAGGGGTGAAGGACAACGATATCTTCCGTATGCGTGGGTATTCTCATGTGGAAATGAAGAACTACCAACAAGGAATTGATAACTTAGAAGGAATGGTTCGTTCAGGTGTAAAACCTTATTACATGGATGATTTGTACTTTGGTAAAGGATACCAAGGATTAGGAAAAGATTCTTTGGCAATTACTTACTTAGAGCGTGCTGCCCCTTTAGATACGAATAACAATGTTTATAATATCATCCATGATATTCGCTACAAGCAAAAGCGTTATAGTGATGCAGCAGTAGCAGCATTAGGCGGAATCGAGTGGAAGAAAAAGAAAAACCAGGCAGTTGGATCTGGGGACTACTTTAAAGCAGCTATGGATTATTACTTTGTAGCAGCATTTACTCCAAGAGCAGATACGTTAAATCGTCCACTAATTGCGATGAAGGCAGATACTCTTTTTGCGAAAGCGATTGCTGTAAACGAAAAATGGCCGCCGTTCTATATCAACCGTGCGCGTGCAAATAACTTGATCGACTATACAGGATTGAAATGGTTAGGTGTACCGCATTATGAAAAATACTTAGAAACGGTAATGAAGTTGAGAGAGGAAAAATCAACGGCTATAAAAGAAGATAAGAATCAATTATTCGAAGCCTATAAGTATTTAGGAGGTTACCATTTAACGGTGACCAAGGATGATGCCAAAGTAAGGGATTACTTTACGAAAGCACAGGAAATAAAAGCAGATGATAAGGATATCAATGATTACTTGAATCCTGCTGCGGCCGCTCCTAAGAAATAAATTGAAATAAGTCATCGAAAAAAGCTGCTCATCGGGCGGCTTTTTTCATTTAACCTACTACTATGTCATACGCAATTGTTACCGGAGGAAGTAAAGGGATTGGAAAAGAAATCGCCCTGCAATTAGCAGAGAGAGGATATAATCTCTTATTAGTCGCTAGGAATTCTTATGAACTCCAAATGGTGAAAGAAGAAATTCAGAAAAAGTATTCGCTAGAGGTTGATTATTTGGTGGCTGATTTAGCGGATCCATCCGCCGTTAATTCGATGTATGAGTGGGTGTTAGCGAAGCAGATTGATTTACGTATTTTAGTCAACAACGCTGGCTATGGTTTAGTGGGAGAATTTGAAAAATATTCCTTCGAAGAAACCCAGAAAATGATGCAGGTTAATATGAATGCCTTGGTGGAATCATGTTACCGTTTCTATCCGATGCTTTCAGGAAAAGGACAGGCCTATGTTTTAAATATTGCGAGTTCAACGGCGTATCAAGCGATTCCACTGATGAGTGTATACGCGGCGTCTAAGGTATTTGTTTTGAACTTCTCCCGTGGACTATTTCATGAGTGGAAGGACAAAGGAATTTCCGTTACATCCGTGAGTCCAGGCGCTACTACCACGAACTTCAATGAACGCGCGAATTTGCCAGCAAAAGCGAGTAAAGCGGCAGAGAAGATTACCATGACGCCAGCCGTTGTAGCAAAAATGGCTGTGGATGGCATGTTTGCAAAAAAACAAGAAGTAATTACGGGCTTAATCAATAAGCTAGGGGCTTTCCTAGCTTGGTTAGCTCCTAAATCAATTTCTGAAAAAATAGCTAAAGGGATTTACGAATAGTTTTTTCTTGACTAATTCCATCAAAGATTAGTCTAAGTACATACATTCCAGCAGGGAAACGGGATATGTTCCAATCCATCCTTCTGCTGGAATTTTTTATTTCTGTCGAGTCTAGTAATTTCCCTCTCAGGTCGAATAAGTAGATTTGTGCGTCCGTTATTTCATAGGCAATTTCGATGGAAAGAATTCCTTGGTTAGGATTCGGATAGAGGGCAAATTCATAAGTCGGTGGACTGTCTATATAAATGACATTGGAATAAGCCGAAAAGCAAGCTAGGCTTTTATACATCCATTTTGCCCGAACATAGAATTCACGACCGACCGTGATCTTACGAAATGAGGCGGTGTCGGAGGATCGGTTTTGGTCAATCAGCCACTCAAGTATGCCCAGAGATTGCGTCTTTACGAAATAGGATCCGCTTTTTTCCAAGTGAGGGGCAGCAGGATTAGGACGTCTCTCTAAGTGTATTTTTTCAGAACGGTAAAAGCATCCATTTTCTTTCATAACACTTACATATTCCCCGGCAGGTACTAAACCTGTGATTGTTTTTTCTTCAGAAAAGAGATGGCCTTCTTTTTCCCAGCCAATAAATTGGACTGTAGGGTCAATGGAGATACTCAATGAGCTACTGTCGGCGTCGCAAATGGGTCCCGTAAAGGATTTGCGAAGAACATAATTTGGTTGCTTTAAAACGGGCAAATCAATTACCATCGTATCCGTTTCTCCATCATTACAGAGGAAGGTATATCGTCCTCCGGAAAGGATAAAATCTGCAGACGCGGATTCAAAGCGTTTTGAAACTCCTAATGCAGAGGTTTTCAGCGGGCAACCGCTGATCCGAATGCGGTAGTTGTTCATCAGGCAATTCGTTTCTTTGCGTGCGCTTAGGTGGTGAATGATGGGGCCATTTCGTAAATAATTAACCAGGGTAGAATCTTTTGTACTACAGCCGAGTGAATCAACTACGGCTCGGACTAAGTAGCCACTGGCGCTAAAGGGACCCAGTGGACTTTTCGCGGTAGAAGAATAGGTGATGCGAAAGGGTGGGGATCCTTGTGCGACAGAATACTCACCTACCACCAGCGTTTTTTCACCGGTTAATGAAAAAGGCAGAAGCGATTGAAGTTTTAGGCGAGGTTTTATTCGAATGGTAATGGGAGTGCGTGTGCTTTCGCAATCATTTATTTTAACTGACGCGAAACGGACGAGGATGGAATCTGCTTGATTCTGATTTGGAATTGCTTTCAAGACTAAAGTCGTGGCTGTACTAACGCTCGATCTAGCTAGTTCTGATTCATACCAGCTATTGTTTAGTCCTCCACTGGCTTGAAATGAAATGACTGCATCAGAACAAAAGTAAGCGGCAGAGGTATTTAGAGGGGGTGAAGGAATGGGGAAAAGGGCTGTTTTAACCCCAGTGGATAAAGGCCCTTCGCAACCTGATTTAATGCAAGATGCCTGATAAAAAGAACTGTCAGTAGCTTGTAGGGGTAAACGACTACCCTCACTAAGTTTTGTGCCTTTGTCGCTATACCACTGGGTAATGGAAGGGGAGCAGCCGGTGGCATTAATTGAAAAAGGGAGTCCTACACAGGCTTTGACAAACTTTACAGCGTGCGTAGGTGCAGCAGGAAGGGAAGTGACGGTCAAAGTGACTTCATTCGAGGCTAGAATGCAGGAACCTGTAGGAAAAGTGAGATGCCGGGCGAATGCCTTTAGTTTAGCGCCATGGAGGGAGGGGACCGCAATAAGAGAATCGACGGGATTACGATTAAGTGTCCAAGAATACGCAGAGGAAAGGGGTACAAACGCCTTTTCACAAACGGTCAAGCTCGAAATGACAGGTGCTTTCCTTACTGTGATGAGTACGGAATCGGAGTAAATAATGCATTTACTGGTGGTGATTTTTAAGCGGTAAAAAGATCCTGAGGGATGAGTGGCTCCACCGGAAAGAAAAGTAAAGCGGGTGGCGCGCGCGTTTGTGATGCTCGTGAACTTTGTGTCTGTAGGTCTGCGCTTTTCCCATTGGAAGGTGCCGCCTGAACTAACAGCCACTAGTCGAATGGAGTCTCCCTCGCAGGTAATTTGACGGAGGGGTTGCGTGCTGATGCTCGCACATTGTGCGATGGACAGAAAAGATAGAAGGAGAAAAAAGAGCGTTTTCATTCCCTAAAATTGGAGTGAAAAACGCAGTGGAACTAGGCAAGAAAATCGATTATCAACAGGCTGATAAATAAAAAACGCAAACCACTCCGAATGAGTAGTTTGCGTTTTAATCAAGCTCTTGGTATTCTTAGATATCGCAGATTTTTACCGCCTGCTCTAAGGACGCCATTTTGTCTTTACGGGCTGGAATAAATTCCTGTCCGATGAAGCCTTTATAGCCCGTATCGTAGATGGCCCGAATGATAGCTGCATAGTTTAATTCTTGCGTCTCATCGATCTCGTTACGGCCTGGAACACCACCTGTATGGTAGTGAGAGATGTATTGGTGGTATTTTTTGATGGTTGCGATTACGTCCCCTTCCATGATTTGCATGTGGTAGATATCGTATAGCAATTTAAATTTATCGGAACCTACCATTTCACATAGGGCAGCGCCCCATTCGGTCGTGTCGGCTTGGTAGTCTTTGTGATTTACTTTGGAATTCAATAACTCCATCGAGATCGTCACATCGTAGCGTTCAGCGGTTTTCATGATGCGCTGTATGCCCTTTTTGCAATTGATTAGACCGTCTTCATCGCTCATTCCGTCTCTGTTCCCAGAGAAGGTGATGATATTTTTTACGCCGGCTTTCGCAGCTTTTGGGATAATATCTTCGTAGAATCCGACTAAAGCATCGTGATTTTTTGTCCGGTTAAAGAAATTCGGGATGTTCATGCCGTCTGGGTATTTTCCCCAGCCGATGGCCGCTGTCATGTCGTGTTTTTTCAGGATTTCCCATTCAGCAGGACCTGTTAATTCGATGGACTGTAAGCCGATTTTTTTTGCATTTAGGACTAATTCCTCAAACGGAATATCGTTGTAGCACCAGCGACAAGCTGAGTGATTTACTTTTCCTTTCAGGTCGAGGCCCGCTTGAATGTCTGCTTCTTGGAAACGGTGGCCCATCATACCAAGGCCAGCGAATCCGGCAGAACTTTTTAGGATGTCTCTCCGGCTGAATTTGTTTTCCATAGGTTTAAATTTTAATAGGTTTATTTTAGTAATCCGGTGACGAATTTTTCACTGAGCTCGAATAATAAGCCCGGGTAAACGCCTAGCAATATACTGATAATTCCTAGACCAAAAAGGCTAAGTAATTCTAATTTATTCAAATCGGGTAGAGACCAGTCCGCATTTTTCTGGTAGTGTTTTCCCAGGTAGATTTTTTGGAAGGTCCATAATAAATATCCAGCGCCTAATAATAGTCCCAAAGCCCCGAAAACAGCAATCACTGGATGTACAAACGGGCTGCTGAAGGCGCCTAATAAGCTGAAGAATTCTCCGATAAATCCGGAGAATCCGGGAAGGCCTAAGGAGGCAAAAATCGCGATTCCGGAGATGACTGTGAAGCGTGGCATCAAGGTCACTAGGCCGGAGTAGGAGTCGATTTCGCGGTTGCCGGTTCGAGAATACAAGACGCCTACGATTAAAAAAAGTAAGGCGGATAAAACTCCGTGGGAGATCGTTTGGAAGATGGCTCCTTGCCATCCTTCTGCCGTAAAGGCTGCGATTCCGAGTAAGACAAAACCCATGTGGGAAACAGACGAATAGGCTACTAGTTTCTTCAAATCCGTCATCGCTAAGGCGTTGTAAGCGCCATAAATGATGGATAGGGCACCTAATCCAGCTAAAATGTTAGCCGCCATTAAGGCCTCTATTTGGAAAAAGGGAATGGTAATTCGCAGCCAGCCATAGGCACCAATTTTTAATAAAACCCCAGCTAATAAAACGGAAATAGGAGTAGGTGCTTCCACGTGGGCATCGGGTAACCAGGTGTGCAAAGGAACCATCGGTAATTTGATGGCGAATCCGATGAATAATAGCCAAAATCCCCACTCCCGAGCGCTCATTCCTGCTAATTGCCAGCCGGAACTGATGTGAAGAATGCTGGTGATTTGGCAATTTTTTAAATCCGATAAAGCCTGTATATCGAAGCTGTGCACTAAAGAAGAGGTGGCTAATTCTTGTGACTGAATCAGTTGCTGTACCGTTTTCAGCGCCTCTACATTAAAGTCTTGTTCCGGGCGAATTAGGCCATTTAACAAAGCCGTTTCGTAAGGATCTACGTAAGCTATGCCCATTCCTAACATCACAATCAGGATCAAAAGGGATCCTACTAGCGTGTAAAGAAAGAATTTCAAAGAAGCATAGTTTCTGCGTGGTCCACCCCAAATTCCGATCAAGAAATACATAGGGAGTAACATAAATTCGAAGAAGACGTAGAAGAGGAATAGGTCTTTGGCCATAAAACAACCCATAATCGAGGCGTTCAGTAGCAAGACTAAGGCATAGTAACCGCCTATTTTTTCCTTTATTTCAGTCGAGTTCCAAAGCGCCACCCAGGTAATTAACCCCGTTAAAAGTAGTAGGGAAATACTTAATCCATCGATTCCGAGCGTATATTTTGACATAAATTGCCCCATCGATCCGAGTGAAATCGAGAACCAATGATGTGTTTCGTTGAATTGAAATAAGCCGGAGGTTTTATCAAATGCGCTGTAGATATAGCCCAAAAGCGCTAATTGCAGCGTCGAAAGACCGATAGCTATGGTTCTTGCTTGCTCTTTTAATTGACCTAGTCCAAGCACCAAAGCGCCTAGCAAGGGCAATCCAATCAAAAGCGATAATAGGGGTAAATTCGTCATTTAATAAATAGCGCGTAAAGTAAAAATAGGGCAAATGTCACAATAATCATAGTCCAATAGCTTTGGACTTTGGCTGATTGCCAGCGACTTAAAATTTTTCCAGTACCTGCACTTAGGCTGGAGCTTCCTCCTACTAAAATTCCATCTACCAGGTGACGGTCTACCCAGGCTAGTAAGTGGGCAATAATTACTTGCAAGGCCGCGATTCCGTTCACGAAACGATCGATGAATTGCGTTTCGAAAACCAGCGCTAATCTACTCTTCCAGCGAATTAAGCGGAATAAGGAGGGCCAAAAGCCAGGCAAAAATTGGTAATTAACAGCAGGAATCCACTTCCTAGTAAGAAACGCTCCGGCAATTCCTAGTACCCAAGTCGCGGCTGAGATGTATAACCAAAACGAGGGCGCATGGTACATCGTAAGGAATGCGAAGCCGCGCATATCAAATGGATGGAGGGAAAGCCAGATAAACAAACTGGCAACAAGTAAGATCCAGATGGGAATAGAAAGGGAATAATCTTTTTCAGCAGAACCCTCTTTTACTGGCCCCATGAAAATCAAATAAAATTGACGACTGATGTAGAAACTTGTTAACACCATGCCCGCGCCTAGAACGCCTAGGAGCTCAAATTGTTCATTTGCGAACAAATATCCAGCGATATTCTCCTTGCTAAAAAATCCACCTGTTAATGGTAATCCCATTAATCCGGCACCAAAAATCAGATAGGCCAAAGCTGCTAGCGGGGCTCTCTTGCGCAGGCCTCCCATGTCGTTTATGCTTTGGGAATGTACCGTATGAATGACAGCGCCGGCCGCTAAAAAGAGGCCTGCTTTGAAAATACCGTGGGTTAATAAATGGAATAGAGATGCATCCGAACCCATGGCCATCCACATTAAACCTAGCTGGGAGATGGTGGAATAGGCGAGTGTTTTTTTGATGTCGTTTTGGAAAATAGCGAAAATAGCTCCTGATATAAACGAAATCGCACCGATGATCCCCATAAAAAGATGGGTCTCCGGACTTGTTATATCATATACGCGGACTCCTACAAATACACCTGCTGCCACCATCGTCGCCGCGTGAATCAAAGCTGAGGCTGGTGTAGGTCCTTCCATCGCATCAGGTAACCAAGACATTAAGGGGAATTGCGCAGATTTTGCAATACCTCCGGTGATAATGGCGATTCCAATGAGGGTAGGCGCGATGCCATGCATCGCTGAAAACTGCCACGTATTGAAATGCAAACCGAGAGCAATTAAGCCAAACAATAAGGCAATATCTCCGAATCGATTAATCAAAAAGGCTTTTTTAGCCGCTTGTGTAGCCGCCGATTTTTGATGCCAAAAACTAATCAACAAATACGAACACGCTCCCACTAATTCCCAAGCCCCATAGAAAAGAAGAATAGAATCCGTTAGGACTAAAAGCGTCATCGCACCCACGAATAGGTGTAAATAGATATAATAACGGCCAATCGATGGGTCTTCTTTCAAATAAGATTTCGAAAACAGCTGTACACAAAACGAAACTAAAGCCACTAAACCCAATACGAGTTGCGCCGAGGTATTCGCCCAAAAACTGGCATTCATTTCTTGATTACCTAGACTAAACCAAGTGTAGGCGATTTTGAAATTAACGGTCGACGTAAATAAGAAAGAGATAGCTAAAAGGCTAAAAATAGCCGAGAGGGAAATCGAAAAAAGGGGTTTGGGAAAAAGAGCCACCAAAAGCGCGGATGCCCAAGGCAACAAGAGTACTCCAAGAAACAGGAGATTTAATCCCATATACTTTATATAGATTTAGGGACAAATATACGGATTATCCACCACTCACAGGTGGAATTAAGGCAATTTCCATCGATTCTAATAGGATAAAATCAGGTTCAGGGAAGCGATGTTCTGCTGCAAGTCGCAACGAGGGTAGATTTTCCAAAGCCGGATGCATCGAACGCAAGGTATGTAACATTTCCTCCACGGTCACTGAGCCCTCTTTTTCGATCGAGATGGAGGATGATTTTAATAAATCCCGGCAAATACCGAACAGCAAGATGTGGTAGGTTGACATCGTTTTTTGTACCTTTGGTAACTAGTGAACAAATATATTGGATAATCCTCAGCTTTTAGATAATCACGGCCGCGAATTGACGTATTTACGTCTCGCGGTGACGGATCGTTGCAATCTGCGCTGCACCTATTGCATGCCGGCGGAGGGGATTAACTATATGCCGGAGCGCGAGTTGTTGAGTTGGGAGGAGATGTTTCGGTTGACCCGCATTTTGCATGAAATGGGGATTAAAAAGGTTCGCATCACCGGTGGAGAACCTTTTGTTCGGAATGGACTTCTCGATTTTTTGACGGAATTAGCGAGTCTTCGTGATCTCGAAATCTGCTTGACGACCAATGGCGTTTTTGTGGGGGATTACATTGAATCCTTACAAAAGCTGGGTGTTCGTCACATCAATTTGAGTCTAGATTCGCTCGATCGGGATCGCTTTCAGCAGATAACGCGACGGGATGATTTTGCCAAAGTATATGCAAACTTGATCCGCTTAATCGATGCTGGTTTCCAAGTCAAGATTAATGCAGTGGTGATGCAGGGCAAAAACGAGGAGGATATTATTTCCCTGACGGAATTCGCTCGCGAGCACAAAGTTTCAGTAAGATTCATCGAAGAGATGCCATTCAATGGTTCTGGATTAGTGGAAGAAAAATTATTTTGGGATCACGCCCGTATCTTAGAGCGTATTCGCTCCCAATTCCCTGACTTAAAAGCGAGACCCTTTCTGTTCGGTGAAACAGCAAATACTTATGATATCCCTGGATTTAAGGGCAATGTGGGAATCATCGCAGCCTTTACACGTACATTTTGCGGAAGCTGCAACCGCATTCGCTTCACTGCCAAAGGTCAAGTCAAGACTTGCCTCTACGATGATGGCGTTTTTGATATGAAGCCGTATCTTCGTAGCGAAGTGAGTGATGAGGAGGTGAAAGCACAATTTTTGACATTGTTTAAATCGCGTCCATTGGATGGATTTGAAGCAGAAAATAAACGAAAAGGAGTCATTACGGAATCGATGACGACTATTGGAGGCTAAAATAGGAGGATACAAATGAGTCAATTATCAACTCTGATTGAGAAATTTTCAGACCTACGCGTACTGGTGATAGGTGATTTAATGGTGGATGCCTACACTTGGGGAAAGGTGAATCGCATTTCGCCGGAAGCGCCTGTTCCCGTAGTAAATGTGATCAAGCGCGAATCGCGCTTAGGTGGCGCTGGTAACGTGGTATTGAACATCGCAAGCCTTGGTGCTAAACCCTTTGTTTGCTCGGTGATAGGTGATGATTCCACAGGCGAGACTTTGCAAGGAATTCTAGCAGAATCGGGATTATCAACGGCAGGTATTATTGTAGAAAAAGGTCGTCCTACCACGGTAAAAGAACGTGTGATTGCCGGATCTCAACAATTGATTCGGGTGGATTCGGAGACCGAGGCACCTATTTCAGCGGCCTCTTCTCAAGCCTTATTGGCGCAAGTGAAAGCTTGGTTACCGGAAGTCGATGTGATACTTTTTGAAGATTATGACAAAGGAGTTTTAAGTGCCGGTTTGATTCAAGAAGTTATTTCTCTGGCGAAGGCGCACCAAATCCCAACGGTTGTTGACCCCAAGAAGAAGAACTTTTTTGCCTACAGCGGTGCTACCTTATTCAAGCCAAATTTACACGAATTAAGGGATGGTTTAGGTTTAGATACTTCAGCCACTAGACCGGAGAATATTGCTAAAACCGTAGCCGATTTCAAAGCAGCGCAATCCTTCACGGGTCTGTTTGTGACGATGTCAGAACGCGGTGTGTATATGGATTATGCAGCTGACCAAATTCAAATTCCCGCACACATTCGCCAAATTGCCGATGTTTCTGGAGCCGGAGATACCGTTATTTCCATTGCTGCTTGCGCAGTAGCCGCTGGCGGTTCTGCGAAGCAAATTGCAGAGCTCGCAAATTTAGGTGGAGGATTAGTCTGTGAATCATTGGGAGTAGTTCCGATTGATGTGGAACTGCTGAAGAGGGAAGCCTCAAAAATATAAAAAAAGCCCCGAACGAAAATTCGGGGCTTTTTTTCTGCTTCTAGTGAAAATTACCCCACCCAAGCCGTAAATTCAATTTCCACTTTGTACTGTGGAGCGATTAAAGCGGAAATTTCATAAATCCCCGTTGTAGGCTTAATGTTGCTAAAGAAGTGCGAATGAGCGCGTGCGATGTCTCCATTTTTAGACATATCCGTCGTGAAAATACGGGTACGAACTACGTCATTTAGAGAGGAACCTGCTTGCTCTAAAACGACCGCGATGCGTTCGATGATATTGTAGGTTTGGGCGTATAAATCGTCAGCCGTTACTTTTTCGCCGTCAATTAAGGCAACAGTTCCTGATACTTCTATCAGATTCCCTGTTTTTACGGCTCGGCAATAACCGAAGGTATCTTCGAAAGTGGAACCGCTGGAGATGTTAATTCTATTGCTCATTTTCTTTGCTCATTTTTGTTATTTGTTGCCAAATTTCCGGCTTCGCGTGACGTACCACCTCGCCGATGACAATCACTGCAGGATTAGTCAAGCCCTCTTTGGAAGCCATGGAGGCTAATTCAGCAGCTGAAGATACGCCGATTCGCTGGTTTTTCATCGTGCCGTTTTGGATAATCGCAGCGGAGATATCACCTTTGCCATATTGCTGGCATAAACGGGAGATTTCATCTAATTTATTCATCCCCATCAAGATCACTAGTGTAGCAGACGATTGCAAACCCAAGGCAAGATCTGAAGTCAACGAACCATCTGATTTAGTCCCTGTCATTACCCAAAAACTTTCGTTCACCCCACGAACCGTTAAGGGAATTTCAGCTGCACCCGGAGCGGCATAAGACGAGGAGATACCGGGAACATAATCCGTTAATAAACCGAATCCACGGGCGTATTCGATTTCCTCTTGGCCACGCCCGAATACAAACGGATCGCCGCCTTTTAATCGAACCACGTGTCCTAAAGCATAGGCTTTTTCCACGATTAAAGTGTTAATTGCCTCCTGAGAGTGGCTGGAGCCTGCGCGCTTGCCTACATAAATCTGCTCGCAGCTAGGGGAACAATGTTCTAATAAGGTTTGGTCTATTAATGCATCGTATAAAACCGCTTGCGCAGAGGCGATAGCTTTGATAGCCTTCAAGGTAATCAATTCTGGATCACCGGGGCCAGCGCCCACCACCGTTAATTTCGGGTGAGGTTCTAAAGATCTGAAATGGCTTAAATTTTTCATACGATTAAGAGCGGGCTACTTTGGCGGATTGTAAAAAGGCATAAGCTTGAGCGGTATAGCGAGATGCAAACTCCGCGGAGGGCTCGTTTTGATTAATCTGTAATACTAATTCAGCAAATGTGGGGGCATCTAGTATAAAGTCGCCTGTCGCCACAAAGTTTTCATCGAACTTAGTGATTACGGAATTCTGTGTAGGTACAGAAATAGACTTATCTAGAAGCAATGCTTTCGCGGCAGAAATGAAGACGCTGTAGGCATGGTAGATGGCATCCGCATAGCGTTTGTCTTCTAAAGCGGCTGCTGTCCATTCATATTTTTCGTCTGATTCGAACAATAAGGTGGCCACTAAGTCGATCACTACACCTGCGCATTCCCCCACGCCGATTTCGGTGGCGAAGTTTTCTGAAGCACCCCAATCGATGAAGTCATCGTTTACTAGAGTGCTCAAATCAGCAATGGGTTTTAATAGATCGTAGAAATATTTCTCTCCTTGGCGATCATAGTAGCTGTGGAAATACTCGTTAGCCTGCGCGTTTTCTTCGTAGTTATTCAATAGCGTGCGCAATACCTGCGGACCTCTTTTAGAAGGAACTTTGATTACTTTATCTGCAATTTTTCCTTCGCCGTTTCCTAATGTCGCGCCGCCTAATAAGACTTGTAAGGCAGGTAAAACGCGTTTGTCTGCGGCCTTTAGAGATGATCCGTGGAATCCAATCGATGCCATACTGTGTTGTCCACAGGCGTTCATGCAACCGGAAATTTTGATCTTCATCGCACAGTCGTGGATCAAGGATGGGAATTCTTCGCTTATGACCGCCTCTAATTTGGACGTGATATTCGTAGAATCCGAGATCGCTAAATTACAGGTGTCCGTTCCCGGGCAGGCCGTGATGTTCGCGATGGAATTAGCTCCAGGTGCCGCTAATCCGTGTGCGTCTAATACGGAGTAGACGTAGGCCAAATTCGCAGCTGGCACATATTTTAGCATCAAACCCTGATTAATGGTGATGCGAATATCATCTCCGATGTATCCGGTTAATGCGTCGA
>JACCDU011215893.1_pt1 | contig 30373 bp, 25 predicted proteins | sample 7446081 | NCBI WGS metagenome assembly JACCDU01 (sample SAMN15323447, study PRJNA562643) | freshwater metagenome | isolation source: river surface water | place: USA:Blue River Watershed | collected 2017-08-17
GCCCCCTCCCCCGCCAAATCCCGCTTCTCGCTCGGCCAGGAGCTCGGACTCGCCCTCGTGGTCCTCGTCCTCGCCGCGATCCTCGCCGCCTACGGCTGGCACGACGCCGCCGCGGGCCGCCCCAACACCTTTCTCAACTTCGACAACCTCGTCGACGGCGTCGCCACGCCCATGTCCTACTACGCCATCATGGCGGTGGGCCTCACCGTCGTGATCATCACCGGCGGCATCGACATCTCCGTCGGCTCCATCATGGCCCTCGCCGCCCTCGGAGGCGCCGCCGCCTTGCAGGGCTTCCCCGCCGGCGCCCCCGCATGGCAGGTCCTGCCCGTCGCCTTCATCGTCCCGCTCGCCATCGGCCTCGTCTGCGGCCTCGCCAACGGCGCTCTCGTCGTCGGGCTCCGCCTCCATCCCTTCATCGTCACCCTCGGCACGATGAGCGTCTTCCGCGGCCTCGCCAACGTTCTCCCCACCCAAAAAACCCTCCCCGCCGCCGGCAAACGCCTGCCCGAGGCATTCACCACCGACTTCATGCGCGAGGAGCTTTGGGGCATCCAACCCATGCCGCTCGTCATCATGCTCGCCACCGCCGCGCTCGGCTGGATCTACCTCCAGCTCTCCATCGCCGGCCGCGAGACCTACGCCGTCGGCGGCAACGAGGAGGCCGCCCGCTTCAGCGGCCTGCGCGTCGGCGCCGTCAAGCTCCGCACCTACGCCCTCTCCGGCCTCTGCGCCGGCCTCGCCGGCTTCGTCTCCCTCGGCCGCTTCGGCACCGCCTCCACCAGCACCGGCACCGGCTACGAGCTCACCGTCATCGCCGCCGCCGTCGTCGGCGGCGCCAGCCTCGCCGGCGGCCGCGGCACCGCCCTCGGCGCCCTGCTCGGCACGCTCATCATCGCCCTGATCGAAAACGGTATCCTCATCCTGCGCCTCGCCCAGGAATACCGCCTCGTCATCATCGGCCTCGCCATCGTCGTCGCCGTCGCCCTCGAGCGCCTCGGCCAACACCTCCGCCAGCGCCGCTCCCGCGCCCACTGAGTTTCCCCCAACACCCAACCATGCACCAAATCCCCCGCCTCCTCCGCGCCACGGGCCTCTCCGCCCTCGCCCTGCTCGCCCTCTCCGCCTGCTCGAAGAAAGCCGAGCCCGCCGCCGAAACCGCCTCCGGCGCCCCCGCCCCGCGCACCGTCCTCATCGGCGTCATCGGCAAGAGCCAGACCAACGATGTCTTCCAGGCCGCCCACGCCGGCGCCCGCGACGCCGCCGCCGAGCTTGGCGCCAAATACGGCGTGAAGGTCGAGATCGAGATCCGCACGCCCAACGACGAGGACGCCACCAAGCAGGCCGAGGCCATCGACGCCCTCGTCCGCCGCGGCGCCGCCGGCATCACCGTCTCCTGCACCGAGGCCAACACCGTCACCCCCTCCATCGACAAGGCCGTCGCCAAGGGCGTCTCCGTCATGTGCTTCGACTCCGACGCGCCCGACAGCAAGCGCTTCGCCTTCTACGGCACCGACGACTTCACCTGCGGCGAGCGCATCATGGAGGCCACGATCAAGGCCCTCGGCGGCAAGGGCTCCGTCGCCATCCTCGGCGGCAACCAATCCGCCCTCAATCTCCAGAAGCGCGTCGAGGGCGCCAAGGCCGCCGTCGCCAAGCACCCCGGCGTCAAGCTGAACGAGCCCGGCGTGTTCTACCACGTCGAGACCCCCGAGAAGGCCGCCGAGGCCGTCGCCTCCGCGCAAAACGCCAACCCCGGCATCCAGGGCTGGACCTTCATCGGCGGCTGGCCGCTCTTCACCACCGACGCCCTCAAGTGGGCCCCCGGCTCCATCAAGGTCGCCTCCTGCGACGCCCTCCCCGCCCAGCTCGACTACCTCCGCAGCGGCCACGTCGAGGCCCTCTACGCCCAGGACAGCTACGGCTGGGGCTACAAGTCCGTCGAGATCCTCCTCGAGAAGATCGTGAACGGCAAAGCCCCCGAGCCCGCCAAGGTCGTCGACCCGCTCTTCGAGGTCACCAAGGCCAACGTCGATTCCTTCGCCAAGAACTGGGAGAAGTGGCTCGCCAAGTAAGCGCCCGCCTGGCCCTCCGGATCTCGGATTTGAAATCTCAAATCCGAGATCCCCTCCTCCCGGCCTTCCGCCTCCGTCCCCTGTGGTTCCGACGTTCCGCTCCTTCGTCGTTCCGTCCCTCCGTCCGCTATCACTCCGACGCTCTGTCGTTCCGTCCTCCGCCATTCTGACGTTCCGTAGCTCCGTCGTTCTGTAGCTCCGTCGTTCTGTAGCTCTGCCGTTCCGCCGCTCCGTCGCCCTTCAGCCTCCTCGCCCCCCATGTCCGACTTCGTCCGCTTCCGCTCCATCACCAAGACCTTCGGCGGCGTCACCGCGCTCTCCGACGTCTCGCTCGGCCTCGCCCGCGGCGAGTGCCACGGCCTCATGGGTGAAAACGGCGCCGGCAAGTCGACCCTGGGCAAGGTCCTCTCGGGTATCCACCGTCCCGATACAGGTGATGTCGAGATCGACGGCGTCGCCCACGTCTTCGGCTCCCCGCGCGACGCCCTCGCCGCCGGCGTCGCCATGGTCCACCAGGAGCTCGCCTTCTGCCCCGACCTCTCCGTCGCGGAAAACCTCAGCCTCGGCCGCTACCCGCGCCGCGCCGGCGGCCTCCTCCTCGACCACGCCGCCATGCGCGCCCGCGCCGAGCAGCTCCTCTCCGCCATCGGCGTCTCCCTCGACGTCACGCGACCGATGCGCGAGCTCTCCACCGCACAGGAGCAGATGGTCCAGATCGCCGCGGCCGTCGGCACCGACCCGCGCATCCTCGTTTTCGACGAGCCCACCAGCTCCCTCTCCGCCACCGACGCCGAGGCCCTCTTCGAGCTCATCGAAAAGCTCAAGGCCCGCGGCATGACCCTGATCTACGTCTCCCACCGCATGCCGGAGCTCTTCCGGCTCTGCGACCGCATCAGCGTCCTCCGCGACGGCCGCTACGTCGGCACCCTCGCCAAGGCCGAGATGACCCACGACGCCGTCGTCCGCATGATGATCGGCCGCAGCGTCTCCGACTATTTCCCCAAGCACCTCGAATCCGCACTCGGCCAGACCGTGCTCGAGGTCCGCGGCCTCGCATCCCCGGGCAAATTCGCCGACATCGATTTCACCGTCCGCGCCGGCGAGATCCTCGGTTTCGCCGGCCTCGTCGGCTCCGGCCGCAGCGAGATCGCGCAGGCCCTCTTCGGCCTCGACGCCCGCGCCGCCGGCGCCGTCTCGCTCGACGGCTCCCCGCTCCGCCTCGGCTCGGTCAAGGCCTCCCTCGCCGCCGGCGTCGGCCTCGTCCCCGAGGACCGCAAGCGCCAGGGCTGCGTCCTCGGCATGCCCTGCCGCTCCAACATCAGCATGGCCATCCTCGACCGCATCCGTCGCCTCGGCCTGCTGCTCGACCGCCCCCGCGAGACCGCCGTCTCCACCGACTATTTCGCCCGCCTCAAGGTCAAGGCCGCCTCCCTCGACGCGCCCGTCAACTCCCTCTCCGGCGGCAACCAGCAGAAGGTCGTCATCGCCAAGTGGCTCGCCCGCGGCGGACGCCTCCTCATCGTCGACGAGCCCACCCGCGGCGTCGACGTCGGCGCCAAGGCCGCCATCCACGAGCTCATCGACGAACTCGCCCGCCAGGGCCTCGCCGTCATCCTCATCTCCTCCGAGCTCCCCGAGGTCATCAACCTCTCCACCCGCATCCTCGTCATGCGCGAGGGCCGCATCGCCGGGGAACTCTCTCGCCGGGAGGCGAGTCAGGACGCCGTGCTTCGCCTCATGACCGGCGTGGCCAAGGCCGCCTAGGCGCCCCGGGGCCCGAGGATTGCTTTGGCGCGGCCAAACCGCTCCATCCATCCCCACTTTCCCATGCGCCTTCTCCGCCTCCTCGCCCTCGCCGCCTCGCTCGCCGCGTCCGCCTTCGCCGCCGCGCCCGCGGGCTTCCTCTTCGTCACCTTCAAGGGTGAGCAATCGCCGCTCACCGAGCAGATCTACTTCGCCCTCAGCCAAGACGGCCGCGAATGGACCGCCCTGAATCAATCCGAGCCCGTGCTCGTGAGCAAAATCGGCGAAAAAGGCGTGCGCGACCCCTACCTGGTCCGGGCCCACGACAACAAAAAATTCTACCTCATCGCCACCGACCTCTCGATCCATCTCAACGGCGACTGGCGCCGCGCCGCCCAGGAGGGCAGCCGCTCCATCGTGGTCTGGGAATCGACCGACCTCGTGAAGTGGTCCGAGCCCCGCCTCGTTCGCGTCGCCGCCGACGACGCCGGCTGCACCTGGGCACCCGAGGCCGTCTACGACGAGGAAAACGGCGACTACCTCGTCTTCTGGGCCTCCACCAACAAGAGCGACCGCTACGCCAAGTTCCGCATCTGGGCCGCCCGCACCAAGGACTTCAAAACCTTCGGCGCCCCCTTCGTCTACATCGAGAAACCCCACGCCGTCATCGACACCACCATCGTCCGCGACGGCTCCGCCTACTACCGCTTCACCAAGGACGAGGAGCGCAAATCGATCTTCCTCGAAACCAGCCCCCGGCTCGTCGGCGACTGGAAACCCGTCGACGGCTTCTCCCTCGCCGGCCTGCGCGGCTACGAGGGCCCCGAGTGCTACCTGATCGAGCCCGCCGCCAAAGGCCGCCCCCCCGTCTGGGGACTCATCCTCGACCACTACGCCCGCGGCGCCGGCTACAAGCCCTTCGTCACCCACGATCTCGCCTCCGGCGAATTCGAGCCCGCCCAGGGCTTCGCCTTCCCCTACAAGTTCCGCCACGGCTCCGTCATGCCCCTGAGCGCGCGCGAGCTTGCCCGCCTCCAGGGCAAACCGGCCGACGAGCGAGCCGTTCAGCAGGCCACCCGACGCTCGGCTTTACGCTAAAAAACCCCTGCCCGTAACGAAAGCTGGTTGCGAGCGTCCGGGCTTCCAAGAACTCCGCCATGCGCCTCCCCTCCCCCCTCCGCTCCGCCCTCGCCTTCGCCTGCGCCCTCCCCTTCGCCGCCTCGGCGGACGCCGCCGAGCCCGCCGCGGCCCCGGCGCCCGTCCACGCCCCCGCCAAGGAGATCCGCCCCGATCCCGCCGCCCCCGCCCGCGTCTGGGACGGCTGGGGCGTCTCCCTCGCCTGGTGGGGCAAGGTCTACGGCGACCGCGACGACCTTGCCGACGCCGTCTTCTCCACCCGCACCACGAAGGTCGCCGGCGACCTCGTCCCCGGCCTGGGCCTCAACATCGTCCGCTACAACGCCGGCGCCTGCTCTTGGAACGAGGTCGAGGGCCGCAAGATGGTCGTCTCGAAAAACATTCTGCCCTTCCGCCAGATCGAGAGCTTCTGGCTCGACCCGCGCAGCTCCGATCCCGCGTCGTCCAGCTGGAACTGGAACGCCGACGCCAACCAGCGCGCCATGCTCCTCAAGGCCCGCGACCGCGGTGCCAACCGCTTCGAGCTCTTCTCCAACTCCCCGCCCTGGTGGATGTGCGCCAACGACAACCCGTCCGGCGCCGCCGACAAACACGCCGAAAACCTCCGCCCCGACCGGCGCGAGGCCTTCGCCCACTACCTCGCCGCCATCGCCCGCCGCGCCAAGGACCACTGGGGCGTGAGCTTCACCACCGTCGAAGCCTTCAACGAGCCGATCTCCGGCTATTGGACCGAAACCGGCAAGCAGGAGGGCTCCTTCTTCTCCTCCAAATACCAGGCCGCCTTCCTGCCCGTCCTCCGCGCCGCACTCGACCAACAGGGTCTCGCCGGCACGCCCATCTCCGCCTCCGACGAAACCAGCTACACCCAGGGCCTGAAAACCTGGAAGGCCTACGACGACGCCGCCAAGTCCCTCGTCGGCCAGGTCAACGTCCACGGCTACGAGGGCACCAAGGGCCCGCGCCGCGAACTCCACGAGGCCGTCGTCGTCCAGGACAAGAAGCCGCTCTGGAACACCGAATACGGCGACAAGCAGGGCGACGGCCTCCAGATGGCCCGCTGCATCCATCTCGACTTCCACGATCTCCGCCCCACCGCCTGGTCCTACTGGCAGGCGGTCGACGGCGGCATCAACGGCGTGGGCGGCAGCGGCTGGGGCCTCTTCGACGCCCACATGCTCGAGGTGACCAAGCTCAAGGTTAACCCCAAGTTCTTCGTCCTCGCCCAATACAGCCGCCACATCCGCCCGGGCATGAAGGTCCTCCAAAGCCCCGACGCCTCGACCCTCGTCGCCTACTCCGCCGCGGAGAAACGCCTCGCCCTCGTCGTCTTCAACGACGGCCCCGCGCGTTCCGCCACCTTCGACCTCTCCGCCTTCCAGGTGCCCGACCAGCTCGTCGCCTCCTGGCTCACCTCGCCCAAGGCCGAGGCCCGCTACGCCCCCCAGCCCAAGCTCCCCGTCGCCGAGCGCCGCTTCTCCGCCCACCTCGCCGCCGACTCCGTGCAAAGCTTCGAACTGCACGACGTCGTCCTTAAATAACGCCGCTCCCGCCCTCGTGGCCTTGTTTCCCCGCCCGAGCCCTCACCAAGGGGCTCGGGCGTTCCGTCTCCACCCGCCGCTTTTCGCGCCCATCCCGTCATTCTCGCGCGTCCACGCCCTTCGTTCCGACATGAGCCGCACGGAGGCCCGTCCGCCCTCCGCGCCACTCGCAAGACGCGGTCCTTGACTCCCCCGCCGGTCGAACGCTAGGGCTTTCCCTTTTCTCGAAACAAAACCCACCCGAAAACCGCACCCACTCATGCCCTCCGCCAACGACATCCGCAAAGGCCAAGTGATCAAATTCAACGGCGAGGCCCACCTCGTCATGGAGACCATGCACCGCACCCCGGGCAATCTCCGCGCCTTCGTGCAGATGAAGATGCGCAACCTTCGCTACGGCAAGTCGCTCGACCAGCGCTTCAACTCGACCGACACCGTCGAGGTCCTCCCCACCGAGCACAAGACCCTCGAGTTCTCCTACGCCGACCGCGACAGCTTCTCGTTCATGGACCCGGAGACCTACGAGACCGTCGAGCTCCCCTCCTCCCTCATCGGCGACGCCAAGAACTACCTCGTCGCCAACGGCAAAGTGGAAGTCCTCTACGTCGACGAAAAGCCCCTCACCATCGATCTCCCCTCCTCCGTTAATCTCAAGATCGTCGAGAGCGCCGAGGGCGTGAAGGGCGACACCGCCTCCAACGTGCAGAAGCCTGCCAAGATGGAAACCGGCCTCATCGTCCAGGTCCCCCTCTTCATCAAGGAAGGCGAGATCATCAAGGTCTCCACCTCCGACGGCTCCTACATGGGCCGCGCCTGAGCCCGGGTCCGTTCTCTCTTCCCCCAAGCCGCCTCCGCAAGAGGCGGCTTTTTTCTTCTCCCGAGTTGGACGCGCGCGTCCTTGTGCGAGCCGCCCGAACCTCGGTGGGTCTCAGTTTCTCACCACGCGATAAAACACCCGCGGTGAAGGCGGCGCGGGATCGGTGAAGCTCACCACGCCGTTCGTGATCGAGATCGCGCCTCCCGTCACCGTCGCCCAGTCGTCGCCCAAGGTCGTGGAACGTTGCACCGTGTCGGTCAGATTGGCCGGCGAGGTCACCCCCGAGGGCGCCTGCCACGTGAAGGAAATCGCCCCCGTAGCCGGATCGGCACGCAGGTCGCCGATCGGCGACAAGGGCTCCGGCGCGATCAGGTTCTCGCCATTCTGCGCGGTCGTGAACTCGACCGGATCGTAGGCGATCACCGTGAAGCGCGCCGAGACCGGATCCGTCACCGGCCCCGCGCGCAAGGGCGAGCCCCACTCCGCCAGCGTCCGCCACACCGGCGCCGCGCCCAGCGCGCCGTCCGCCTGCACCCATTGGCGCGACGCGCCGTTCGTATGGATCGCATATCGCACCGCGGCGCCGTTTCCGCCCGCGTCAAGCGTCAGGTCCAGCGTCTTCGCGACGGCGTCCGCATTGCCCAGCAACAGTTTGCCCGGCTTGTTCGGCTGCGCATGGGCGTGCGCTTTGAAAAAGGCGTAGATCGCCGTCAGCGTCGCCGGCGTGGTCGTCACCTTGTGCGCGCCCGTGCCCGTCGCCACCTGATACGGCACGCCCAGCGCCGCCAGCTTGGTCGCCATCAACTGCGCCTGATACACATACCACGCGGCGTCGTCCGTGTTGTAACTCAGGAAAACCGGCGCGCTCGCGGAGGACTGCATGTAATACGGCGCGCCCTGCAACTGCCACAGCGGCAGGTTCGCGGCCGTCGTCCCCCACGCCGTCACGAAACGGCTGTAGATATCCACTTCCGTGCCCGCCGTGTCGCCCGTGGTCGTGCCCCCGGAATGCGAATAATCGTAGATTCCCGAGCCGAGCACCACCGCCTGCGCCCGCCCCGAAACCGAGGTCGAGTAGCCGGCGGTGTCGATCGCGGGCATCGCCAGATCTCCGATCCCCAGCGAGGCCGCGGTGGCGCCGCGCGAAAACCCGTGCAGCGCGATGTTGCCCGAGAGGCCCAGCGTCGCGCCGACCTCGCGCAGCACCCGCACGGACGAACGGACCTTTTTGATCGAGTCGTAGTTCGGCACGAAGTTCTTGTCCGAATTCGTCTCGAACGACGCGAAGTTGTAGCCGTTCGACTTCGGCAGGCCCCACTGCTGGAACTTCGGGTGATCCGCCATCGCCCACGCGATCCCCGCCGCCGGGGCGCCTTCGAGGATCGTGTCGTTGATGACGGTGAACGCGTTCCCGTTGTTCATCCGGTCGTCCGCGTTGCCGTTGTAGCTGTTCGAGCAGGAGAACTCGAGGACCACCGGCACCGCCCGCGAGGGTTGCGAGGGATACGCGATGTCCATGCGCAGCTCCACATTGGTCGTCTCCGCCCCGTTGTAGACCGTGCGGTCGTTCAGGAAATACGGCACGTTCCGCATCAGTCGGTGGCCTTCGCAAAGGATGTAGCACTGGTTCTTCGCCGTGTTGATGCCCGTCGAGCCCGGGAAGGTCGCCGCGCCGATCTCCTGCCGGATCTTCAACACGTCCGCGTTCAAATAGGGCGAGGTCGCCTTCGCGTGAACGGCGTAGTTCAGCTCCACCACGCGATAGCCGCTCCCGACGAAGGAGGCGACGATCGCGGCGTCCGGCTCCTGGCCGATGCGCTCGCAACTCAGCCCCTTGAGGTAAACGATCAACGCGGGCGTCGTCACGGACGGGTTCGGCTGCGTCACCATGACATCGACGGTCCCGCCCGTCGCCGCGCTGCTCCAAGTCAGCGCCCGCGCCTCCGCGCCGAGGCCCCACAGGAGGGCGACCAGGAGACACCTAAATCGAGTGCGAGACTTCATGCGGGGCGAGGAACAGGGGCTGGGTAATCAGAAAGTCGCCCCACTCCACACGCCGCGCACCACCGAGAGGAGCCCGTCGACGCGCGCGTTGTTGCCCAAGCCTCGCGCCCGCCGCTCAACGCGCGGGGTTCGCGGGCGGCGGAGGCAACACGATCGCGGTCGCGTCATACCAGTCCGCGTAGAAATCGCGTTCCGCCAGCGCCGCCGCGTCCGCCGCCTCGCCGACGACCGGCGCGGCCGCCTCCGCCGGCTTCTCCGGGGCCGTCGCGCAGCCGCCCAGCCCGCCGAGACCGAGCAGGCCCGCGCCCAGACCCGCGAGCGCCTTCCGCCTTTGCCAAATCTGCTTCGTGTTCATTTGGAAATCGCCTCCACCTCGAAATCACCGCCCGCCTTCGCCTTCGTCGGCGCCACCGGCAGGGTTTCATACAGCCCGAAAACGCCGCCCATCGGGTCGGACAACACCGCCACGCGTCCTCCGATGAGATCGATCACCGGCTCGCGCCACACCTTCGCCCCGGCGCGCTTCGCCGCCTTCACCGTCGCGTCGATGTCCGCCACGCCGATCAGGAAAACCCACCCGGCGCGCCCGCCCACCGCCGCCGGCTGCACCCCCGCCCAGGCTCGCGTCCCCTCCGTGAGCAAAAAATCGCCGCGGAACATCGGGGTGCGCTTCTCGTCGCGCACCGCGCCGCCGAGCACCGTGTGATAAAACTTCGCCGCCGCCGGCGTGTCGCGCGCCAGCGCCACCGGCCACACGCCCCGGCCGCTCCGGTCCGCCTCGCCAAGGCCCGACACGAGGCCGAAAACCGCCCCCTCGCCGTCGGCCAGCAAGACCTGCCTCGCCCCTTTCGCCGCGCCCCGATGCTCGCGCTCCAAGACCTGCCCGCCCGCCTCGGTCACGCGCGCCTCCATCGTCGCCGCGTCCTCCGCCGCGAAAAATCCGACCCAGCGCGTGCGGGCCTTGGCCATGCGCTCGCCTTCGCGATGCGCCACGCCGCCGACCACGCGATCCCCGCGGCGCAAGACCACCGGATCCCAGTCGCCCTCGCCGAGACGCTCCGCCCGCCAGCCGAAGGTCTTCTCATAAAAAATCGCCGCGCTCGCCGGCGCGCCGCTCGTCGCGAGCTCCACCCAGGCCAGCTCCGCGCCCCGCGCCGCGAACGAAAATCCGCCGATCAAAAGCAAGGCGCCCCAAAGGCGTGTCGTGACGTTCATGCCGCCTTCTCCAAGCGCCCCCGCCACGCTTTGGCAAACGCCAAGCTCCCCTTCCCCGCCCAGGCCTTTCCTTTGCGCGCGTTGCGGCCATTCGCGGCCAACAACTCCGTCCCCATCCGTGCCATCCGCGGCTCAATTTGGACTGCGGCGACATGTCGCCGCCTTCGACGAGCCGACGCGTCGGCTCGCCCGCCCCTGGCGCCACGCGCCTACCACCCCGCGCAGAGCCGAGGTTCGGCGTCAAAAGCGGCGTCATGCCGCCGCACTCCCAAGCCACGCCCGCGCCTCAGCGAAACCTCGCGATCCTCGCCGCCACGTCCGCCCGCAACCGCTCGAGATAGGCCAGCGTGAAATCCGCCACGTCGCGCGTCGGCTCCTGCACCAGCGGCGTCAGATCCATCGCCCAGGTGATGCCCGTCAGCCTGTCCGTCGCGTGCGAGGTGTGGAAGGTCGCGTGCGCCAGCCGCCGCCCCAGCGCCGCGAGGTCGTAGCGTTTTCCGCCCGTCACCTGCGAATCGAAGACCTTGAGCAACTCGCCCGCCAGCTCCGGCCGCCGCCCGCTGTCCAGCGCCACCTTGTCCGCGTCGACGAGCCAATCCAGATCACGCCACACCTCCGCGCCCAGCACCCGCTTCGGCCGTTTCTCCGCCGGCAGCGCGCGCAGCGCCTCGAGGCAGCGCAAAAACACCGCCACGTGGGTGTCGTGCTTGTCCGCCGGTTGATGCAAATAAACCACACCCGGCGAGCAGCCGCCGAAGATCGTCGCCAGATCCGCCGCCACGCCCGCGTGCCCCGGCCGTTTCACGTCCGCGCTCGGATGCGCCAACTGGATCTGGATCGCGTAGCCCCCCAGCCGCGCCGCCGCCCGCTGCTCCTCGCGCCGCGCGGCCTGCATCTGCTCGTCGGTGAAATGCGAATACGCCCCCGTCCGCGGCGAGCCCGCGCCGTTGGTCACCACCACGCCGCCAAAGGCCTTTTTGTCCGGCGCCTCGAGGCAGTCGCAGATCCCGTCATAGGCCAGGATCTCGATGTCGTCCTGGTGCGCCGCGACGCACAGGTGCGTCACCCGCGCCAGCGCCGCCGCCGCATCCCCGCCCGCAGGCACAAACACATCGGCTTTAGGATGAGAAAAAGTCGGCGCAGGCATGGTGGATGAGATCGTTGAACAGATTAGCCGCAAAGGAAGGCCGAGAACGCAAGGAAGCCCCGTCCGCCGTCCTCCTCTCTGTGCTCTTTGCGTTCTCTGTGGCCAATCACTCCGCGTCTCCATCAGCCCCGATCTCTTTAGCCGCAAAGGAACGCAAAGAGCACAAAGACCGATCCCAGCGCCTCAGCCCGGGCCTTTTCCTTGCGCTCTTTGGGCCAATAAAGATCGACTAAAGTGGCGTCGGATACACGCCCTCCGCCACCAGCGCCGCCAAGGCCGCCTGCACGTGCGGCTTGTCCTCGCGATAGGTCACGCCGAACCAGTTGTCCGTCGTCGGCAGCACCTTCACCCGCGCCGCGCTCGTCTGCACGAGCGAGTTCACCGCCGCCGGCAGATAAAACTCCGCCTTCGGCTCCTTGCCGCGCGCCGCCACGAATTCGCGCCAGGCTTGGTCGAGCTGCGGCAAAAACTCCCGCGCATCAAAGCCCCAGCAGTTCATCGAGACCGGCGTCTCCGGCGCGTAGCGTTTCCCCGCGCCGACCTCCCCCGCGAGGATGCCCGTGTGCTCCTCGATGTCCTTCAAAAAGCCGTCCGCGCCCACCGCGCACACGCCGCGCGACACCGCCCCGTTCTCCGAAAGCGTGTTCCCGAGCGGAAAGCCCACCATCGCGTAGGTCGGCACGCCGCCCGCCTCCGCGCGCAAGAAATCGGCCAGCGCCTTCAGTGACTTCGCGCCGTAAAAGTCGTCCGCGTTCACCACAGCGAAGGGACCGTGCAACTGCTCCCGCGCGCACCACACCGCGTGCCCCGTGCCCCAGGGCTTCTCGCGCCCCTCCGGCACCTCAAAGCCCTCCGGCAGCATGTCGAGTTGCTGGTAGGCGTAATCGACCTGGATCTTCCCCTCGAAGCGCCCGCCCACCGAGGCCTTGAACGCGTCCGCGAAGTCGCGGCGAATGATGAAAAGCACGCGTCCGAAGCCCGCCCGCACCGCGTCATAGACCGTGTAGTCGAGCACCGTCTCCCCGCCCGGCCCCATCGGGTCGATCTGCTTCAACCCGCCGTAGCGAGACCCCATGCCGGCGGCCAGGACAACAAGAGTGAGCGTCATAAACCGCGAACCTGAGACAAGCCGCGCACCGCTGGCAACTCCGCCGACACCGCGATCATTCAAACCAGATTTAACCACTAATGGAACGGCTCAAAGAGCGTTCCTTGGATCTTTGCCGGCCCGGCCTGGAGCCGGTCCCATCGGTTGTCGACGGGCGGCTAATAGCCGCATGCTCGAGCTTCCTATATTAAGTTCACCTTTCTCGCGATTCCTTACCCGAGGCCATTGGCCGAGCCATCGAACCCCGCAAGGCCCGGCTAAAAGCCGGGCCTGCTTCACCCAAAGAGCGCTCCTTGAGCCGCTCTATTAGCGGTTAACCCCACCTGTCTTTCCGTGCCTCTCCGTCCTCCGTTTTTGGCTCCCTGCTCCTCGCTCCTGGCTCCTAGCTTTCAAGCTCCCGCCACGATCATCCGCAACGAATCCAGCCGCAGCCGCGCCTGCTCGATCGCCGTGCGCGTTTGCAGCACCTGACGCTTCGCCAGATCGATCTCCTTCTGGCTCACGTGGTCGTTCACCTTCGAGAGATCCACCAGCCGCTGCAGCTCCGCGGTCAGCGCCGCCGCCGCCGCCTCGCGCGCCACCTGCTTGGTCAACTTCGCCCGCTCGCCCGCCTTCACCGTCGCGGCGTCGACCATGTTTTTCAAGAGGTGCCCGTTGAAGCCCGGCTTGGCCAGGAACTGCGGCAACGGCGCGTCCTCAAGCTCGTCCATCCAGCCCTCCGCGTCCTCGTCGTCCGTCAGGTCCTTGCCATGGATATCGAGCAGCACCCGCACCGGCGTCGGCGCGAGGAAACGGTCCACCTGCCACTTCGCGTCCGCCACCGCCTCGAGCACGAAGACCGCCTCGAGCAACAGATTCGGCTGCTTCGCCTCCAGCGTGCAAAACGCCGTCGTCCCCGCCGGCGAGTCGATCAGGAGATCGATCGTGTCCTGCACCAGCGGATGATCCGCCGAGAGGAAACGGATGTCCTCGCGCGCGATCGCCCGCGCCCGGTCGTAGGTCGCCAGCATGCCGTCGCGCGGGATCGAGGGAAATCCCTCCACATAGGCGTGGCTCGCGTCGAGCGTCACATCGCCCTCCTCGTGCTCCTTCACCCGCACGCCGAAATGGTCGAGCAGCTCGCCGAGGAAACGCTCCAGAAACGGCGATTCGTCCGCCGCGCGCACCTTCTCGATCACCCGCTCCGCCACCTCGCGGTCGAAGGAGTTCAACTCCAGCAGGCGGTCGCGCCCCTTCTTCAACTTCTCCGTCAGCGCGGCGTGGAAGGCCTGCGTCTCCTTCACCAGCGCCTCGAGCTGCTTCGGCGTCGTGCGCTTCTTCGCGTCCACGCAGTTGATCGCCAGCGCGAGCAGCCGGTCCTTGAAGGCCGCGTGATAATCATCGCCCGCCTGCAGCGGCGCCTCCAGCGCGCCCAGCCCGCGGTGATACCACTCCGCCACGCACTCGTCCGCGCCGCCCACCACATAGGGCACGTGGACCTTGATCGTCTCCGTCTGCCCGATGCGGTCCAGACGCCCGATGCGCTGCTCCACCACGCCCGGATTGAGCGGCAGATCCCACAGCACCAGATGATGCGCGAACTGGAAGTTGCGCCCCTCGCTGCCGATCTCCGAGCAGAGCAGCACCTGCGCGCCGTCCGGCTCGGCGAACCACGCCGCCTGCCGGTCGCGCTGCACCAGCGGCAGCCCCTCGTGGAAAAGCCCGATCTTGAAATTCACCCGGTCCTTCACCGCCGCCTCGATCGCGAGCAGCTTCCGCTCCGAGCGACAGATTAAGAGCACCTTCGCGGGCGACACCTTCTTCAAAAACTCCACCAGCCAATCGATGCGCGGGTCGTCCTTGAACTGGTAGCGGATCGCCGAGATGTCCCCGCCCTCCTCCGCCTCCAGCTCGCGCGCGATACGCTCCAAAAGGGTCGGCGTCGCGCCCTCCACCGGCGCCGCGAGATACTTCCGCTTCGGAAAGCCGCTCATCGCCGCGCGCGTGTTGCGAAACACCACCCGCCCCGTGCCGTGCTGGTCGAGCAGCGTGCGCAACAAGTCCTCGCGCGCGCCCGGCTTGGCCGCATCCATCGCGCCCAGCAGCTCGGTGAGCCGCTCCGGATCCGCGTCAAAGATCTCCGTCAGCGTCTTCTGGTCGCGCGCCGTCAGCGCCTTGCCCTCGACCAGCTTCTCGGCGACGCCCGCCACCTTCGCGTAGTTCTCCGACTCCTCGAGAAAGCTCTCGTAGTGGTCGTAGCGATTCGGATCGAGCAGCCGCAACCGCGCGAAGTGCCCCGCCTGCCCGAGCTGCGTCGGCGTCGCCGTGAGCAACAACAAGCCCGGCGCCTTCGCCGCCAGCTTCTCCACCAACGCATACTCCGCGCTCGCCACCGCCGGCTCGCCGCCCTGCCCCGGCGTCCAGCCGAGGTGATGCGCTTCGTCGACAATAACGATGTCCCAGCCCGCCGCCACGACCTGCTCCGCGCGCTTTTCATCGCCCGCCAGCCAAGTCGTCGCCGCCAGCCCGAGCTGGGCCGAGAGGAAGGGATTCTTCTCCGGCTCGGCCGCCTCGCAGTCGATGCAGCGCTGCTCGTCGAAAAGGGTGAACCACAGGTTGAAGCGCCGCAGCAGCTCCACGAACCACTGGTGCATCAGCGCCTCCGGCACGAGCACCAGCGCCCGACTCGCGCGCCCCGTCGTCAACAGCCGCTGCAGGATCAAACAGGCCTCAATCGTCTTGCCCAGGCCCACCTCGTCCGCGAGCAGCACGCGCGGGATCTGGCGGTTCGAGACTTCGTGCAGGATGTAGAACTGATGCGGGATCAGATCGATGCGCCCGCCCAGAAACCCGCGCACATCCGACTGCCGCAGCCGCGCCTGCGCGCGCAGAGTGCGCAGCCGCAGATCAAAGACCTCCGACGGATCGGCCTGGCCCGACATCAGCCGCTCCGCCGGCGAGCCCACGCTCGTCACATCGGAAATCACGTCCTCGCGCAGTCGCTTGCCGCTGCCGACATAGACCACCAGCCCGCTCTCCTCGACGACCTCCTCGATGACGAGCGCCGAGCCATCGCGTGCCGCGACGGTTTCGCCCACGCCGAAGCGCACGCGCTTCAGCACCGGCGTGCCCCGCGCATAAATCCGTCGCTCGCGTGTGGCGGGAAACTCGATCGTCACCCGCGCGCGGTCGATTTCCGCGACGATTCCCAGCCCCAGCTCGGGCTCTCGTTCACTGACGCAACGCTGTCCGACGGTATCGAGTGACATGAACCCGCCGAAAAGGCGGGTTTCTCCGCGAGTTTCAACCTCCGCGTTGATGCGCGATTCAAAGTAGCGGGAGGCGTCGCTCCCGTCCTCGTCCCCTCCGCCGCCTTCGTAGCGGAATGGCGGAGCCATTTCGTTTCCGTGAAGCCCACCCGTCGAAAGCGCATCCGCGCTTCCGCTACGTCGGATAACAAGTATTGGCCCGGCCCCATTGGTGCGCCGACTATGATTCTATCCGCTAACGATGCGCCAATTCCCAAGCTCGCTTCAGAGCTGCGAATGCCGCCGACATAGACGCTTCGAAGTCAGTTTGAGAGATATTCTCGCCAACCAGTTTCCCAAGATCTGTCTTTTCGCGCATCGTCATTACGCGAACTTGATTGGCAGTCTTTTTCCATTCGGCCGGGTAGGTCTCCTCGATAGACCCTGCGTCACTAACGAATAGCTGACGATTGGTTTCGAGATGGGAGTTGTTTTGCTTAAACCTCGAAAAGTTTTCCCCTTGGTTTGTGTTTGGTTTATCGCAGAGGACGACGAGGCAGTTCTTGTAAACTGGCGTCTGGTTGAGCGGCGTGAATGCCGTGTTGATCGCGTCGATAGACTTCGCTTGGCGTTCCGTATCCCCGCCGGCGAAAATAATCTGCACCCTCGGCTGAGAGGAGTAGAAGCGACGAGCCACGCGTGACAGGACCTCAAATTCCGTCCGCCCCTCTACAACGATAAAGTTGTTAGGGAACATGAGATCTGCCGGACTACCGCCCAAAAGGTCAAAGACGACCTGCGGCTTATCGAGTGGACCGACTGGGCTCACCTCCGACTGAAACGCCTTCTTTTCGACACGATAGACACTTTGGTTCGTGTGGTCATCGGCGATGAGCACCGACGAGTGAGTATTGACGAACACTTGGTCACCGTTGGCAGCGAGAACGAGTAGCGCTTCTTTTAGTTGGCGCTGCGCCGTTGGATGCAGGTGCAGCTCGGCCTCATCGATCAAGAAGAGAAATCGCTTTCCAAGTTCGTCCTTCTCCCGGCGGTAGTCAGAGTAGGTTTTGATGATCGCAAGCATGAGCGCTCGTTGCATCCCATCACCCTTTTCTGCGGCTGTGGTCTGAATTCCATCATCCACGGATGTTTCAAAGTTTTTAAGTAGGTCGTCGAACGCAGGCTGACCGACCTCAAAAAGGATCTTGGAGCATTCTGGGAACTGACGAGCCAAGTGTTCTCGAACTTTCCCGCCAAGTGAGTTTAGTTCTCGGCGGATGTCGGAGGCATCATCGCCGAATAGTTCCTCAAACTTGGAGCGAAACTCCCGATATTGCGGGCTTTGTTCCATGATCGCGGCCAGCACACCAGAAAGCATCTCACCAATCGGTGTCTTTTTTGAGAACTTCGAAACCTCACCGAGCTTCGTCGTTGTGGCCACAAATTGAAGACGGGGAAGACAGTCATTGAACGACCTGTCGAAGCCGGCGAAGTTTTTGACTGACCACTCTTGTTTATCAGGCAGCCAGAGGGCGCGCTTTGAAGCGTCAGCCTTGCGCCGAATGACGCGAAGCTCGTCGCGGCCGCCGGCAAACTCCGCGAACGACTTCTTGGTCTTTTCGCTCCTGACGGCCTCAATGCCAGCCTGCACACCAGTATAGGTTATCTCTACAGACACGTCACAGGTGCCGTCGCGCATGTGTGCAATTTGGCCGATGTCGCCGCTACCGTTATAAAACCACTCGAGCGCTTCGAAGAGGTTCGTTTTCCCGTGGTTGTTTTGACCGACGAAGACATTGAACTCCGATGGAGCAAACTCGGCCTGCTTAATGGATCGAAAGTTCTCAATCCGGATTTTAGTAATACGCATGCGAACCAGAGGGTAACGCGAGCTTAGGCATGTGCGTTTTATAGGGCAAGGCAGCGCTGCCGCTATCTGGCATAGCTGGTCACCCGCTTCTCCGACGACGCTCGCTTCGTTCAAGACCTAGGCGTCGATTAACGAAACGCCTATTTTTCCATGAACCTCTCCCGCTTTCTCGACGCCCAGGCTCCGCTCTACTCCACCGCGCTCGCCGAGCTGCAGGCCGGGGACAAGCGCACGCATTGGATGTGGTTTGTGCTCCCGCAGCTTCGCGGTCTCGGCAGCAGCCACAACGCGACCTACTACGGCATCGAGAACGCGGCGGAGGCGGCGGCCTACCTCGCCCACCCCGTCCTCGGCGCGCGGCTGCGCGAATGCGTCGCGGCCCTCCTCGTCCACAAAGACAAGAGCGCCCACGCCATCCTCGGCTCGCCCGACGACGGCAAGTTCCGCTCCTGCCTCACGCTCTTCCGCGCTGTCGCGGCCGCGGAGGATCCGCTCTGGCAAGCCGCCCTCGACCAATTCTACGCCGGCGAAGCCGACCCGGCCACGCTTAGGCTGCTCGGAGAGTGAGCGTCCAAAAGATTGGTTCGCCCCCTTCGCCAAAGCTCAACGCGGCGTCCTTGTCGGGCCGATTCCGGGCGGCTCTGGCGTCGGTCGGACCGCGAGCTCCTCGCAGCCCGGAGCGTTTCACGCCCGGGCCTTTTTTATGCGCGGCTGCGCCGATCGCCCAGGGCCACGCGAGAATGCACCTTGTGTTGCCGCCCCGCCTCCCGGACGGTGAAGGATGCAAACCGATACCGCTTCCTCCTGGCAGGCCCGCTATGAACTCAGCACCTGCGCCGCGAGCGAAGTCAGCACCGCCATCCCCGCCGGCTCACCCGGCATCGCCGTGATCTATGCGAAGGGCAAGAGCCAAGCGGAAGCGATCTACCTCGTTCTCGAATCGCGCGCCGGCAGCCTGCGCGACCTTTGCGCCCGCCGCCTTGCCACCGCCAAGATCCCCGCCGGCACTTCACTGCTTGTCGCGTTCCGTATCCTCGCGCCGGAGAGCGGCGACGCCGAAGCGGTGGCCGCCTCCTGCCGCGAACAGCTCAGCCTAGCCAGCGAACTGCGCCGCGCCCTGCGCCCCGCGATGCGTTGAGTCGCAGGCCTCTGGGGCAGGGCTGAAATCCGCCTCGGCGAGCTTAGGCTCTTAGCGGTTTTTCTTTTCGCGCTTCGCGGCCTTTTTCTCGGCCGGGGTTTTGAGCGGCTTCTTCTTTGTCTGTTTCTGGGAGTTTTGTGACTTAGCCATGGAAGTGGATTTTTGGGTCTTCGCGCGCGCTTACTTCTTCTTCGCCGCCGCGGCCTTGGCCTTGGTGGCCTGCTGCGCGGTGATCACGGCCTGCTTCTTTTGATTCACCACATCGGCCTTCGCCTGTTTTTGCGTGGCCTGTTTCTGGTTCGATTTTGGAGAGCGGTCGCCCATGGGATTCGTGTGTTGGTTTGGCGCCGCGGGGGAAAACCTTCCCTCGCCCGCGCTCCCGCTTGTATCCCGCGTCACCACGCCCATGGCGATATCCATCTCCATAAATCGCTGAAACATGGAAAATTGCGAATAGTTCATCCGCCACCGCCGAAACAATTACAGGACGCAAGCGGATGGCCGGCCAAGCCCTTGCCCGCTTCTCCGCCGGCGCGCACCGTATCAGGTCGTGAATACGACGGACGTTTTTTAGAATGCCGGGGTTGGCCGCTCGAGTCCGAGTCCGGCCGGCGACACACCCTATGCGAAACGATTATCTGCAGGCCGCCCGCAAAGTCATCGAGGACCCGAATATCCTGATCAACGTGATCTCCCGACGCGTGAAACAATTCAAACGCGGCAGTCGCCCGCTCGTGGTCTCGCTCGAGAAGCTCGCCCCCGAGGACATCGCCCTGCGCGAGGTCATCGAAGGCAAGATCACCTACAAGATGCCGACGGCGGAAGAGCTCGCCGCTCGCTGAGACGTGGCGGGGCAGGAAGGCGAGTCCGCGTGAGCGGGGACCGGGCTTCGGCCAGGATGCCGAGGCAGAGGTGAGCCTGAAAAGCAGATGCGAGCTTGGGCGAGGCCGGCCCAAGCCGCTTTCCCACACGCCACCGCGCCTGACGCCAAGGCGGTCCGAAACGAGGCTCGAACTTCGGCCCGCCGGCCCTGTCTTTGTGAGGATCCCCGCATGAAGAACTTGGTCCCCAAAAACACGATCTGCCTTTGGTTCAACAAAGACGCCGAGGAGGCGGCGTGTTTTTATGCGACGACTTTTCCCGACAGCGTGGTGAAGGCCGTGCACCGCGCGCCGAGCGACTACCCGATGGGCAAGGCGGGGGACGTGCTCACGGTGGAGTTCACCGTGCTCGGCATCCCTTGCATCGGCCTCAACGGCGGACCGCTTTTTCCGCACAGCGAGGCGTTTTCCTTCCAGGTCGCGACCGACTCGCAGGAGGAGACCGATCGCTACTGGAACGCGATCGTGGGCAACGGCGGCCAGGAGAGCGCCTGCGGTTGGTGTAAGGACCGCTGGGGCCTGAACTGGCAGATCACGCCGCGCACGCTCACCGAGGCGCTCAGCGCCGGCGGCGAGGAGGCGCGGCGCGCGTTCGAGGCGATGATGGAGATGGGGAAGATCGACGTCGCCGCCATCGACGCCGCGCGGCGCGGCTAGGCGCTCAGCGAACGCCGATGCGGGTCGTGTTGGCGGAAGGGTCGATCAACACCGCGTCGTTGAAGGACATGACGGAGTTGAACACGCTGACGAACTCGCCGCGGATCTTGACCACGTCGCCCCGTGCGAGGGGGCGCGAGACGGGCTGCCACTCGGACCAGTTGTTCCGGTAGCGCCAGTTGCCGCCCACGTTGTAGTAGCCGTCGCGGCTGGTCACGTAGCGGCGCTCGACGAGCAGGCTCTTGTCGACGACGCGGACGCGAAACTCGTCTTCGTCGTAGGGGCCGCGGTAGCGGTTGTAGTTCATGCCGAGCAGGATGGTGAGATCCTTGTCGTAGCTGGCCTTGTTGAAACGAAACTCGGCGGGGATCTTGTCCTCGGTGTCGAGCGCGATGATGACGCCCTGGTTGGAGCTCATGCGGTCTTCGCGCACCTCGGAGACCTGGCCCTGGAGGAGGAGCATCTTGCCCGCGTAGGTGGCGTTGAATCGCTTGGGGTCGAGGCCGTGCAGGCGCTTGAAAAAGGAGGCCTTGATCGGCTCCTCGGCGGTGGCGGCGGGCCAGACGATGGCGTCGTATTCGGCCTTCTTGGTCTCGAGGTGGTCGGCGATGAACTCGCGGTCGGCGGCGCTGAGGCGCTCGTGAGGGATCGTGTATTCGCGGCCGCCCTCGGCGCGGATGGTCACGGTGGTGTCGGTGGCGGAGACGAGCTCGGCGTTGACGGTCTTGCCGTCGGCGGAGGTCCAGACCCGCGCCTCGCCGGCGCGCGCCGCGACGTCGGCGAGGACGAGGACGGACCCGAGCACGGCGAGCCGGGGGAGTCCGCGCAAGAAGCTGGGGATGAGGGGCCCGGAAAGCGAAGGCATGGCGGCACGCTGCAAGCTCCGGCGGATGAATTCAATCCCGACCTCGACCGCGGGACCGCCCCCGCCCGCCGAGGCGACGCCCGCACCATGCCCGCGACGCGGACAAGGGCCCGCCCCGCAAGGCCGCCCGGGGTCAGCCGGCGTTGGCGGCCTCGAGCTCCTCCCAGCGGGCGAAAGCGGTGGCGTGCTCGGCCTCGATCTCGCGCAGGCGGGCCTCGGCGGCGCGCACGGTGGCGGCGTCGGACTTGAAGAACTTCGGGTCGCCGAGCTTGGCGACGAGCCCCGCCTGCTCGGTCTCCAGTTTTTCGATACGGGCGGGGAGTTCGGCGAGCTCGCGCTGCTCCTTGTTGGTGAGCTTGCGTTTCGGCGCGGACGGAGCCGCGCCCTCCAAGGCCTTGGACGCGGCGGGCGTCGCGATGGCGCGGGCGTTGGCCTTGGGCGCGGCGACGGGGGCCTTGGCCTGCTTGGCCTTTTCGGCGACCCAGTCGCTGTAGCCGCCGATGAACTCCTCGATGCCGCCGCGGCCGTCGAAGACGAAGGTGCCGGTGACGACCTCGTCGAGGAACTTGCGGTCGTGGCTCACGACGAGCACTGTGCCCTCGAACTCGACGAGGAGGTTCTCGAGGAGATCGAGCGTCTCGGCGTCGAGGTCGTTGGTCGGCTCGTCGAGCACGAGGACGTTGGCCGGCTTGGTGAAGACGCGGGCGAGAAGCAGGCGGTTGCGTTCGCCGCCGGAGAGGACGCGGGCCGGCGTGCGGGAGCGCGTGGGGTCGAAGAGGAAGTCCTGGAGGTAGCTGATGACGTGGCGCGAGCGGCCCTGGACGGTGACGTGCGAATTGCCGTCGGAGACGTTGTCCGCGACGGTCTTGTCGTCGTCGATCTGGGCGCGGAGCTGGTCGAAGTAGACGACCTCGAGCTTGGTGCCGTGCTTGAGCACGCCGCCCGTGGGCTGGAGCTGGCCGAGGAGAAGCTTGAGGAAGGTGGTCTTGCCCGCGCCGTTGGGGCCGATGAGACCGATCTTGTCGCCGCGGGTGATGATCGCGGAAAAATCGCGCACGATCGGCGCGGCGCCGGGATAGGCGAAGGAGACGTTTTCGGCCTCGATGACCTTCACGCCGGACTCCTCGGCGGTGGAGATCTTGATGTTCGCGTTGCCCGCGCGCTCGCGGCGGGCCTTGCGCTCGGCGCGCAGGGCGTAGAGGGCCTCGATGCGGGCGCCGGCGCGCTTGCGCTGGGCCTTCACGCCGCGGCGGATCCACTCCTCCTCCTGGGCGAGCTTCTTGTCGGCGGCGGCGCGCTGGCGCTCCTCGGCCTCGAGGCGCTCGGCGCGGCGGACGAGGAACACGTCGTAGGGGCAGGCCCAGTTGGTGAGGACGCCGCGGTCGAGCTCGACGATGCGGGTGGCGAGCTTTTGCAGGAAGGCGCGGTCGTGGGTGACGAAGAAGAGCGCGATCTTTTCGCTGAGCAGGAACTCCTCGAGCCAGAGGATGCTCTCGATGTCGAGGTGGTTGGTCGGCTCGTCGAGGAGGAGGAGGTCGGGCTTGCTCGCGATGGCGCGGCCGAGGAGCACGCGGCGCTTGAGGCCGCCGGAGAGGGTCGAGACCTCGGCGTGCGGATCGAGCTGGAGGCGGGCGATGAGATCCTCGACGCGCACGTCGATCTCCCAATCCTCCTCGTGGCCGCCGACGTCGCGGCGCACGCCGGAGGCGACGACATCGTGCACGGAGCCGGCGAGATCCTGCGGCACCTCCTGCACGAGACGGGCGAAGTGGGCGCCGGGCTGGCGGAAAACCTGGCCGGTGTCGGGCTTCATGTCGCCGGCGATCAGCTTCATCAGCGTGGACTTGCCCGCGCCGTTGCGGCCGACGAGGCACACGCGTTCGCCCGGATCGACCTGGAAGTTGACGTGGTCGAGGACGGGGGCGCCACCGAAGGCGTGCGTGAGATCGAGGAGACTGAAAAGGGCCATGGAACCGGCCACGCTGAAAATCCGCCCGGCGACATGCAACCTTCGAGACCGGGCGCTGACCAAACGCCTCATGTCGACCGTCTTCGCCACCCTCGCCCGGGCCTTTTTCACCGCCGCGCCCCTCGCCCTCCTGCCTCCGCACGCGGCCGCGGCGCCCAAGACGATCCCGGTTTTCCTCGGCAACTACGCCGACGCGATCCAGGCGGCGGACTTCGATCCCGCCACGGGGGCCCTAAGCGGCGGACGGGCCGTGGCCGCGGTGCCGAGGGCCTCCTTCCTCGCGCGTTCCGCGGACGGGCGCTTCGTCTACGCGGTGACGGAGGCCGGCCAGGGCCGCCTGCACGCCTTCGCCGTCGACGACTCGGACGGCCTCGCTCCGCTGAACTCGAGCCCGACCGAGGGGGCGGGCCCCTGCGACGTGGCGATCTCGCCCGACGGCCGCCTGATCGCGGTCGCGAACTACGCGGGCGGCAGCGTGATCGTGCACCGCCTCGACCCCGATGGGCGCGTCGGGGAAAAGGTGGCGTTTTTCGAACATCACCAAGCCTCGGGCGCGGTGCCGGGGCGGCAGGAAGCGCCGCACGCGCACGGCGTCACCTGGGCGCCGAACGGCCGCCTGCTGCTCGTGCCCGACCTCGGCGCGGACCGCGTCTATCTTTACGCCTGCGATCCCGCCTCGCTCGCGCTCGCTCCCAACCCGCCGCAGGCCTCGCTCGAGCTGCCGCGCGGCTCCGGCCCGCGGCACGCCTGCTTTTCCCCGGACGGCAAACAGGTCTACATCGTGAACGAGTTGGGCAACAGCGTCTCGGTCGCCGCCTACGACGAGAAGGAGGCGATGCTCACGCTCTTGGAGACCGTCTCCGCGCTGCCGGAGGGCGGCGTGCCCGCGCCCTCGAAAGCGGCGGAGATCGCGGCGCACCCCTCGGGCCGGCGCGTCTACGCCTCGGTGCGCGGTGTGGATCTGCTCGCGGTGTTCGAGCGCGACCCCGCCAGCGGGCGACTCACGCTAAAGGCGCATCTGCCGGCGCCGGCCAAACCGCGGCACTTCGCGCTGAGTCCGGACGCGCGCTGGCTGCTCGTGGCCGGCCAGGATGCGGGACGGGTGGAGCTTTTCGCCGTCGATCCGGCCAGCGGCGACCTATCCCCGTCGGGACGCCCCTTCCCCACTCCCAAGCCGGTGTGCGTTCGGTTCTGAGCCACGGGACGTGGCGGCGAATCACGGCCTGTTCAGGCCCGGGGAAATCTCTGGCCCGCGCGCCGGGAGAAGCGCATGAACACCCTGCGGCTGCTTGCGCGCGATTTCGACCAGATCGCGCGGTCGCAGCGAAGGGGGGGGCGAAAACGGAGCGATGGTTTTCCAATGGGCCGGCATTGCGTCCGGCCGTCGCTTCGCCTCGGCTTGGCAGGCCTTTCCATGGAGCCCCGTCCCTTCGCGCGCTTGGTCGATCTCGACGCCTCCCTCGCGCCAACCCGTTTTTCGACGTGATGCAACCGGTGCTCGCGCGAATGTCGCTTCTGCTCGTCCTCGCCGCGGTCCCGGGTGCGACGACCTACTTTTTCCACCCGGAAATGACGGCGCGGAGAAATCCCGCCGCGCCCGCCAACGAACTTTCCATGGAGACGCTGCCGACCTGGGCCGGCGAGGCGCTCTGGATCGACGCGCGCGCCGAGGACGCCTACGCGGCGGGCCACGTGCCCGGCGCGGTATCGCTGCCCGCCGCAGCCTACGACGCCCGCCTCGCGGATGTTCTCGACCGGTGGACGGAAGGACGGCGCGTGATCGTCTACTGCGACGGCGCCGGCTGCGATGCGAGCCGCGAGGTCGCGGAGCGGCTGCACCGCGAACTGGGTTTGGGCGAAACCTACTATCTCAAGGGAGGCTGGGACGCATGGAAGCGGGCGCAAAAATAAGATCGGCCTCCGTCTGGACCGCGCGAGTCGTCGTGGCGGGCGCCTTCGTTTTCGCCGGCGTGATCAAGGCCGCGCATCCGGGCGCCTTCGCCACCGAGATCGACCACTACCGGATGCTGCCCGCGTCCGCGTCCACCCTGGCGGCGGCCGCCCTCCCCTACGCGGAGATCTTGGCCGGGCTCGGGCTGCTGCTTCGCAAATGGCGCGACGCCGCGGCGCTGTTGCTCGCGCTCATGCTCGCCGCGTTTGTCGTCGCGCTCGCGAGCGCCTGGGCGCGCGGGCTCGACATTCGTTGCGGGTGTTTCGGATCCGGATCCGCCGGCGACAAGCCCGCCTTCGCCTGGTGGATCGGTCGCGATCTGATCCTCCTCGCCCTGCTCGGTTGGCAGCGATCAGGCTCGCGGGAACCGCGGGACTCCAATCGAAACGTGGCGGCATGAACCCGGCTTAACTGCCGGCGCGCCAATCACTCATTGGCTGCCCGACATGGATTCGAACCATGACTAGGTGAGTCAAAGTCACCTGTGCTGCCATTACACCATCAGGCAATGAATGGACCGGGAAAAGTGCCCGCGCCCGGGCATCGGTCAAGGCCTGATATGAACGTCTCCGCCAAAACCTCCGACCGCGTCAAAGCTAGCCGGCCGTGGCGAACCCCGAGAAGGCCGCCTGCTGGTTGGGCGGGATGCGCACCTGGAGAAACACGCCGTCGTCGCGCTGCTCCTCCTGTTGCACATGGCCGATCTGGTGGGCGCGCGCGATCAGGTCGTAGCGGGCGTGCGGAATGAGCAGCTTCATCTGGCCGAAGGCGTCGGCGATCAGTTCGAGGCACTGATCCTCGAGCCCCGCCAGCCCCTCGCCCGTCCTGGCGCTGACGAAGATCGCGTCGGGAGCGAGCGCGCGGGCGCGCATGAGCTGCGCCTCGTCGGCGGCGTCGACCTTGTTGAAGACGGTGAGCATGCGCTTCGCGTCGGCGCCGAGCTCGCCGAGCACGCCGAGCGTGGTGGCGTGGTGGGCGGCGACGTTGGGCGCGGTGACGTCGAGCACGTGGATGAGGAAGTCGGCCACGATGGCCTCCTCGAGCGTGGCCTTGAAGGCCTCGACGAGCCCGTGCGGCAGGCGTCGGATGAAGCCCACCGTGTCGGTGACGAGAAGCTTCTGGTTGCCGCGCAGGAGGAGCTGGCGCGTGGTGGGGTCGAGCGTCGCGAAGAGCTTGTCCTCCGCGAGCACGCTGGCGCCGGTGAGCGAGTTGAGCAGGGAGGACTTGCCGGCGTTGGTGTAACCCACGATGGCCGCGGTCGGCACGGGCACGCGCTGGCGTTTGTGGCGCTGCACGCCGCGCTGTTTGCGCACCTCGGCGAGCTCGCGCTTGAGCTTCACGATGCGGTCGTTGACGAGCCGCCGGTCCTGTTCGAGCTGCGTCTCGCCCTCGCCGCCCATGCCGCCCTTGCCGCGCTGGCGGGAAAGGTGGGTCCAGGCGCGGGTGAGGCGCGGCAGCGAATACTCCATGCGCGCGAGCGCCACCTGGAGCACCGCCTCGCGCGTGCTCGCGCGATCGGCGAAGATGTCGAGAATGACCTCCTCGCGGTCGATCACCGCCATGCCGGAGAGCTTCTCCCAGTTGCGCTGCTGCGCGGGCGAAAGCGACTCGTCGATCACGATCAGATCCGCCTCGGCGGCCTTCGCGGCCTCGATGATCTCCTCGGTCTTCCCGCTGCCGATCAGCGTGGCGGGCGTGGGCTGGCGCAGGTTGACCAGCTCCTTGTGGACGACCTCGATGCGCAGGTTTTGAACCAGCTCCTCGAGCTCGGCGAGCAGCTCGGCCGCCTCGCCGTCGGCCATCTCGTGGGTCTGGATGCCCACCAAAAAGGCGCGATCACAGCGCTTGCGCTCGGTTTTAGGAACCTCGTCGAGAAAGTCGGCCATGGAAAAGAGAGGGGGCGAATCTGCGCGAAAGACCGGGAAACGCGAGCGCTCAGGCCCGGCTGGGCACGCGCACCACCTGCATGCCCGCGGCGCGCGCGGCCCGCATGCCCGGCTCGGCGTCCTCGAAGACGAGGCATTTTTCCGGCGCCACGCCCATGCGGCGGGCGGCCTCGAGAAACATGTCCGGGTGCGGTTTTCCGCGGCCGGGTGCGACGTCGTGCGGGGTGACGACGATCTCGAAGAGCGTATCCAGCGCGGCGGCCTTCAACGCCGGCAGGGCGATGTCGGGCGTGCCGCCGGTGGCGATGGCGACCGGACGAGACTTCGCGACTTTGCGGGCGAAGGACACCACCGGCTCGATCGGGCGGATCTCGTGCAACTGCTCGAGATAGATCAGCTCCTTGCGGTCCGAGACCGCCTCCACGCTGCGGATTTTCAGGCCGTGCTTGGCCGCCATGAGCTCCGCGACTTGGAGCGAGGGCACGCCGCCCAGCGCGTAGAAATAATCTTCGTCCAGCGGCCCGACCAGCCCCTCCTGGCGAAAGGCCGTCTCCCAGGAACGGAAATGCACGGGCATCGTGTCGATGAGCGTGCCGTCGAGGTCGAAGATGTAGCCGGCGAAGTCTCCGGCGGGGATGTCCAACTGCATAAACCCGACACCTTCAACCCGGCCCGCGCGCCCGCGCAACCGAAACCTCCCGCGGTGGTTCCACGGACGAACGCCCCGGCCTCGACCATCCCCGCGACCACGACTCAGTCCCGCGCCGGCAACTCGCGTCCGAACAGCGTCTCCCACATCGCCGCGTAGAGCGCGGTGTTGTCCAGATTCACGGGCAGACGTTCGCGATTGAGCCCCTCGGCCCGCACGACCACGCCGCCGACTAGATCCTCCTTGGACGCGAAGGTGACACCGAACCAGAAGCGACGTCCCGCGCTATCCGGGCCGCTCAAAAACGCCGCGGTCCCCTGCCCCGCCACGCCGTCCACCGGATTGCCAAGCCTGGTCGTCGGAGGCACGCGCGGAGCCGCAAGGGCGGGATCGTCGCGGCGGCCGAGGCCCACGATCTGCAGACCGCTCGCGTCGCTGTCGGCCGCGGTGAGGAGCAGGGTCTGGGGATTTTTCGCGACGAAGTCACGGGCCACGCCGATCGCCGCGTCGGCGCGTCGGAAGGCCTCGAGGAGTCCTGAGGCGTTTTGCACGTTGGCGAAGTCGTCCGTGCCCTCCTCCTCCACGACCAGGGCGAAACGCTTGCCCGAGCGCGCCAGCACGCGCAACGCGGCGTCGGTCATCTCGGCCACGGCGGGGGCCTCCGGCGCATAGGGCGCGAGCCCTTTCTCGGCCAGCGCCTCTTCCGAAGCCGCGCGATACGTGGCGTCCTCGGCGAACACGCCGAGCAGCTTTTTCACCTCCGGGTCAGCGGCCGCGGCCGCGAGCTCCTCGCGCGTATGCGCCACCGCGTAGCCCGCCGCGCGGGCCTCCGCCACGAGATCGCGGCCGTCCTCGCGGGCGCCCGCGCCGTGACGCCCCCGCGCGCCTTTGGGAAGAAGATGTTTTTCGCCCGCGGCGAGGATCACGTCGGCCCCGCCTCCGAGAATCGTCGCCGCGATGCCGGCGTAGTCCGAGCGCCTCGGACTACTCGCCAGAAACACGCCCGTGCCGGGCTCGGCGATCTGCCCGCTTTGCACGATGCCCACCGCGAGACCGGCGCGCTTGGCCTCGACGAGCAACGGCGCGGCCGCGCCCGATCTCGCGATGATCGGAGCGCCGCCGTCGGTGCCATAGGAATCGGCCACGACCTTCACGCCCCAGGCGTGAACCGTGCCGCCTCCGTGCGAGGTCGGCGAGAGCCCGTCGGCGAAGTGGGAACGATAAAGCGCCACGCCGGGGAGGCGGTCCCAATTGGTCAGGCCGTCGGGCCCGGCCGTGGCGATGCGAAAGGCGTTCCACGCGGCGAGCGAGGAGCCGTCCGGATGGACGAGAATCACGTTGCCCGCCTGAGGGGCCGCCCCGAGGGACATCGCCGCAGCCGCGCCGAAGCCGAGCATGACCTGCCGAAAAAACGTCATGTCGCGAAGCTGCCCGAGACGGAGCGCTTCGCAACCCGAAGCCGCGGCGTCACGCGGTCTTCACCCGCGCCCGCCAGCGCAGGGCCACGCCGACGAGCGCGATCAGCGCGGGCACTTCAACCAGGGGCCCGATCACCGCCGCGAACGCGGCGCCCGAGCTCAGGCCGAAAACCCCGACGGCGACCGCGATCGCGAGCTCGAAATTGTTGCCCGCCGCCGTGAAGCCGAGCGTCGCCGCCCGCGCGTAACCCGCGCCCGCCCGCACCCCCGCCCAGAAGGTCGAGGCGAACATCACCGCGAAATAAACCGCCAGCGGCAACGCGATCCGCAGCACGTCGAGGGGACGCGCCAGCACCTGCTCGCCCTGCAGGCTGAACATCACCACGATGGTGAACAGCAGCGCGCCCAAGGTGAGCGGGCCGATCGCGGGCAGAAACGCGCGGTCGAACCACTCGATCCGGGCTCCGCGCCGCAACGCGACGCGCGACAGCCAGCCCGCGAGAAAAGGAATCCCGAGATAGACGAACACGCTCTTCGCGATGCTGCCGATGCTGATCGCGGACAGGTCGAGTTCCCCGAGGTCGACGCCCACGAGCGGCGGCAGGACCTTGAGAAAAAGCCAGGCCATCGGCGCGAAGGCGAAAACCTGGAAAAGCGCGTTCGCCGCCACCAGCCCCGCGCAATACTCGCGGCTCCCGCCGGCGAGGTCGTTCCACACGATCACCATCGCGATGCAACGCGCGATCCCCACCAGCACGAGACCGGCGAAATACTCCGGGTGGTCGCGCAGGAAAATCGCCGCCAGCGCGAACATGAGCACGGGGCCGACGAGCCAGTTCTGGACCAGAGAAATCGCGAGCAGCCGCTTCGCGCGAAACACGTCCCCGAGTTCCTCGTAGCGAACCTTCGCGAGCGGGGGATACATCATCACGATCAAGCCGATCGCGATCGGAATCGAGGTCGTGCCGACGCTCCACCCGGTGAGCGTGTGCGCCACCTCGGGCGCGAGTTTGCCCAGAGCGACGCCGGCCGCCATCGCGAGGAAGATCCACGCGGTGAGCCAGCGATCGAGAAAGGA
>JACCDU010070029.1_pt1 | contig 30343 bp, 25 predicted proteins | sample 7446081 | NCBI WGS metagenome assembly JACCDU01 (sample SAMN15323447, study PRJNA562643) | freshwater metagenome | isolation source: river surface water | place: USA:Blue River Watershed | collected 2017-08-17
ATGAATCCAGCGAAGTCGTCATTACCGACCTGACCTGGACCGATGTGCTGCCGCCGGATTTCCTGTTCGAGTTCGACCTGGTGCTGGTGCCGAGCTCCCTGTCACGCGTCGAGCTCGACAGCACGCTGGAATTCGTGAACCGCTTCTCCTTCGTCTTCAACTCGCGTCTGAAGCAGCCGCCGAAGCTGGTGATCGTGCCGTCGCGCGTAGACAACCTGCAGACCTACGAAAGCATTTTCTCGAAGTCCTTCAACGCGGGCTTCTTCCTGTCGCCGCCAGTGATGTACAGCACCAGCGCGAATGAGTTCTTCGGTACCGAGTTCTTCGTGATGACCTCCAACAAGGAGATTCGCGAGAACTTCATGGAGTTCGGCCGCTCGATCGAGCAGCTCGGCGATATCGAAAGCGATCTGAAGTCGGCGAAGAAGGCAGACGGTCGCCAGTCGCCGCTGACGCACAAGGTCAGCGGCTCCATCCTCGACCGCTTCCGTGCAGTGCGCAATTCGACGCCGGATGTGCCACCCCGTGCGGCGGCCAATGACAGCGCTCGCCTGAGCTCGACCAATCGCCTGAAGTCCGCGATCCCGTCTTTCCTGATGATGGGCGGTGACTGAGCTGGTTCAGCAGCGCGGCGCCGGTAAGGTCGCTCCGCGCTAGTTCAGCAGTTCGGCCGCGGTATACGCTTTCCCCGGCCGCGGCACGCCATGGCGGTCTATCCGCACTTCGCGTACTGACCAGTTGATCGAACCATCGTGCTGCCAGTGCAGCAGCGCGATCCAGCCGGTCGTCGTGTCGCGGTCATGGAAGCCGTCGAACACGAAATTCCCGAGGCTGTAGAACACCGGCTTGCCGCGATACGTTTCCACGTCCTGCGTTACATGCGGATGGCCGCCAATGACCGCATCTGCGCCGTTGTCGATCATTACCCTTGCCAGCGCACGCTGGCGCTCTGACGCCAGCCGCTGGTATTCCCAGCCCCAGTGCGGATACACCACCAGAAAATCGACGCCCAGCGCATGCTTCGCATGACGGATGTCGTGAATGATTTCATCCTCATCCAGCCATGCATGGCCGGGCGTGTCTTCCAGCGCCTCGAAGCTGCGCGGGAAGAAGCCGTTGTAGCCAAGGATGCCGATGCGCTTGCCGCGCACCTCCGCAATGTAGGGGCGGTGCGCATCGCGCAGCTGCCGACCGCCGCCGAAGTAGGGCATCTGTGCGCGCTCCAGTCGCTGCAGCATGTCGGCGAAGGCTGCCTTGCCGAAATCGCCGGTGTGATTGTTCGCCACCGATATCGCGCTGAAGTGACGCTTCAGCAGCGTGATCGCGCGTTGCGGCGCGCGGAACGTCCAGGGCTTGGGTTCAGGGCTGCCTTTGGGTGAAATCACACATTCGAGATTGCCGATGCGCAGGTCGGCGCCGGCCAGAATCGGCGCGACATGCACGAACGGGTCCTTGCCTGCGCGGATCAACTTGCCCGGTCCGTCGGCCAGCATCAGGTCACCGACAAAGGCCATCGTGATGCCATCGGACGGCGGCTTCGCGTGCGCCGATGGCACCGACAGCAGCATCGGCAACAGCGCGAGCAACGCAAGTGTGCGGAACAGGAGAGGTGCTCGCATTGCGTCAGTCACATCCGGGCCGGCATTGGAAGAACAGCTCGCGCTCATAGTCGGACGAATACACCTTGTTGAGCCCGAAGCTGCGACCGGCGCTGCCTTCAGTGCCGCTGTGCGCGCAGGCATTGGCCGGCAACGGATACTCGGCCGCATGCAGCAGCGCCGGTCCGCGCTCGCGCAGTTCATGGACCCAGGTTTTCAGCTTCGCGCGCTCGGGCAGGTATTGCGCGCTGAACCGGAAGCGCTTGCCGAGGGTGACGGACTGCCGCTCGTACACATCGGTCGTGGGAGGAGGTTGCAGCCTTTCCATGCGGCCGCCGTAGTCGGCTTCACAGATCGGAGCGGGGATGCGTACCGGGATGGAGGTACCGGATTCAGGTGCTGCAGCCCAGACCACGCTGACGGCGATCACGCCGGCGACCAGCGTCGTTGCCAGAGCCAGCGGCGGCTTATTTTTTCGCCGCGCCACCATTCGCGCCGCCGTTGGCACCCGCATTTGCACCAGGCTTGGTCTCCGGTACCGGCGGTGTGCCGTACAGCAGCACCGCGATATCCTTGTTGGTGGCGGCGAACACTTCGAGCAGCCCGTCGATGCGCGCAGCCATCGCCGCATTGTCGGCCGTGCCCAGCCATTGCTGGCGGTTGTTGCGCATTACGATCAGCTGTTCTGCGGTGCAGGACTTGCCATGCTTCTTCAGCCACGCAAACGCCTTGGTGCGGCGTGCATCGGCATCTGGTGTATCCAGGCCGATGGCGCGGAAATCGGCGACCACGCAATCCAGCGGATCCAGCGTGCCGGGCTTGATCGGTGGCGGCGGTGGTTCGGGCGCATCCTTTTTCTTTTGCTGCGCGAAGCCATTCACCGACGCCAGCAGCACCAGTGTCAGCAGCCAGGCTCCGACGCGCAGGCGAGGGCGGGTCATTTCGCAGCATCCTGGTAAAGGATGGTGATCGAGATGCGGCGGTTGCGCGGATCAGCCGGATTGTTCGGTATGTACGGCGCGGTATCAGCCACGCCTTCGACCTTCGCAAAGCGGCTCTCCGGGATGCCGGCGTCCTGCATGATGCGGCGCGTGCTTTCTGCGCGGTCGCCCGACAGAGACCAGTTCGAGCGCACGCCATCGTCATACGCGAGGCTGTCGGTGTGGCCGCGCACGGCCACCTTGTTCGGCATGCCCGCGACCGATTTCGCGACTTCGCGGATCAGGGTCTCGGCCTTGCCCTGCATGCGCGAGGTGCCGACGCCGAACATCGAGAAGTCCGCCTTGTCGATCACTTCGATGCGCAAGCCTTCTTTTTCGCGGATGAACTTCACCTTGTCCTTCAACTTGTCGAGTTGCGGGTTCTGGTCCAGCTTTTCCTTCACTTCCTTTTCGAGCTTGTCGAAGTTCTTCTTGTCGGCCTCGGCCGCGATGCGCTGCTTTTCTTCTTCCGACAGCTCGCTGTCGTTCATGTCGTTCTGCTCGTTCTTCGAGTCGCCGGCATCGCTCTTTTTGCCGCCTTCGGCACGCGGCGTTTCGCGCTCGAACAGGCTGGTGCGCTGGCCCGCATACGGCATGCCGTCCGGATCGAGAATCGAATTACCGCCCATGATGCCGCCCGGGCCGGCGAGCTTGCTCATGCTGGCCAGGCTGTGCGAGGTCGGTTTGAAGTAGTCCGCGATGCTCTTGCGCTGGTCTTCGGTGGTCGCGCCCAGCAGCCACATCAGCAGGAAGAACGCCATCATCGCCGTCATCATGTCGGCCAGCGCAATCTTCCACGCGCCACCATGCGCACCCGCGTGGTCGCCTTCGATCTTCTTTTTCTTGACGATCGGCTCTAAGGGGGCGGCGTCGGCGGCCTGGCCTTCGGCGGGCTTTTTGTCGTCGGCTGGTTCAGCCATGATGCGGTCCTGTTGGGTCCTGTAAGGTCGACGGGCTTCGATCCTGAAGAATCGACAGCAGCGCCGCAAAATCAAGCGCTGTGGCAGATTCGGCCGAGGCCGGGACTAGGGTTTGTATTCTTTATGCAAGATAATACTCGGGACTTGCACAGGAGCACCAATTTTATGTCCGGTCCGTGCCGCGTTACGGGCCGGTGGGCTATTCCGAATTCCGACGCCGGGACACCGTCCATGCCGCAGCTTGCAAATTTGACAGCGTATCGATTCGCCCCCGGTTTGCCGGCGCCGAGGTGGCCGCAGCCGCAGCAGCAGCCTCAGCCACAGCCACAGCATTCGTGGCTACGGCATGCGTCGAGCGTGCGCAGCTGCTTGCTGTCATCGCTGCTGCCCAAACTGCTCGTCTTGTCGCTGACCTTGCCGCTGTTGGCGGCGCCTCCCGGTGTGCATGCGCGCGACACCCATACCGACGCCAATCCCGAGATCGCGACCGGAACTCAGCACCGGCCGCTGGTGCGCGCGAAGCGCTACATGGCGGTGGCTGCCAATCCTCTGGCCAGTGATGCAGGGGCTGCGGTGCTCGCACGTGGCGGCAGCGCGGTCGACGCAGCGATTGCGATGCAGATGGTGCTGGCGCTGGTCGAGCCGCAGTCGTCGGGGCTGGGCGGCGGGGCTTTCCTGCTGGCCTGGGATGCGCGCACCGCGAAGCTGAGAACCTACGACGGCCGTGAAACCGCGCCGGCAGCGACCGCGCCCGAGCGCTTCCTGAAAGATGGCAAACCCTTGCGCTATGGCGAAGCGGTCAACAGCGGGCTGGCGGTCGGCACCCCCGGGTTGTTGCGCATGCTGGAACTTGCGCATCGTCGGCATGGCCGACTGCCGTGGAGCAGCTTGTTCACGCGCGCGATCGAACTGGCCGAGCGCGGTTTCCCGGTGTCGCCGCGGCTGCACCGGCAGATCAGCCAGAATGCCGAGCTTGCGCGGCAAGCCGATGCGCGCGCATATTTCCTGCCGGAGGGACAACCTGCGCCGGTGGGCTATCGGCTGAAGAATCCGCAGCTGGCGGCGGTGTTGAGGCGCGTGGCCAGCGAGGGCAGCGACGCGTTCTATCGGGGCGCGATTGCGCGCGACATCGTGGCAGCGGTGCGCGCGCATCCAATGCCGGGCGACCTCAGCGAAGCAGACCTGAGGGATTACCGTGCGATCGAGCGCGAGCCAGTGTGCGGCGCATATCGCATCTATCTGCTGTGCGGGATGGCTCCGCCATCGTCGGGTGGTATTGCAGTGTTGCAGATGCTGGGCATGCTGGAGCAGTATCCGCTGGGCTTGCTGCAGCCCGGCGATACCCTGGCCGTGCATTATTTTGCCGAGGCTGGCCGGCTGGCGTACGCCGACCGCGAGATGTACGTCGCTGACCCCGCATTCACCGCAGTACCGGTGCGCGGCATGCTGGACGCGGCCTACCTGAAACAGCGCGGCGCGCTGATCGATGCAAAGCGCAGCATGGGCAAGGCGCCACCCGGACGGCCGGAAGGGGCAACGCTGGCGCTCGGCGCGGGCGAGGCCGCGGACATACCGGCCACCAGTCATCTGGTGGCGGTCGATGCAGACGGCAATGCGGTTTCGATGACCACCACCATCGAGGCCGAGTTCGGCAGCAAGATCTTCGTGCGCGGCTTTTTGCTGAATAACCAGCTGACCGATTTTTCGCTGGCGCCGGCGGATGAGCAGGGGCGCCCGGTCGCGAATCGTGTCGAACCGGGCAAGCGCCCCCGCAGCGCGATGGCGCCGTTCGTCGTGCTCGAGCAGGGCAAACTGAAAATGGTGCTGGGCTCGCCCGGCGGCAGTGCCATCATCAATTATGTCGCGAAGACTCTGGTCGGCATGATCGACTGGAAGCTCGATGTGCAGCAGGCGATTGCGTTGCCCAACATGGGCAGCCGCAATCGCGATACCGAGATCGAGGAAGGCAGTCCGCTGGCCGAGCGCGAGACGGCGCTCGAAGCGATGGGCCACAACGTGAAGCTGATGCCGATGACCAGCGGCCTGCATGCGATCGTGGTTACGCCGGAAGGGTTGGAGGGCGGCGCCGACCCGCGGCGCGAAGGTGCTGCGCGCGGGCGCTGAGCACAAGGTCGATGCCGATGTCGATGTCGATGTCGACGCCCATGTCAATGACGCCCGCGGTCGTTGTTGCGCGGATGCGTCTGATGCATCGGAAAGATCACGCAACGGCGGATGCTGACGCACGGCATTGGTATCAGGCCTGTCGCGCGCAGCGCGCTTCTGGTACAAGCTCAGGCTATATGGACCCATTGCATTGCACGCGACTCCTGACGACGCGAACCCTGATTCATCTGCGCACCATGACGCAGGCCAGCCTGCTGACGATCATGCTGGGCGCGAGTATGACGCCGGTACAGGCCGACACCTTGCGGAAGATCGCCGATACCGGTGTGGTCACCTTCGGCTACCGCGAATCATCGGTGCCTTTCAGTTACCTCGATGGTCCGCACAAGCCCATCGGTTTCGGGGTGGACATGTACGCCGCCGTGTTGCAAGGCTTGCGCAATGCGACTGGCCGCGAGCAGATCACGGTGCGCTATCAGGCGCTGACATCGCAGAACCGTATTCCGCTGATTGCGAATGGCACAGTCGATCTCGAATGCGGCTCCACGTCGAACACGGCGGCGCGCGCGAAGACCGTCGCGTTCGCGATCAATTATTTCTACACCGGTCCACGCCTGCTGGTGAAGAAGGACAGCGGCATCACGGATTTCGGCGACCTGCGCGGCAAGACCATCGCCATCACCACCGGCACCACCAGTTTCAAGCTGATGCGGCAATTCGATCTGGACCACACGATGGGCATGAACCTGCTGGCGGGCAAGGACCACGCCGACTCCTTCCTGTTGCTTGAATCCGGCCGGGCCGCTGCCTTCGTGATGGATGACATCCTGCTGTACGGCCAGGTGCTCAATGCGCGCCGCCCGGCCGAGCTGCAAGTGGTCGGCAACGCACTGCAGGTGGAGCCGTATGCATGCATGCTGCGCAAGGATGATCCGGCGTTCAAGCAAGTGGTCGATACAGCGATCGCGGGGCTGATGCAATCGGGCGAGTTCGAGCGCATCTATGACAAATGGTTCATGCAGCCGATACCGCCGCGTGGCCGCAGCCTGAACCTGCCCATGAGCCGCGAATTGCGCGACAACCTGCAGCTGCGTTCCGACCGTCCCGCAGGTCAGCGATGAACCTCGACTTCAACATCTTCTGCAAGAGCACCACCGGTGTAGCGCAACTGCCGGGCTGCTTCGGCCAGGGTGGCGAGACCAGCTACCTGCAATGGCTGCTGTCGGCCTGGGGCTGGACGGCTGCCGTGGCCGTGTGTGGCTTCGTGCTCGCGATGGCGGCCGGCATCGCGGTCGGCACGCTGCGCACCTTGCCCGGCCGGCGCGGGCTGGCGGTGCTGGCCATGGCGTGGACCGAGCTGTTCCGCAACATACCGCTGCTGGTGCAGATCTTTGTCTGGTATCACGTGCTGCCCTTCTTCGTGCCGATGCTGAAGGCGCTGCCCGGATGGCTGCTGGCAGCGCTCGCGCTGGGCCTGTTTACGTCGGCGCGCATTGCCGAACAGGTGCGCGCGGCGCTGCAGGCGCTGCCGCGCGGCCAGCTGCAGGCAGCGCACGCGCTCGGGCTGCGCACGCTGCAGGCTTACCGGCGCGTGCTGTTGCCGGTTGCGCTGCGCCAGATGATCCCGACCATCACCTCCGAGGCGATGAATGCGGTGAAGAATTCCTCGGTCGCATTCGCGGTCGGCATCGCGGAGCTCACGCAGTTTGCGCTGCAGGCGCAGGAAGAGACTGCGCGCGGCATCGAAATCTATCTGGCCGTGACGCTGCTGTACGCACTGACCGCGCTGGCCGTGAATCGCGCGCTGGCGGCGCTTGAATCACGCGTGTGCGTACCGGGTGTGGCGGGTGCCGGTGTGGCCACGGCCGGCATCGCACCGGTGCCTGCGGCATTGGCGAGCCCGATCACCCCGACGCCATCGGCATCATCAAAGACCTCGACGACCTCGAACAAGTCGGAGGAGCGCTGATGGATCTCGATCTCGGCTTTTACCAATGGGACCTGCTCGGGCGCTACCTGTTGGAAGGCGCGATGTTCAGCGTGCAGCTGACCGTGGTCGCGACCGTCGGCGGCCTGCTGCTCGGCAGCCTGCTGGCGGTGATGCGCAATGCGCGCTCACGCTGGCTGTCGTTGCCGGCGGCCGCGTATGTGAACACGATGCGCTCGGTGCCGCTGGTGATGGTGATTCTGTGGTTCTTCCTGCTGATGCCTTTCCTGCTGGGCCGCAGCATAGGTGCCGAGCTGTCGGCCTATGTGACCTTTGTCGCGTTCGAAGCCGCATTCTTTTGCGAGATCGTGCGCGCCGGCATGCAGGCGGTGCCGCGCGGGCAAACGCAGGCCGCGCTGGCGCTCGGCCTCAGTCCCGCGCAGAACCTGCGACTGGTGGTATTGCCGCAGGCGATGCGCAACATGCTGCCGGTGCTGCTGACGCAGGTGATTGTGTTGTTCCAGGACACGTCGCTGGTGTATGCGATCGGCGCTTATGACATGCTGAAGGGCTTCGATGTGGCCGGCAAGATCCTCGGCCGGCCGATCGAAGCGTATCTGGGTGCAGCGGTGGTGTACTTCGTGCTGTGTTTGTTGCTGTCGCGACTGGCGGCGCAGCTGCAGCAACGGGTGGCGATTGTTCGCTAGTGTCGGAGGCCATCGATGACGTTGGCCTGTCGGCGGCAATCTAGTCGGAAATCAGGTCGGCGATCAGGTCCGCGACCAGGTCCGCGATCAGTGCGGCGCTCAGGATGATGATGAAACGGGCTGTGACAGACGAATACCGGTAAAGGAAGCACGCATGATATCGATGAAGAACCTGTCCAAGTGGTACGGCGACTTTCCGGTGCTGGCCGATTGCTCGGCCGAGGTCGCGAAGGGCGAGGTGGTGGTGGTGTGCGGACCATCAGGCTCGGGCAAGTCGACGCTGATCAAGACCATCAATGCACTGGAGCCGTTCCAGCAGGGCGAGCTGTGGGTCGATGGGATCGCGGTGCATGACCCGGCGACGTCATTGCCGGCCTTGCGCGCGCGGGTCGGCATGGTGTTCCAGCATTTCGAGCTGTTCCCGCACCTCAGCGTGATGGACAACCTGACGCTGGCGCAGGTGCAGGTGCTCAAGCGTGACAAGGACGATGCGCTGCGGCGCGGCAGTGCCTTGCTGCAGCGTGTGGGCCTGGCGGCGCAGCGTGACAAGTTCCCCGCGCAGCTGTCCGGCGGCCAGCAGCAGCGGGTCGCGATCGCACGTGCGCTGGCAATGGACCCGGCGGTGATGTTGTTCGACGAGCCCACGTCGGCGCTCGACCCGGAAATGGTCGGCGAGGTGCTCGACGTGATGGTGCAGCTCGCGAACGAAGGCATGACCATGGTCTGCGTCACGCATGAAATGGGCTTTGCGCGTCGCGTCGCCGATCGCGTGATCTTCATGGACCGGGGGCGCATCATCGAGGATTGCAGCAGCGACGAGTTCTTCGGCAATGTGCCGGCACGCGCACCGCGCGCACAGGCGTTCCTGTCGCGCGTGCTTGCGCATTGAGCGTCTTGAGCGCGCTTAGCTCGCTGAACGCGCTGAGAACCAGGCCGATGATGGGTTGCCTGCAGACGCTGCAGACGATACAGATGCTGCAGACCGGCCTGCCGGATCAGATCTCGATTTTCGTGCCCAGCTCCACGACGCGGTTGGGCGGGATGCGGAAGAAGTCCGACGGCTTGGCCGCATTCTGCATCATCCATGCGAACAGGCGTTCGCGCCACAGCGCCATACCCGGCAGGTTGCTCGGCACGATGGTGTCGCGCGCGAGGAAGAACGAGGTATCGGCCAGATCGAGCACCATGCCGTGCTGTTGCTCCAGCAGCGCCAGCACGCTGTTGATGTCCGGTGTCTCCTTGAAGCCATGCACTGCGCGGACCACATACACATTGGCGCCGAGTTCGCTGACGGTCAACCGCTCGTCATCGCGTACATAGGGCACGTCCCAGATCGACAGTTTCAGGAACAGCACGCGTTCATGCAACACGCGGTTGTGCTTCAGGTTGTGCAGCAGCGCGACCGGCACGAAATCAATGTGCGCGGTGAGGAACACCGCCGTGCCCTCGACCCGATGCGGCGGATGCGCGAGCAGCGATTCGACGAAATCCGGCAGCTGTACCGATTCATTGACCACGCGCTCGCGCAGCAGCCGACGACCCTTGTACCAGGTGGTCAGCATCACGAAACAGAATGCGCCCAGCATCAGCGGATACCAGCCGCCATCCTTAACCTTGATCAGGTTCGCGGTCCAGAACGAGAAGTCGACCACGAAGAACACCAGCACCATCGCCAGCACCAGGATCGGATTGATTTTCCATTCGTTGTACATCACCACCGCCAGCAGGCTGGTCGTGATCAGCATCGTGGTGGTGACCGAGATGCCATAGGCCGCTGCGAGGTTGCCCGATTCACGGAACTGGAACACGGTGAACAGCACCAGGATCAGCAGCACCCAGTTCACCATCGGCATGTAGATCTGGCCGCGCTCGGTATCGGAGGTGTGCAGGATCTGCATGCGCGGCAGGAAGCCGAGCAGGATGCCCTGGTTCGCCAGCGAGAAGGCGCCCGAGATCACGGCTTGCGATGCAATCACGGTCGCGACGGTTGCGAGACCAATCATGGGCCACAGCGCCCAGCTCGGCAGCATCATGAAGAAGGGATTCGCGGCGGCTTCCGGCGTCGACAGCATCAGTGCGCCCTGGCCGAAGTAATTGATCATCAGCGCAGGCAGTGCGACCAGCAGCCACGCCAGCCGCACCGGGCGGCGACCGAAGTGGCCCATGTCCAGATACAGCGCCTCGACACCGGTCACCACCAGCACCACCGAGCCCATCACGATGTAGGCCTGCAGCGTGTGCTCGGCAATGAAGCTGACCGCATGGATCGGATTGATCGCCTGCAGGATCTCGGGGTTCTTCAATACACTGGCGACGCCAAAGGCTGCCAGCGATGAAAACCAGATCACCATCACCGGCCCGAAGAAGCGACCGACGGCGGCGGTGCCATAGCGCTGGATCATGAACAGCGCGATCACAATCACCACCGTGATCGGAATCACGAAACGCTTCAGGTCGGGTTCGATCACTTCCAGGCCCTCGACTGCGGACAGCACTGAGATCGCCGGCGTGATCACCGATTCACCGAGCAACATGCACGCGCCGAGCGCACCCAACATCAGCAGCACCACGTATTGGCGCTTGTCCGAACGCGCCGAGCGCAGCGCCAGCGCCATCAAGGACAGCACGCCGCCTTCGCCATTGTTATCGGCGCGCAGCACGAAGGCCACGTACTTCAGCGTCACCACCAGCAGCAGCGCCCAGAAGATCATCGACAGGATGCCAAGCACCGCGCCATGCGAGTAGGGGATGCCATGATCCGGGCTGAAGCACTCCTTCAATGCATACAGCGGGCTGGTGCCGATGTCGCCGAACACGATGCCGACCGCGGCCAGTACCAATGCACCGGTGGAGGCATGCGCGTGGCCATCGATGCCGGTCACGCTGACCGGGCGCATCACCGAGGATTGCGAAAACTCTGGATTGCTGATCGACACGTTGGACGTCCTTGAGACAGTAAGGGTCGGTGGTGCAGGGCTGGCGCGGTGAGCGTGCAGTGAGCGTGCAGTGACAGTGCGTGGATTGTGCTCGCGGATCGCTTACGTAGCGCTTACGCAGCGCTTACTGGGCCGGCAGCGGCCGGCTGACCACGACCGCGCCGCGCAGCTTGCCGACGCTGTAGCCGGTCGCCTGATCGTCCGGGTATTCGGTTCGAATTTTCTCGGCCAGTGGCGCCGGGATGTCGTCCTTGCTGCCGTGGCAGGTCACGCACATAGGCTGCACCGCAATCGCTTTCGCATAGCGCAGCTCGCGCCGGCCATCGGCGGCGGTGCCGACGCTCCAGTGTTCGATGTCGGCCGGTTTCTCGCCATTCGCGAGCCGTTGTTCGAAATCCGCCAGTGCCGCCTTTTGCCACCCATTCGGCACCCCCATGGCCGGGTTGCGCACGCGGGTGCCGACGCGGGTCACCTGTGCCTGATTTTTCGCGGACAGGTCTTTCGCGATCGCCGGCGCCACTTCCTTGCAGACGCTGACCGCGCCCACCGGGCCATCCGTCGACATCGAAGCCTTCAGCTTTGCGCCCAGCTGGTTCAGCAAGTCATTCGCGATGCCGCGCGTGGATTGCGCGAGCTCTGCATTCACGCCCTCGGGCAGCGCTTGCGCGCGTGCAGGCGGCGCGGTGAACAATGCCAGCGTCGTGAGGGTGGTGGCCAGCGCAACGGCAACGGCGGCGGCCAGGCGATTCAGTTCGGACATGGTGCTCTCCATGACGGTTTGTTGTTGGTTCTGTTCTCGTGGCCCGCCGAATGATCTGCATGCCTGACAATTCGGGTCTGCATCAACACGCTGCGATTCGGCATTCGCACAACATCAGATCAGAAGATCATCAAATCATCAGCGCATCGGACCACGCGCGCATCCGATCAGGGGCAGGCCAGCTTGCTGCGTTCCACGCGCATCAGCGCATACATCTCGTTCTCGGCGACGGCGACGGCATGCTTCAGTCCCGGTTCGCCGTCACCCTTGCGTGCAATCACCCAGGTCACGTCATGCGCGCACAGCTCGGCATTGAACTGGCTGACCGGCCGCAGCACATGCTTGCCGAGCGCCGGATCGAATTCGGCAGCGTCGATCAGTTCGCGCGGCCAGCTGTCCTGTGCGGCCAGCGCCGGATCATCCCATGCGTGGTAGACCGGCAGCGGCTCGCGCAGTTGCGCATAGATCGGGAAATCGAATCGGTAGAGCCGCAGCGACACCAGGCCGTCGCCGGGGCGCGCCTGCGCGCGCCAGGCCTCGGCCAGCGCCTTGGACGACACGGTCTCTGCGCGGCTGATCAGCACCACCGCGACCATGCACAGCACCGCTGCCGTAACCGCAAAAGCAACCCGCAGCCAGCGGCGCTGCCAGCCGGCGATCGCCTCGCCTGCGAGCGCGGCCAGCGCAGGCACGGTCGGCAGTGCATAACCAATCAGCTTGGAGGCCGGCAAGGAAAAGAAGCCGAGGATCACCACTACCCAGGTCCACAACAGAAGTCGCACTGCGCGATGCGCGGCGTCGCGCGCGGCGCCGACACAGGTGCGGGTAATGATGGCCGGCGTCCACGGCAGGCACAGCACGGTCAGCGCGGCCGGATAGAACCAGAACGGCTGGTTATTGTTGAAGCCCTTCTGCGAGAAGCGCTCGAAATGCTGGTGGATGAAAAAGTAATCGAAGAATTCCGGGAACTTCAGCTGCATCAGCACGAACCAGGGCGCAGCAATCGCGATGAACAGCAGGGGCGCCGGCCACCAGAACAGGCGCAGCAACCACAGTGGGCGGCGCGTCAGCAGCAGCCAGAAGAAGATCACGCCCGACGGCAACACGATGCCGATCAGTCCCTTGGACAGCAAGCCCAGTGCCATGCAGGCCCAGGCCAGCAGCAGGCTGGCACGCCAGTGCAGACCCGCCTCGCGCGACAGCAGTGCATCGGCGGCAAAGGCGATCGCGCCGCAGATGAAACCGGCCACCAGCATGTCGTGGTTCGCATACTGCGCGCCGCCATAGAACAGCGGCAGCGTTGCCGCGACCACCATGCCCCACCAGGCCGCCGATGGCGACATCCAGCGATGCATCAGCCGCCAGGTCGCGCCGGCTGCCACCAGGGCGCCGGTCAGCGACGCGACACGCACTGACCACTCGGCGAAGCCGAACAGCTTGATCGCGATCGCGGTCAGCCAGTAGAACATCGGCGGCTTGTGGAAATAGGGCAGGCCGTCCAGTGTCGGCGTCAGCCATTGGCCGGAGCGCACCATCTCCCACGCGACGCCGGCATAGCGCCCCTCATCCGGCAGCGCCAGCGGCCGCACCCAGATGGTGGACAACAGCCAGGCCAGCATCGCGACGCCGAGCCAGAGCGCGGGGGCCAGACCTGCACGAGAAAAACTATCGGAGAGGGATCCGCGGGCGCCTGCGTTGAACTCTGCGCCGGGAGGGAGATGCTGCATGGATGACAGGTCGGTCGTTAGCGTAAAGGCAAAAAGGCCGCGGATGCAGCGCGCGCGGCGCGCTCACATCTGCAGCTTTGGCGCGATTATAGCCCTGCGGACCGTCGGGCGGCGGTGGCGCAGCGGCGGGGAACCGGTGCTGCACCGGGGACGGCAGGGGGGCGACATGGGGGCGACATGGGGTCTGTATGGGGTCTGCATGGGGACGACATCTGGGCGGCATGGGGTCTGTACTGGGGCGACATCGGCGGCCGATGAGTCATGGATGCGCCGCTGATGCAGCGGCGGTAGTTCAGGCATGCACCAGCCACGCATCGGCAATGCATCGCCCGCGCATCCTCCATGCATCCATGCCGCATCCGGCGGGCACCAATAGACCGGGAAATGGCTGTCGCGCAGGCTTTGCCGACAGCCAGTAGAATCAATTTCCATGCGGCGCACAGGGCGCCAGGGACGACAGGGAGGGTGAATGGCTGCCGCTTCATACACATCGGGCGCGGATGCGCCACGAGGTTGGCGCCTGCGCCTGCCGGCCGGACTGGCGAGCGCTACCGTGGCGGTCGCACTGCTGTGCGCGAATGCTGCCGTCAGCATGGCCCATGCGGGCGCAGTGCTGGCCGGCAGCGGCAACAATGCGTGCGATTCCTACCTCGCGTCCGATGACGATGCCAAGCTCGCCAGCGACAGCTGGGTGCTGGGCTTTCTCAGCTCGGCCAATCTGCGCGCCCGCAATGTGGATTTGCTGGCCAATCAGTCGAATGGCGTGATCATCGATGCGCTGGAAGACTACTGCGAAAAAAATCCCGATGCGACAGTGGCCGATGCAGCAGTCGAGTTGCTGAAGTCGCTGGTGGCCAGCGCCGAAGGCGAGTGTTCGGGTGCGGCCGCGCGTCCGCGCCGCGGCAAGCTCAGCATTTGTCATACCGCCGGCGCGGTCGACAGCCATCCCGAGCCGGTAGGTTTCAGCCTCACCGTTCCCGGCGTGGAATAAAGATTTCTGCTGTTCAAGCAATTCATTGCCGTCGGAAATCACTATTCGCGCAATCCCAGACCTGCGACAAACCTGTTCCAGAAATCAATAGGGCCAACCGGTCATCGGTTGGAGTGCATGGGATAATCCGGCATCAGCTTGTCGCCCTTGCGGCCTTTGCCGCCCCAGCAAACCATGCAATGCTTGTCGTCCTCGCAGCCTGCATTGCCCCTGTGACGACCCTGCCGAGCAACCCTGGCCAGCCTTCCGACCGATGACGACCCGTACCCGACCCACGTCCGCCGCACTGACCGATGGCTATGATCCCGGGCGCTTGTTCAATGCGCTGCGCGGCCAGCTGATGCTGCGCACTGACGTCGGGCTGGCGCGCAAGCTCGAGGTACCGGGCGCGCTGATACGGCTGGTGCGCATGGGCGAGATTCCGGTCACCCCCGAGCTGCTGATCCGGATGGAAGAAGTCAGCGGCTGGAGCGGCCGCCAGTTGCGCGACCTGATGGGCGACCGCCGACGCAAGTTCCGCTTCGACGAGGTGCGCGATCCGGCCTTTGGCGACATCATTTCCGAGATCTATGCATCGGCCGGCAGCAAGAAGTCCTGGTGACGCGGGTCGGCGCACCCCGCGCAGTGGCCAGCCCTGAAAACCCGCGCCTGCGAACCCTCAATTCCGCCTTCGTCAATTCAAAATTGCCCGGGTCCGGACCCTGCCGGACAATGGCCGCCCATGACTGACATCGATATCGACCAGCTGAAGCAATGGACAGGTCGCAGCGAATCCGCACAGGACCTGATCGCCGCGGCGGCCGCCAATGCACTGGCGGCGACGCTGGACCGCGACGAGCGTCTGCCTGACGGCGCGGCGCTGCCGCCGCTGTGGCACTGGATTTATTTCTGGTCGGTGGCACCGATGTCGGGCCTGGGGCAGGACGGGCATGCGAAGCGCGGTGGCTTCCTGCCGCCGGTGCCGCTGCCACGCCGCATGTGGGCCGGTGGCCGTCTGCGCTTCGACGCGCCGCTGCTGCTGGGCGCCCCGGCTGACAAGACTTCGACCATCCTCGATGTGAACGTGAAGCAGGGCAGCAGCGGTCCGCTGGCCTTCGTGACGGTGGCGCACACAATCACGCAGCATGGTCGGCCCTGCATCCACGAAGAACATGACATCGTGTACCGCGAACTGGCGCAGCCCGCTGGCGGCCACAGCAACGGACAAAACAGTGCACAAAGCAGCACACAAAGCAGCACACAAAGCAGCGCAAAAACCCATGGACGCCCGGCTGCCGGCAAACCGGCGCCCGACGATGCACAATGGACCCGCGTGATCGAGCCGGACCCGGTGCTGCTGTTCCGTTACTCCGCGCTGACCTTCAATGGCCACCGCATCCATTACGATCGCAGCTATGCCACCGGCGTTGAAGGCTATGCCGGACTGATCGTGCATGGCCCGCTGGTCGCGACGCTGCTGGTGGACTTGCTGCGCCGGGAATTGCCGGCGCGTGCGCTGCGCTCCTTCAGCTTCCGTGCGGTGAGCCCGTTGTTCGACATCGAGCGCTTCAGCCTGCACGGCAAGCTGTCCGCCGACGGTCGTTCTGCAACGCTGTGGGCGGCGAATGCGCGCGGCGAACTGGCGATGCAGGCCGAGGCGACGCTGAACTGATCAACCCCACATTGCAACAAGAAACAAGGAAGGATTCATCATGCGGCCATTGGACGGTATTACCGTCATCACTCTCGAACATGCGATTGCCGCGCCGTTCTGCACCCGCCAGCTGGCCGACCTCGGTGCACGCGTGATCAAAGTCGAGCGTCCCGGCGTCGGTGATTTCGCTCGCGCGTATGACAAACGGGTCGATGGCCTCGCATCGCATTTCGTGTGGACCAACCGCTCGAAGGAAAGCCTGACGCTCGATGTGAAGCATGACGAAGCAAAGGTGATTCTCGAGCGCCTGCTCGACAAAGCCGACGTGCTGGTACAGAACCTCGCGCCCGGCGCGGCGGCGCGGCTGGGCCTGTCGTATGACGCATTGAAGGATCGCTTCCCGAAGCTGATCGTGTGCGATATTTCCGGCTATGGTGCCGATGGCCCGTATCGCGACAAGAAAGCCTATGACTTGCTGATCCAGAGCGAATCCGGCTTCCTGTCCGTGACCGGTACCACCGATGAACCGGCGAAGGCAGGCGCATCGATTGCGGACATCGCCGCCGGCATGTATGCGTATACCAATATCCTCGCCGCGCTGATCCAGCGCGGCCGCACCGGCAAGGGCTGCGGTCTCGATATCTCGATGCTGGAGGCAATGGCCGAGTGGATGAGCTTTCCGCTGTATTACGCGTACAAGGGGGCGACGCCGCCGGTACGCGCAGGCGCAGCGCACGCGACCATCTATCCGTATGGCCCGTTCCCGGCGGGTGATGGCAAGACCGTGATGCTGGGCTTGCAGAATGAACGCGAATGGGTGGTGTTCTGCGACAAGGTGCTGCAGCAGCCTGATCTCGCCAGCGATCTGCGCTTCGCCTCTGCAGACAAGCGCAGCGATGCGCGCAAGGTGCTGTATGGGATCATTGCGCAAGCGTTCGCAGCGCTGACGGCCGAGCAGGTGATTGCGCGTCTGGATGACGCGCAGATCGCCAATGCGCGCCTGAATGACATGCACGAGCTGTGGGATCATGCGCAGCTGCGTGCGCGCCAGCGCTGGACCGAGGTGGCGACGCCGGTGGGTCCGGTGCCGGCGATGCTGCCGCCGGGGGCCGCCAGCGGCTGGCAGGCGCGCATGGATGCGATCCCGGCGCTGGGCGAGCACACGCAGGCGATACTTGACGAGCTGGGCTATGCCTCGGATGCGGTCGAGCGCCTGCGCGCCGACAAGGTGATTTGAGTCGAGGGCAAGCGCAGCGATCACGTCAACCGCCGCAGCCACAGTAAGCACCTCGGCCACGGCAAACAACCCAGCCACAGCAACCAACTCAACCGCAATATTCAGAGCCGATGTCGACCGTGATGAATGCAAGCCAGCACAGCGCCGCGACGCCCGTGTCTTACCTGTTCGTGCCGGGCAACCGTCCCGAGCGTTTCGACAAGGCGCTGGCCGCGGGTGCCGATTGCGTGATCGTCGATCTCGAAGATGCGGTGCCGCCGACGGAAAAAGAACTTGCCCGCGCGGCCGTGATCGGCTGGCTGGCTTCACGCGCTGCCGACGCGAAGCCGGTCGCGGTGCGCATCAACAGCGGCGACTCCGTGTGGTTCACCGATGATCTCGCCCTCTGCCAATTGCCGGGCGTCGCATCCGTGGTGCTGCCGAAGGCGGCGGATCCGGGCGATGTCTCGCGGGTGATGAGCAGCGGCGCGCGCTCGGTGCTGGCCTTGATTGAAAGCGCGCAGGGCATCGCGAATGCGACGCTGATCGCCGGCTTGCCCGGCGTCGAGCGCCTGATGTTCGGGCACATCGATTTTTCGGTCGACCTCGGCATCGAAGGCGATGAACGCGAACTGGATTATTTCCGTTCGCAACTGGTGCTCGCATCGCGGCTGGCCGGCATTGCTGCACCGGTCGATGGCGTTACCACGGCGCTGGATGACGATGTGGTGCTGCGCGCCGACACCCTGCGCGGCAAGCGCTTCGGCTTCGGTGGCAAGCTGTGCATCCATCCGAAGCAACTCGCTGCGGTACATGCTTCCTACATGCCTACCGATGCCGACATCGCGTGGGCCACGCGTGTGCTGGATGCGGCGGCCGCAGCATATGGCGCGGCCGTGGCAGTCGATGGCAAGATGGTCGACCTGCCGGTGATGATCCGGGCCGAGCGCATCCTGCAGCAAGCGACCCGCGAGCGCTGATCACAGCCAATCAGACGGCGGTTGCGATGGCCTTGCTGAGGTCTAGCCCGAGATGCGACGCAATTTCTCGCATCTGCTCGGCTGACTTCGTGCCTTCATACAGCTCGGCCAGTGCGGTATAGCAGATCCACTTCGCATCGACCTCGAAAAAGTCGCGCAGCGCGGCCCGCGTGTCGCTGCGGCCGAAGCCATCGGTGCCCAGCGTGATGTATGGAGCGTCGATGTAGGCGCGTATGCTTTCCGGCACCGCGCGCACATAGTCCGATACCGCCAGCACCGGCGCGATGCTGCCATGCAGTTGCTGCGCAACCCAGGGCATTGCATCGCCATGCTGCAGCCGGCGTGCGCGTTCGCAGGCGATGCCATCGCGCGCGAGTTCCGAGAAACTGGTTACGCTCCATACTTCGGCCTGGATGCCATAGATGCCTTCCAGCAGATGGGCAGCGGCGATCGCTTCTTTCAGTAGCGGGCCGGCGCCGAGCAGGCGAATCGCCGGTTGTTCGCAGGGCAGCACGCAATGCATGCCGCGCAGGATGCCTTCACGTACATCGGAACGACCATCGGCACGTGCCGGCATACGGCCCTCGGACGGCATGCTGGGTTGCGGCTCGTTCTCGTTGGTGACGGTCACGTAATAAAACACGTCCTCATTCTTGTGCAGCATGCGCTGCATGCCTTCGTCGATGATCACCGCGAGTTCATAGGCATACGCTGGGTCGTACGACACACAATTCGGGATCGTCGCCGACACCAGGTGGCTGCTGCCATCCTGGTGCTGCAGGCCCTCGCCGCCGAGGGTGGTACGGCCCGAGGTCGCGCCGATCAGGAAGCCGCGCGAGCGCTGGTCTGCGGCGGCCCAGATCAGGTCGCCGATGCGCTGGAACCCGAACATCGAGTAATAGATATAGAAAGGCAGCATCGGCAAGCCATGCACCGAGTAGCTGGTGGCCGCTGCCGTCCATGACGAGATTGCACCGGCCTCGGTAATGCCTTCTTCGAGGATCTGCCCATCCTTCGCTTCGCGGTAGTACAGGATGGAGCCGATGTCTTCCGGTTGATACAGCTGGCCCTGCGCCGAATAAATGCCGACCTGGCGGAACAGGTTCGCCATGCCGAAAGTACGCGCCTCGTCGGCGACGATGGGCACGACATGCTTGCCGAGCGCCGGGTCCTTCATCAGGTTGCCCATCATGCGCACCAGCGCCATCGTGGTCGACATTTCCTTGTGGTCCGCATCCAGTGCGAATGCCGCATGCGACTCCAGCGCAGGCACTGCTATCTGCACCTTGTTGTCGACACGCCGCGGCAACGCGCCGCCAAGCGCTTCGCGGCAGGCGCGCAGATGCTTCATCTCTTCGCTGTCGGGTGGCGGCTTGTAGAACTCGAGGTTCTCGACCTGCTTGTCCGACAGCGGCAGCTTGAAGCGATCGCGGAATTGCAGCAGGTCGTCCAGCTCCAGCTTCTTTTGCTGGTGCGTGGTCATCTTGCCCTGACCGGCGCTGCCCATGCCAAAGCCTTTCTTTGTCTGCGCGAGGATCACGGTCGGACCGCCGCGATGATGGGCGGCCGCATGGTAGGCGGCGTGGATCTTGCGCAGGTCATGACCGCCGCGCTTCAGGCGGTCGATCTCATCATCGGTCAGCACCGAACCGATCGCGGCCAGCCCCGGCGACTGACCGAAGAAATGCTCGCGGTTGAACGGACCGTCATTCGCGGCAAAGGTCTGCAACTGGCCATCGACGGTGCGATTGAGTGCATCGACCAGTTCGCCTTGCGTATCGCGAGCGAACAGCGGGTCCCAGTCCGAGCCCCACAGCAGCTTGATCACGTTCCAGCCGGCGCCGCCGAACAGGGTTTCGAGTTCATCGACGATATGACCGTTGCCGCGCACCGGGCCGTCCAGCCGCTGCAGGTTGCAGTTGATGACGAACACCAGATTGTCGAGCTTCTCGCGCGAGGCCAGCGACAGCGCGGCCAGCGATTCCGGTTCATCCATCTCGCCATCACCGAACACGCCCCACACGCGGCGTTGCTGCGGCGGTACCAGCCCGCGGTGTTCGAGGTAGCGCATGAAGCGCGCCTGATAGATCGCACTGATGGGCCCGAGACCCATCGAGCCGGTCGGGAATTGCCAGAAGTCCGGCATCAGCCACGGGTGCGGGTAGGACGACAGGCCGAGCGTGCCGCGCGTGTGCGCGGTGATCTCTTGTCGGTAGTGCGCGAGGTTGTCTTCGCTGAGTCGGCCCTCGAGATACGCACGCGCATAGATGCCGGGCGCCGAATGTGGCTGGAAGTACACCAGGTCTCCCGCATGGCGCTCGTCACGCGCACGGAAGAAATGATTGAAGCCGACCTCGAACAGGTCCGCCGCCGATGCATAGCTGGCGATATGGCCGCCGAGTTCGCCATAGGCGCGATTTGCGCGCACCACCATGGCCAGCGCATTCCAGCGCATGATGCTGGCCAGTCGTTCTTCAAGCGCGATCGCATCGGCGCCGCCGGGGTAGGGGGCTTCATCCTGCGGACGTATCGTGTTCACGTAGGGCGTGATGCGCGCATCGCGCCAGTTGAGGCCGGCGTCGCGCGCGGCCGCCGCCAGTTGCGACAGCAGGAAGCGCGCGCGCTCCGGGCCTTCGGCTTGCAGCACCGAGTGCAGCGACGCAATCCATTCGGCGGTTTCGGCGGCATCGGTATCGAGCTGCCGAATCAGGTGTTCTGGGGTCATCATGTCCATGCGGCTTCCTGTGTCTCCTGCATTTCAGCGGTTTTGTGATGCTGAAAGGGTAAGACAAAGCCTGCCGCAGGTGCTGCCGAAAAAATTCAGCATCAGGGACATTGGCGGCATAAAATGCTGCCAATAACTACTCAGGAAGAATGTAATGACCGAAAAGCTCGATATCACGGATTTCAGGATCTTGCGCCAGTTGCAGCGCGACGCCAGCCTGACCAATGTGGAGCTGGCGCAGGCGGTGAGCCTGTCGCCGTCGCCGACGCTGTCACGCGTGAAGCGGCTGGAAGGCGAGGGCGTGATCTCGCGCTATGTGGCGCTGGTCGATCCGCATGCGCTGGGGCTGAAGGTGAACGTGTTCGTGCGCGTGTCGCTGGAGAAGCAGGAGGCCGCCGCGCTGGAGAAGTTCGAGCAGGCGGTCAGCCATTTCGATGAGGTGATGGAGGTCTACCTGATGACCGGCGATGAAGACTACCTGCTGCGCATCGTCGTGCCCGACATCCAGGCACTGGAGCGCTTCATCCTCGAGAACCTGACGCGTATCCCCGGCATCAAGAACATCAAGTCCAGCTTCGCGCTGAAACAGGTGAAGTACAAGACCGCGTTGCCGCTGCCTGACCCGGCGTCCGGCGCCTGAAGCTTTTTGCGTTGACGCAGCGCTCTGCATCGCCGTATGCGCGGATGTGATCGCCGTTGTGAGCGCTCAAGATGCCGGCAATACCGGTGCGCACAATCCCCATGTCACAACTTTCACGACTCTGCCTGAGGACGACATGGACCATCAGAAGGTGCACACGACGCAGCGCTACGACCCCGACCAGTTGCTGGCTTCACTGATCGGCAGGCTGAACCTGAAGAATGACGCAGCCCTGTCCCGCGCGCTCGAGGTGTCGCCACCGGTGATCAGCAAGATACGGCATCGCCGGCTGCCGGTGACGGCATCGCTGCTGATACGCATGCACGAGGTCAGCACGCTGTCGATCGCCGAGTTGCGAGCGCTGATGGGCGACCGGCGCGGCAAGTTCCGCATCAGCGACAAGCACTTCAAGCCGAAGAGCTAGGACGGCTTCGGTTGAGGCGCGCTGGCGCGGGCCGGAGACTGCGCCGCTTGCAGCTCGTTCGCGGTGTTCAGGTTGCTGAAGGCCTGCGCATCATCGAAAGGCACCGCGACCGCGCGCACGCCGGCCTGCCATGTGCGTACCTTGCGGCCGCCCGTGGCCAGATAGCTGGCGAGATCATCGCGCAATTCACGCCGCATCAACGCGAACACCGGGTGCTCGCGCTGCGTGCCGTGCGCAGTCGTGACCGCATATGCGAGATCCGCTTGGCCGGCGATGGCGGCGTCACCCAGACGTTGCGCGAGATCCGGCGGCAGGAACGGTGCATCGCAGGGCACGCTCAGCAGCCATGCGGTCTGGCATTGCTGCAGACCCGCATGCATGCCGGCCAGCGGCCCCTGAAAGCCGGGCAGCGCATCGCTGATTACGTCGCAGCCGAACTGCCGGTAGTCATCAAGATGTCGGTTGGCGCTGATCAGCACGGTGCCGACTTGCGGTGACAGGCGTTGCAGCACCTGCGCGGCGAGTGGCACGCCATTGAAGCGCTGCAGTCCCTTGTCGCATCCGCCCATGCGCGAGCCTTCGCCGCCGGCCAGCAGCAGGCCGGTGATGTCGTGCGCGGGAATGCTCATGAGTGCGGACGCTGGTGTTGGTGTTGAAGGTGACGCGGTAAGTTATGCAGTAGGTGACGCAGTAGGTGACGCAGAGCTTGCTGCTGGTGCTGATGCTGAAGTGGACGCTGTCCTTGGCGCGGGTATTCGCTCAGGCGACTGCCGGTCGCTTTGCGCCGATGCCACCGAAGGCTTGCGCCAGTGTCAGGATCTCGCCGGTATCGGTCGCGTCATAGCCAGGTAGCTGGTGCACCGCATCGCGGAAGCTGGACGAGCGCACGACCTGGATCACTTGCTGCATCGTCGGACGCTCCAGTGCATCGGCACTGACGGCAAAGAAGTAGCGCTCGCTGGCAAGCGGGATGAAGTCGAGCTTGAAGCGCTCGGCGGCCGTCTGCACGCCAAAGCCGACATCGGCCATGCCGCTGGCGATGAACGCAGCGACGGCCGAATGCGTGAACTCGGTGTTCTCGTAACCATTGATCATCGCCGGCGCGATACGCTGGCTCGGCAGCATCAGCTCCAGCAGCATGCGTGTGCCGGAGCCCACCTGACGGTTCACGAAGCGCACGTCATTGCGCGACAAGTCCTGCAAGCCACGAATGCCGAGCGGATTGCCGGGATTGACGAACAAGCCCTGAGTACGCACTGCGAGGTGGATCAGTCGATGTGACTTCGGGTCCAGCCAGCGGCCATAGCGCTCGGCCGACTGTGCTTCGAAATCGCCGAGCGGTACATGGAAGCCGGCCAGGTCGGATTCGCCACGCGACATCGCCGCCACCGCATCGGTGCTGTTGCGGTAGCGCAGATCGATCTGCAGCCCGGTTTCATTAGCTTCTTTCAGGAAGGCGGCGACCGCAAAGCCATGGCTGGCATCGAGCCGTATCGACGCCGGCTTCGCGCCCAGTGTCTTGCCGAGTTCGGCCTCGAGTTCGGAGGCGAGGCTGTCGAGTGTCGGCGACAGTCGTGCTGCAATGCGGCGATCTGCCCAGATCAGCTTTTCGGCGAGCGGCGACAACTGCGTGCCGCGCCCACGGCCGGTCTGCATCAGGCTGTAGCCGAACAGGTCCTCGGCATCACGCAACAAGCCCCATGCATAGCGATAGGACAACCCTACCACTTGCGCGGCGCGCGCGATCGAACCGGTTTCCTCGATCGCCCGCAGCAGTGCCAGCAACACCGACGTATCGAGTGCCTGCTCGCTGCCGCGCGTGATTTCCCAATGGGGATTGATCCTGAACTTGAACATTATGTCGAGGTTAGCATATTGCACGGTAGAATGCCCGGTGTTAGCGTGCGGTGGCCTTGGGGGGCACACGGAGTAAAACAAATGCAGCGGGTACGATCACGCCGAAGACTGCATACAACAACATGATCCGCCTGCAATGGCGGCAGTTCCGAGGAGGAGATATGGCATTGGCTGATTTGCTGGCGAAGGAACGCACCATCGCCGGCCCAGGCTTCAATCGTTGGCTCGTTCCCCCCGCAGCACTTGCCATCCATCTTTGCATTGGCATGGCCTATGGTTTTTCAGTGTTCTGGAAACCGCTGGGCAATGCGCTGGTCGGTCCCGACGGCGCGCCGCTGCCTTCTTGCGCAGCTGGCGCCACCACCTTTGCCGACAAGCTGGCCGGTACCGGTCGCGCTTTGTTTGCGACCGATTGCAACTGGACCCAGTTCGACCTCGGCTGGATGTACACACTGTTCTTCGTCGTGCTCGGCTGCGCCGCCGCGATCTGGGGCGGCTGGCTGGAGCGCTCGGGCCCGCGCAAGGCCGCGTTCGTGTCGGCCGTGTGCTGGTGCGGCGGCTTGCTGATCTCCGCGCTCGGCGTCTATCAGCACCAGTTGTGGATGATGTGGCTGGGCTCGGGCGTGATCGGTGGCGTGGGACTGGGGCTTGGCTACATCTCGCCGGTCTCGACGCTGATCAAGTGGTTCCCGGACCGGCGTGGCATGGCCACCGGCATGGCGATCATGGGTTTTGGTGGCGGCGCAATGATAGGTTCGCCGCTGGCGACGCTGCTGATGTCGAAGTTTGCGGTGCCCGGTGATCCCGGCGTGTGGCAGACCTTCGTCGCGCTGGCAGTGATCTATGCGGTGTTCATGTTCGCGGGTGCCTTCAGCTATCGCGTGCCCGCCACTGGCTGGAAGCCCGAGGGCTGGGAGCCACCGGCACCGGCGGCCAACGCGATGATTGCGACCCGCCATGTGCACCTGAAAAATGCGCACAAGACGCCGCAGTTCTGGCTGCTGTGGATCGTGCTGTGCATGAACGTGTCGGCCGGCATCGGCATCATCGGTGCGGCATCGCCGATGCTGCAGGAGACCTTTGGCGGCGCACTGGTCGATCAGCCGGCGGTCGGCTTCGCGGACCTGAAGCTCGATGCGGCGCTGCTGGCCGGTGCGGTTGCGATCGGCGCCGGCTTTGTCGGTCTGATCTCGCTGTTCAACATCGGCGGCCGTATCGTGTGGGCGTCGTCGTCGGACAAGCTGGGCCGCAAGCCGACTTACGTCATCTTCTTTGTGCTCGGCATTGCGCTGTACATCCTCGCGTCATTCGCTGCCGAATGGAAATCGCTGGCGATCTTCGTCGCGTGCTTCTGCGTGATCGCATCGATGTATGGCGGCGGTTTTGCGACCATCCCCGCGTATCTGGCTGACATGTTCGGCACGCAATTCGTCGGCGCAATCCATGGCCGACTGCTCACCGCATGGTCGACCGCCGGCATTCTGGGCCCGGTGGTCGTGAACTACATGCATGACATCCGTCTCGAGCAGAAGATTCCGTTCGACCAGATCTACGGCCCGATCTTCTATGGCCTCGCAGCGATGCTGGTCGTGGGCCTGATCGCGAACCTGCTGGTGCGACCGGTGGCGGACAAGTACTTCATGAGCGATGAAGAACTCGCGCATGAAAAGCAGCTCGCGCATGAGCGTTCGCTGGCCTCGGCCAATGGCGGTGCCGGCGGCGACGGCGATGGCCGCAGCAGCCCGATGCTGGCGGTACTCGCGTGGCTCGCGGTCGGTATTCCGCTGATCTACGGCATCTCGGTCACCCTGCAGAAGTCGGCGGTGCTGTTCAAGTAGCGACAATGGCCCGCGCCGGCGTATGGTGCGGGGCGCTGTGGTCGCAGCATCGCGGCCGCACCCGACGGGTGCGGCCGCTTTCGTTTAGACTTGCGGCTTCCCGATTGGAGAAGCAATGAGCACCACCGTAGAAGCTATCCGCGACGCACTGTCGCACGTGATCGATCCCAACACCGGCAAGGATCTGGTCAGCAGCAAATCCGCAAAGCAGATTCAGGTTGATGGCGGCAATGTCGCGATCGACGTTGAACTCGGTTATCCCGCCAACAGCCAGATGGCCGGCATCCGTGATGCCGTGATCGCGGCCGTGCGCGCGGTGCCCGGTGTCGCCAATGTCAGCGTGAACGTGCAGATGAAGATCGTCGCGCATGCCGTGCAGCGCGGCGTGAAGCTGATGACGAACGTGCGCAACATCATCGCCGTCGCGTCCGGCAAGGGCGGCGTCGGCAAGTCGACCACGGCGGTCAATCTGGCGCTGGCGCTGTCGGCCGAGGGCGCGCGTGTCGGCTTGCTGGATGCCGACATCTATGGCCCGTCGCAGCCGATGATGATGGGTGTGTCCGGCCGTCCCGACAGTCATGACGGCAAGACCATGGAGCCGCTGGAGAATTACGGGGTGCAGGTCGCATCGATCGGTTTCATGATCGACCCCGACCAGCCGATGGTCTGGCGCGGCCCGATCGTCACGCAGGCGCTGCAGCAACTGCTCGAGCAGACGAACTGGAAAGACCTGGATTACCTGATCGTCGACATGCCGCCCGGCACCGGCGATGTACAGCTGACGCTGTCGCAGAAGGTGCCCGTGACCGGCGCGGTGATTGTCACCACGCCGCAGGACATCGCGCTGCTCGATGCGCGCAAGGGCCTGAAGATGTTCGAGAAGGTCGGCATTCCGATCCTCGGCATCGTCGAGAATATGAGCATGCATATCTGCTCGAACTGCGGCCATGCCGAGCCCATCTTCGGGCAAGGCGGCGGCGAGAAGATGTGCGCCGACTTCGGTGTCGATTTCCTCGGTGCGCTGCCGCTGACGATGAGCATCCGCGAGCAGGCCGATTCCGGCCGGCCGACCGTGGTGGCCGACCCGGACGGGCAGGTCGCGCAGATCTACAAGGGCATTGCGCGCAAGGTCGCGGTCAAGGTCGCAGAAAAGGCCAAAGACATGACCAGCAAGTTCCCCAGCATCGTGATCAAGAACGACTGACCGGGCGCGCAGGGTCCTGCCGGCTTCCCGGGCGCCGGCGCGCGCGATTGCGCAGCGTCCATGCCCGACTGCCCGGCCAGAACAACGCCGTTCCTGCCTGTCGGGACGGCGTTTTTCTTTGCCTTCGAATAAGCTATTTAACGCATATTGACAAGGCTGATCGCGCGGCAGAATATCCGTCAAGTCCTTGAGCAGAAAGACTTTTGCTCAGGTTGCCTATATGTGATTCCGGACATATAAATTGCCGCAGGAGACACCGATGTCCGCACGATCCTATGACGCCTGCATCGATGCGACGCTGGCCCGGTTGGGCGCGAAGGACGGTGCATTGCTGCCCATACTGCATGCGATACAGGCCGAGCACGGTTACGTGCCCGACGATGCGGTACCGCTGATTGCAGATCGTCTGAACCTGACGCGCGCCGAAGTGCACGGTGTGATCAGCTACTACCACCACTTCCGCAAAGCGCCCGCCGGCAAGCAGGTGGTGCAACTGTGTCGCGCCGAAGCCTGCCAGGCGCGCGGCGCAGATGCGCTGGTGGCGCATGCAAAGCAGAAGCTGGGCATCGATTTTCATGAAACCACGCCGGACGGCAGCGTGACGCTGGAGCCGGTGTATTGCCTCGGCCAGTGCGCATGCGGGCCGGCGATGATGGTTGGCGAGGACATTCATCTGCAGGTGACGCCGCAGCGTTTCGATGCGTTGCTGGCTGCGCCGCAGGCAGGTCAGCATGCCGGTGCTGCCGGTGTAGCAAGTGCTGCGATTGCTGCCGGTAGCAGCGACCCGATACGCGTGTATGTGCCGCGCGACTCCACCGCACTCGCACTCGGCGCCGATGCCGTCGCCGCAGCGATCGTCGCGCACGCGCAGCAGCAGGGCATCGCGATCGAACTGGTGCGCAATGGTTCGCGCGGCATGTTCTGGCTCGAGCCGCTGGTCGAGGTGGCAACGCCCAATGGCCGTATTGCCTATGGGCCGGTAAAGGCTGACGACGTGCCGTCACTGTTCGCGGCGAATTTCCTGCAGGGTGGCAAGCATGCGCTCGCGCTCGGCAAGACCGACGACATTCCCTTCCTGAAAAACCAGGAGCGCCTGACCTTCGCGCGGGTCGGCATCACCGATCCGCTGTCGATCGATGATTACATTGCACATGAAGGTTTTGCGGGTCTGCACAAGGCGCTCGCAATGACGCCGGAGCAGATCGTGCAGCAGGTGACGGACGCTGGCTTGCGTGGCCGTGGCGGCGCGGCTTTCCCGACCGGTATCAAGTGGAACACCGTGCGCAATGCACAGGCGGATCGCAAATACATCGTCTGCAATGCCGACGAGGGTGATTCCGGCACGTTCTCCGACCGCATGGTGATGGAAGATGACCCGTTCATGCTGATCGAGGGCATGACCATCGCCGGTCTGGGTGTGGGTGCGACCAAGGGTTACATCTACGTACGCTCCGAATACCCGCATGCGATTGCGGCGCTGGAAGAGGCGATACGCATTGCGCAGGCACACCGCTACCTGGGGACCGACATCCGCGGCTCCGGCAAGACGTTCGATCTCGACGTGCGGGTCGGCGCCGGCTCTTATGTGTGCGGCGAAGAAACCGCATTGCTCGAATCGATCGAAGGCAAGCGTGGCATCGTGCGCGCGAAGCCGCCGCTGCCTGCGATCGCGGGCCTGTTCGGTAAGCCGACCGTGATCAACAACGTAATTTCGCTGGCGACCGTGCCGGTGATCTTTGCGCGCGGCGCCGAGCATTACCGCGATTTCGGCATGGGCCGTTCGCGCGGCACGCTGCCGCTGCAACTGGCCGGCAACCTGAAACAGGGCGGCCTGGTCGAGAAGGCCTTCGGCGTCACGCTGCGCACCATGCTGGAAGATTTCGGCGGTGGCAGCGCCTCCGGCCGGCCATTGCGCGCGGTGCAGGTCGGCGGCCCGCTCGGTGCCTATCTGCCGCCATCGCAATTCGATACACCGCTGGACTACGAAGCCTTCCTCGCGATCGGCGGCACCCTCGGTCATGGCGGCATTGTCGCGTTCGACGACAGCGTGGACATGCTGAAACAGGCGCGCTACGCGATGGATTTCTGCGCCGTGGAATCCTGCGGCAAGTGCACCCCGTGCCGCATCGGCTCCACGCGTGGCCGCGAGGCGCTGGACAAGGTGATCGCCAGCACTGACCCGACGGTGCGCGAGCAGCAAGTGCACCTGGTGCGCGACCTGTGCGACCTGATGCTGAATGGCTCGCTGTGCGCGATGGGTGGCATGACCCCGTTCCCGGTGCTGTCAGCGATGAATCATTTCCCGGAAGACTTTGGTGTCGGCGCGTCGCAGGGTGATGCCGCCGCAGGAAAGGCCAACGACAGTACCGCAGGTGGTGCAAGGGCTGCAGATGCAGCAAAGCAGGCGAAGGAGACCGCATGAACACGCTCGAGCTCAAACGCAATGTCGATATCGACTACGGCACCCCGGCGCGCAATGCCGCCACTCTGGTGACGCTGGAGATCGATGGCAGATCGGTCACCGTGCCCGCCGGCACATCCGTGATGCGCGCCAGCGTCGAGGCTGGCATACCGATTCCGAAGCTGTGCGCGACCGATTCGCTGGAAGCCTTTGGCTCCTGCCGCGTGTGCCTGGTCGAGATCGACGGCCGCAAGGGCTACCCGGCCTCGTGCACCACGCCGGTCGAAGCCGGCATGAAGGTACGCACGCAGACCCCGAAGCTGGCAGACATCCGGCGCGGCATGCTGGAGCTGTACATCTCGGACCATCCGCTCGACTGCCTGACCTGCGCCGCGAACGGCGATTGCGAGTTGCAGGACGTGGCCGGCCAGGTCGGCCTGCGCGAGGTGCGCTACGGCTACCAGGGTGAGAACCATCTCGACCTGAAGAAAGACGAATCGAATCCGTATTTCGCGTATGACCCGTCCAAGTGCATCGTCTGCAACCGCTGCGTGCGCGCCTGTGAAGAGACCCAGGGCACGTTCGCGCTGACCATCGACGGGCGCGGCTTCGCGTCGCGTGTCGCCGCCGGCCAGAATGAAGCTTTCATGGACTCCGAGTGCGTCTCCTGCGGCGCCTGCGTGCAGGCCTGCCCGACCGCGACCCTGACCGAGAAGACCGTGATCATGATGGGACAGGCCACGCGCAGCGAG
>JACCDU010781623.1_pt1 | contig 30300 bp, 26 predicted proteins | sample 7446081 | NCBI WGS metagenome assembly JACCDU01 (sample SAMN15323447, study PRJNA562643) | freshwater metagenome | isolation source: river surface water | place: USA:Blue River Watershed | collected 2017-08-17
CTTGTGCCAGACGAATCGCCTCCTCCTCGGTGCGCGCCGTCCGGTTAGGCGGCTGACGCAGCTCAAGCTTCATGAGCAGCTTCTGGAATCGCTCACGGTCTTCAGCAATATCAATGGATTCAGGCGACGTCCCCACAATCGGGACACCAGCGGCTTCCAGCGCCTTAGCGAGTTTCAACGGTGTCTGACCGCCGTACTGCACGATCACACCGATCGGCTTCTCTTTATCGACGATCTCCAGCACATCTTCGAGCGTCAACGGCTCAAAGTAGAGTCGATCGGAGGTGTCATAGTCGGTGGATACCGTCTCAGGATTACAGTTGACCATGATGGTCTCAAAGCCATCTTCACGCAGCGCCATCGCCGCGTGGACACAGCAGTAGTCAAACTCAATACCCTGGCCGATCCGGTTGGGGCCACCGCCCAAGACCATCACCTTCTTCCGATCAGTGGGCTGTGACTCGCACTCTTCTTCGTAGGTGGAATAGAAGTATGACGTCTTCGTTGAAAACTCTGCCGCACAGGTATCGACACGCTTATAGACCGGACGAATATTCAGTGAGTGACGAAGCTTTCGCACCTCGCCTTCGGTGGTATCCAGAAGATATGCCAGTCGACGATCCGAGAATCCCTTGCGCTTAAGTGTTCGCAGCGTCTCAGCATCAAGGTCGGCCAAGGTGCGCTTATCGAGCTCAAGCTCAATATCGATAATCTCTTTGATCTGGACCAGGAACCAGGGGTCGATCTTGGTGAGCTGATAGACCTCTTCAATCGTGAAGCCTTCTGCAAAGGCATCGCCCACGTACCAGATCCGCTCAGGACCTGGCTCGCCAAGCTCTTCCTCGATCCGTTCACGATCAGTCGTCTTCTGGTTCATCCCATCGACGCCCACTTCAAGGCCACGCAGCGCCTTTTGGAAAGATTCTTGGAAGGTGCGGCCCATGGCCATCACCTCGCCGACTGATTTCATCTGAGTCGTGAGATGAGAATCAGCGAGCGGAAATTTCTCGAACGCAAAACGCGGGACCTTGGTCACGACGTAGTCGATCGATGGCTCAAACGATGCCGGGGTTGCGCCACCGGTGATATCGTTTTTCAGTTCGTCAAGGGTGTAGCCAACCGCAAGCTTCGCGGCGACCTTGGCAATCGGGAATCCAGTAGCCTTTGACGCCAAAGCAGACGAACGCGACACCCGTGGGTTCATCTCAATCACGATCAGACGGCCATTTTCGGGGTTCACCGCAAACTGAACGTTCGATCCGCCCGTGTCCACACCAATCTCACGCAGAATCGCAATCGATGCGTTTCGCATGACCTGGTATTCCTTGTCGGTCAGCGTCTGCGCCGGCGCTACAGTAATCGAATCGCCGGTGTGAATCCCCATCGGGTCTAAGTTTTCAATCGAGCAGACGATGATGCAGTTGTCCGCACGATCGCGAACCACTTCCATCTCAAACTCTTTCCAACCGATCAACGACTCTTCAATGAGGAGCTCGGATGTCGGCGAGGCTTCAATGCCACGCTTACAGATGGTCTCAAACTCTTCAGCGTTGTAGGCGATACCCCCGCCGGTTCCCCCGAGGGTAAAACTGGGACGAATGACCAACGGAAAGCCGCTGCCGCCAGTGATCGCCGAGATCTCGCGCTGCACGGCCCAGGCTTCATCAAGCGTGTGGGCAATACCGGATTTCGCAGAGTCCAGACCGATCTTCGTCATGGCGTCTTTAAACTTCAGACGATCTTCGGCCTTCTCGATTGCTGCTTCATTCGCACCAATTAAGGCAACACCAAATTTTTCAAGCACGCCGTTACGCGCAAGATCGAGCGCACAGTTCAATGCAGTCTGCCCGCCCATGGTGGGCAGCAGTGCGTCAGGCCGCTCTTTTTCAATGATCTTGGCGACCACCTGCCAGGTGATCGGCTCGATATAGGTGACATCGGCCATCTCCGGGTCGGTCATGATGGTCGCCGGATTGCTGTTGACGAGAATGACCTTGTAGCCCTCTTCTTTGAGCGCCTTACAGGCCTGCGCCCCGGAGTAGTCAAACTCACAGGCCTGACCAATCACGATCGGACCTGCCCCAATAATCAGGATTGATTTGAGGTCTGTGCGCTTAGGCATGCTGACCTCCCTTGCCTTTCGATGTCATCAGATCGATAAACCGATCAAAAAGTGGGCCAATGTCATGCGGACCTGGGCTTGCCTCGGGGTGACCCTGGAAACAAAACGCCGGCACATCGGTTCGGGCAAGCCCCTGAATCGACTGGTCAAAGAGTGAGACATGCGTTACTCGCAAATGGGCAGGCATCGACGTTGGGTCCACCGCGAAACCATGGTTCTGGGACGTAATAAACACGCGCTTGGAATCCATGTCTTGCACCGGATGATTCGCGCCATGGTGGCCGAACTTCATCTTGATGGTCTTCGCGCCGGATGCGAGCGCCATGATCTGGTGACCGAGGCAAATGCCGAAGGTCGGCAGCCCCTTCTCGATCAGTTCGCGCGACGCGGCGATCGCGTAGTCGCAGGGCTGCGGGTCGCCGGGGCCGTTCGACAGGAAAATGCCGTCCGGATTCAGCGCCAGCGCGTCAGCGGCAGTGGCCTGTGCCGGCAGCACGGTGACCTTGCAGCCGCGCTGCGCGAGCATGCGCAGGATGTTGTACTTCACGCCGTAGTCGAATGCGACCACGTGGAATTTCGGGTTCGTTTGCGTGCCGTAGCCCTCGCCCAGTGTCCATTCGGTCTGGGTCCATTCGTATTTGGCTTTGGTCGACACCACCTTCGCGAGGTCCATGCCATTGATGCCAGGGAAAGCGCGCGCCAGTTCCAGCGCGGTGTCAGGCTTCACGCTGGTTCCGGCGACGATCGCGCCGTTCTGTGCGCCCTTCTCGCGCAAAATGCGGGTCAGTTTGCGGGTATCGATACCGGCGATCGCGACGATGCCCTCGGCCTTCAGATAGTCCGGCAGGCTTTGCGTGGCGCGGACGTTGGACACTTGCAGCGGCAGGTCACGAATAATCAGACCGGCGGCATGTACTTTTGAGGATTCGACATCTTCCGGGTTGACGCCGGTGTTGCCGATGTGCGGATAGGTCAGCGTGACGATCTGGCGGCTGTAGCTGGGATCGGTCAGGATTTCCTGGTAACCGGTCATCGCGGTGTTGAACACCACTTCGCCGCTGGTCTGGCCGGCAGCACCGATGGAATATCCATGAAAGACCGTGCCATCAGCGAGCGCGAGTATGGCCGGCACCTGGTTGGCCGTAAAGAATGGCGGCAAAGGTAACTCCTGGGTTGTTACCGCCGCGTCTGGGCGTCTGCCTGCTCAGGTCGCGCCTCGTTTGGGCGTGCGGACACCGGGCAATGCGGGACGATTTGGAAGGTGGGTTGCGCGGGCGGCGGGGTACTTAGGTAAACCTTGTAATTATACCGTGAAGCCCCAAGCCCCGGCAACCTGAGGAAGCGCGCGGACTGTCGGCGAAGCGTTTGCTCACCTTCAGCCCGGCGATCCGGTGTTGCGGATTTCGCAAGCCGGCCGGCGGCCGAGCTTGCGGATGCGGATATTACAGGCCCAGCGCGGCGATGCCGGCTTTGGCGATCTGCGCGTCTTCGTTCGACTTCACACCCGACACACCGACAGCGCCGACGCAATCGCCATTGGCGATGATCGGCACGCCGCCTTCCAGCAGACCATCGATGTTCGGCGCCGACAGGAAGGAATAACGGCCGTTGTTGATCACGTCTTCATACACCTTGGTCTCGCGCTGGCCGAGCGCGGCAGTGCGGGCCTTGGACGGCGCGATCGACGCCGACACCGGCGGTGCGCCGTCGAGACGCTGCAGCCACAGCGGGTTGCCGCCGTCGTCAACGATGGCGATGGTCACGGCCCACTTGTTGGCGAGCGCCTCGGCCTCGGCAGCAGCGGCAATCTTCTTGACGTCGTCGAGGGTCAGGGCCTGTTTGGAACGCATAGTGTTACTCCCGTTTATTCTTAAAAAGTTCTCAAAGTACTACCGATCACAACGACGCAGGTGGGGCCTGGCCGCCGTAAAAGCGCTGGATTGTACGACAAGTCGATGACAGGCGAATTGCACAATCGCGGCAAAACCACCGCAAAGGCCCTGTGAAACGCAGCGGAAACACCGCAGAAACACAGCAGCCAGTCCCGACGAAGGAAACACTTGCGCGGAACCGCAGGCAGGCTGCGGGGAGGTGGCCACGACCAGCCTGTTCACCCGCGAAATTTTGACAAGCGCGAGGGCATCGCTTACATTCCCCCGGTCGTTTTATTTCCTGATCTGTAACTTTGCAAGCTTCAGCACGTCACCGCCGCTCCCTGCGTACCGCTGCCTGGCACCCTGCCCGGCTCGCGTTACCGTTGGCGCTCGCGTTGACGCTGGGCGCGCAAAACCTGCACGCGATCGAGCTGGAAGCCGGACAGGAACACAATGCCAGCCTGCAGAGCCGCATCCTGTCGCGCGTATCGACCTTCACCGATAACGCGGCCAACCTCGCGATTGAGGCGATGTCGCTGATCGGCATCCACTACAAGCGCGGCGGCAACTCCCCGCAGAACGGCCTCGATTGCAGTGGTTTGGTGCGCTATGTATTCCGCGAAGCAAACGGCACCGAACTGCCGCGCACCTCGGCCGAGATGAGCAAGCTCGGCGAACAGGTCGACAAGAGCCAGCTGCAACCGGGCGACCTGGTGTTCTTCAATACGCTCAAGCGCACCTTCTCGCATGTAGGCATCTACCTCGGCGACAACAAGTTCATCCATGCGCCGTCGTCCGGCGGCGCGGTGCGCATCGACAGCATGGACCTCGCCTACTGGAAAGCGCGCTTCAACGGTGCGCGACGCATCTCCGAAGGCGCTTCAACCGAAGCATCCAAATAAGCGGTCGTCCCGGCGGTAGGTGAAATGGGGGTTCGGGGCGCACCCGCCCCGCGCGCCTTACTGCTGCGCTTGCGCCTGCACCGGCGCCAGCTCTCGCTTCTGCTTCAAGCGCTGGCGGATGTCGGCCATCGCGGCGAGTGCTGCGCGTTCGCCAGCAATGATCGCGACACTGCGATTCTGGAAATCATTGCCACGCATCGTGCCCAGCTCGGGCCGAATCACTACATCGGCCTGCTTCAGTTCATGGCTATTCAGGCTCTGGCCCATGATCGCGAAGGTCTGCAGCAGCACTTCGAACGTGCTCGACGCCGGCTGCACATCCGGCTGCGCCGAGATATTCACCGCAATCACGAAATCCGCGCCCATCTTGCGCGCGAAGCTGACCGGCACCGGCGCCACCAGACCGCCATCGACATAGTCGCTGTTCCCGATCCGTACCGGCTGGAACACGCCCGGCACCGACGATGACGCGCGCACCGCCGCGCCGGTATTGCCGCGCCTGAACAGGATCGCCTGGCCGCTGCGCAGATCCGTGGCCACTGCGCCAAAAGGAATTTTCAGCTTCTCGATCGGCTGCCCGCGCACCGCCTTGTTCACATAGTTCTGCACCGCCTCGCCCTTGAGCACACCGGTCGATTGCGAAAAGAACGGCACCGACCAGTCCGAGATCGCGGCCTCGTCCGTGTCGACCGCCATTTTCTGCAGCGACTGCGCATTCTTGCCGGCCGCGTAGAGCGCGCCGACCAGGCTGCCGGCGCTGGTGCCGACCACCACATCGGGCACGATGCCGTTCGCTTCGAGGATCTTGATCACGCCAATGTGCGCAAAGCCGCGCGCGGCGCCACCGCCGAGCGCGAGGCCGATCTTGACTGGGCGGGGTGTGGCGGGCGGCGACGACGGAGCTGCAGGTGGCGTTGAATCGGATGGCACAGCGGGTGCCGGCCCGGCGTCAGGCGAGCCGGGCATCGCCGGCGACGCCGAGGACCCAGGCGCCGTGGCGGATGGGGGCAGCGACGGCGCCGAAGCCGAGGGTGTCGACGGCGAGGTTGGTTCGGCAGGCCGGGGGACGGTCTGGCAGGCCGACAGCAGCACAGCCAGCGACAGGAAAAACGCTCGCATCATGGGATAGCTAACAGAAAAGACAGAACGACAGGAATGACAGAAACAAAAGGGATTCAGCGCCGCAATCGATTTCGTCGATCGCATGCAGCATTCGAGTGCCGCAGTCAACGGCTGCGGTCAAGTGTAACTGCTCATCACCGCAAATCAGCGAGACGGTGCGGAACCGTTCGGCCGCGCCGGGTCGCCGAGGCCATGCGCTCTCAGGATATCGCGCGCCCTCGGGCCCTGAAGGAATTCCGCGAATGCGCGCGCCGACGGGTTCGCATGACCGAGCGTAGTCAGAACGAAGCAGGTATCCAGTTCGCCCTGCAGATCGCGCGGAATTTCGGCCGACTGCCCGCGATACTTCTGGCCGAGCGCATGCGCGGTCGACACCGGAATCAGCGCAACATCGGCATTGCCGATGCGCGCGAACAGGCCCGCCTGTTCCACCGATGCCGCAATCAGTATCTTGCGCTGCACTGCGTCCCAGACACCACCTTTCTTCAATGCCTCTTCGGCACGGCGGCCGCTGACAGTAAATTCGGGGTTGGCATAACTGATGAAACGTACCTTGTCATCAGACAGCGATGCCAGGTCCTGCAGCCTCGCCTTCCGGCTGGCGCTCCACAATACCAAAGGATTCGACGCAAAATGCACCACCGGTTCGATCGCCAATGCACGCTTGACCAACCGGTCGGGATAGTGCGCGTCCAACGCAATAAACAAGTCGGCTTGCGTACCAGCTTTTAATGCAGCGTACAGCTTGCCGGCGGCATCAGACCGAAGCTCGACGCTGTCGGCTGGGTAGGCCTGTTTGTAAGCTTCGGCGATTTCGGCAATGACATTACGCTGGTCGCCGGTCACGGCGACGCGCACTGTGCCGGCAGACGCCCCTGTCAACGCACCGCATAGCCATAGCCCAACCGCCATATATTTGAAGCAACGCACGGTCCGCCCTCCCACTGTCAAAGCTTCCGGGAGCGTCAACTACCGGCAAGATGGCCCGCATCGTACACCGAATCAGTTTAAGTACGGCTATTCATCCATCTCTACCGCGCCTGAGCAGCCAGAACGCCATGCTGGTCACGCAAGCTACCAGGCCCACCACCATCCAGAACCCATGCGGATGCTCGGCCAGCGGTATGCCGGCGACATTCATACCGAACAGACCCGCTATCAGGTTGATCGGCAAAGCAACCACGGTGAACACCGTCAGCATGTACAGGCTCTTGCTGTTGCGCTCATTGACCATCGCAGCAATCTCTTCCTGCAGCAATTTGATGCGTTCCTGCAGCGAGCTCATGTCCGTCAGTACAGCTGCAAACTCTTCCGAGGACTGCCGCAGGTCTTGCAGATCATCTTCCGCGATCCATGCGGGAGGCCGCTGAAGCAGCCGGAACAAGGCCGCCGGCTCCGGCGCCATCAGCCGCTGCAGCCGCACCAGCACGCGGCGCAAGCCGCCGAGATTGCTGCGCTTGTGGTTCAGGCGGGCGGCCAGCAAGTCATCCTCGATCTTGTCGGTACGCGTGACCGTGTCCCGCACAATATCGATCAGAATGTCGGCCTGATCGCGCAGCAAATGCGTGAGCAATTCCACCGGAGTCTGGATGCGGGCGCCGTTCTGTACTGCCTGTCGCAGCCTGTCGACGGACTTCAGCGGCTTGCGGCGCGCGCTGATCACCAGCCGCGGCGTAACCCACAGCCACAGCGTCGAGATCTCCGATGCATCGAAATTGAAGCCATGCAGCACATCGTTGACGACCGCAATCAGACCATCGTCAATCTGCTCGATGCGCGTGGAGCGCGAGCCTTGTTGCAGCGCCTCGAAGTATTCCGGTGGCAAGGGTGCATGGTCACGCAGCCATTTCTCGGTGGAGGCCTGACTCAGGTTGAAGTGCAGCCAAAGGAAACCGGTCGCGCCTTCGTTGGTTGCCGCCTGCAGCGCCGCATCGATATCGGCTGGCGCCACTGTCGCTGCCGCGTCCGGCATGCCCAGCCAGTAGCCCCAGACCAGACCGGTGTGGTCGACACGTAATTTCTGGATCAGTTTGTCTTTCAGCATGGCACGTAGGTCGCAGAAAAGAAAAACGCCCCCGGAGGGGCGTTCTAAGCAGTTAAACTATCTGATTGGAATCAGAAGTTAATTTGGGTACGGAGGGATATGATTTTCTCCGAGTCGATTTTATTAGTGGACTGCGTCGTGCCCGTAGGGGTTCGGACATCAACTGGGACGAGCGCGGTGTCAAACCGGGTCATCGAGTAATTCAGCATGATGCGAGCATTAGCATTTAAGACCCAGTTCAATCCAATAGTAGTGGTGTTACCCTTCGGGCTGCCCTCGACTTCGTACTGATCACCGGTACCGTATTTGGTACCGCCGCCGGAGGCATTAGCGCCGAAATCGCTCGCGTCATATCGCGAGAAGCGCAGACCGATTTGCCATGCGCCAGTGCCGCTCATGTCACTAAATTTAAATGGCGAATTCGGTCTAATACCGCCCACTACTCCGCTTTTGTATGTTCCAGCCCAGCTTTCGCCAGTGATATTGTGCATCAGCTCAAGGTACTCGACTTTAACCTTGCCTTTTGATGACGTAGGAGTTTGCGTGTTCGAGTTCGCAGTAGACTTGTAAGACGATGCCGTGTAGTCACCTTCTGTGCGCTCATACTGCAACTTTGTGGGACCATAAGCAGCGGCCAGCTCAAAACCAAGGAGCTTACGATCGATTTGTGCTGCATCAGCAGCATTTAAACTGTAACCGCCAACGCAGTTGGCGACGGTTTTTGTACAAGGGCGCGCGCCATAAATTCGGTTACGGTACACATTACGAAGACCACCATTTTCGTCATTAAACGAAAGGAATGCGCCTTTGGTTTCAATCGTAGAACCATCCTGACTTGAGGTTGTTGGAACAATATCATATTGCCCAGCCGAAGCGGCAAGACCCACATGCAGCATCGTGTCGGTCGGCGCACTAAATACTTTGGCCAGATCCGATGTGACTCGCGCAACGGCTTCAGGAGCTATACCACCCTGAGTCGACGAGCGATCGAAACCTTGTTGGAACAGCGAACCCGCATAGGTGAAGGCCCCCTGCTCGCCGTGAGCCATCAAACCGAGTTGCTTACCAGGAACGATCTGATCCTGATACGAGCGCTCCATAAATGAAATATTATTCGAACTCTGCAATGTCTCCAGACCGAAAGGCTGCTTGAATCGACCAAAGCGCATCTGGAATTCGGGCTTGATGTTGTAGTTCATCCAAGCAGTATCGATCAAGTTTGCATTGGATCCGACCAAATTAGTCACAACTTCGTAATTGATATCTTTGTTGAGGATACCAGTCACACCCAAACGAACACGACGAGCTTGCAAACGGTCACTCATCGAACCCGAGTCGCGATCAGACGTTTGCGCAAGATCATTGTCGATCATGCGCGCATCAAAATGAACACGGCCGGTTAGGTTGATTTCACTGTTGCCATCCGCCGACTTAAAACCAAAACCGCCTTCCTTTACCGAGCCATCTTTCTCGCGCTTCTGGATGTACTTGATAGACTTCGACACATCCTGATCAATACGCTGATCCTTGAACTGCTGGTTCTCGTAAGCGTCCGACTTCATGTATTCATCGTATTCCGCCTGCGTAATCACACCTTTCTTCAGCATCAGGTCGAGCAGGCTCTTGGCGTCCGCGGCGAATGCCGGCGCCGACATCGTTGCGCAAACTGCTGCGACCGCAACAGCGATACGCTTCGCAGCGATCATTTTCGAGTGTTTCATTGATTTCTCCGTTAAGTGTCTCAGACGCAATCAAGATCGGCTTGTGCCGAGCGGGTACCGCTTTCCTTAATTACTGGCCGCGATTATTCAGTTGAAATTTTTCAACTTTGTGACACGCGGATAATTTTCCCGACGGTGACATTCCCGTTGCTGCGATACAACAAGACCTGACATGGGTTTGTCATATCCATGTCATATTCGCGGCTGACCATGGCCGATTGGCCGTTTTTCCGCGGGAGAGATGCTTCATGTTTGCCGCCGTCGACCTCGGGTCGAACAGCTTCCGTCTTCACATCGGCGTTCACGACGGGGAACGCATTCGCATCATCAACAGCGCGCGTGAGCCGGTACGGCTGGGCGCCGGCCTCGACAGCCGGGGACACCTGACGCCGCGCGCGATCCAGACCGCGCTGGCCTGTCTGAACCGATTCTCCCAAGTGCTGGAAGCCACGCCCTTGGTGGCGGTACGGGTGGTGGCCACCAATACGGTGCGCGTGGCCAGGAATGCGGCGAGTTTCGTGCCGCAGTTCGAGAAGGCGATCGGCTACCCGATTGAAGTGATCTCCGGCGAAGAGGAAGGCCGACTGATTTACATGGGCGTGGCGTCAACGCTGAATGCGCCGGCCGAACGGCGGCTGGTAATCGACATCGGTGGCGGCTCGACCGAGCTGGTGCTGGGCCATGGGCACGACATCGAAGAAGTCGAATCCTTCAGCATCGGCACGGTGCCGATTGCGAACCGCTTCTTCAGTGGTGACAAGATCAGCGCGCAAGCCATCGATGACGCGGTGCTGGCAGCGCGCAGCGTGTTCGAAGATGGCATCGCGCCCTTTCATCCGAAGTACTGGACGCTGGCCTACGGCTCGTCGGGCACGATGCGCACGCTGGCCGAGATCATCGAAGTCAATGCGCTGGGCGATGGCCAGCTGTCGCTGAAATCGATGTACGCATTGCGCGACATCCTGGTCGCATCCGGTCGCGCCAGCAAGGTGGCGCTCGACGGCATACGCACTGATCGCATTGCGGTGATCCTGGGCGGGTTGCCGGTGCTGATCGGCCTGTGCGAAGAACTCGGCGTGAAGTCGCTGCGCTCGATCGAGGCCGGCCTGCGCATGGGCGTGCTATGGGACCTGTACCTGCGCGAGCGCAAGAAAGACCGACGGCAGGAATCGATCAAGCGTTTCATGAAGCGCTTCGGCGTCGATGACAGCCGCGCAGCCAAAGCCTCTGCCAACGCGCTGACTTTCTACCGTCAGCTTGCCGGCGACGATGGCCCGCTCGAAAAGCTGCTGGGCTGGGCCGGCAAGATCCATGAGGTCGGCATGGCGGTGTCGCATACCGGCTTCCACAAGCATGGCGCGTATCTGGCGCTGCATGCGGACCTGCCTGGGTTCACATCGCAGGAGCAGCACATCCTGTCGATCCTGGTGCTGGCGCAGAAGGGCAACCTGCGCAAGGTGCAGGAGGCATTGGCCGAGCCCGAAATCCTGAAAGCCATCCTGGCGCTGCGGCTGGGCACGATCTTCCTGCATGCGCGCATCGATCCGGCAATCGAGTCCACGCGTCTCAGGCTGCGCACCCGCATCGACCTCGAGCTGGCCAGCCATACACTGGCCACCCACCCTACGCTGTCGTATTGGCTGTCGAAGGAGCAATCGACCTGGGAAGAGGTCGGCGTGTCCTTCCTGCTTCGCGCAAGCGCCTGAACCGGTGATCTGAGCACATGATCTGAGCACATGATCTGAACACCTGACCTGAACACCTGACCAGCGATGAACGACCAGGACAACACTCACACGGATTTTTCTCGGGTGCTGGATGCACACCTGTCCCGCCGCAATCTGCTGAAGGGCTCGCTGGCGCTCGCTGCCAGCAGCTACATCGGCGCTGGCACGGTCACGGGGAGCCTGCTGCTCGCACCCGGCGCGGATGCCGGTGCTGCCAACCGTAGTGGCGCGGCGCTGCCTGCATTGAAGCTGAATTTCGCGGCAGTTGCGAAGAGCAAGGCAGATGCGGTGCAACTGGCGAAAGGCTATTCATACTCAGTGCTGATGGCCACCGGGGATCCGCTCGCAGCGAACCTGCCAGCCTACGCGAATGACGGCAGCGATGCCGCAGCGAGCTTTGCCCGCCGTGCCGGCGATCACAACGACGGCATGCACTATTTCGGCATGAACCAGGAAGGCCAGTGGGATCCGACGCAGACCGAGCGCGCACTGCTGTGCGTGAACCACGAAAACATCACGGCCGCCTTCCTGCATCCGCAGGGACAGACCATCGTCGATGGCCGCCGCACGGTTGAGGATGAGGTGATGAAGGAAATGCTGGCGCATGGCGTCAGCGTAGTCGAGATCGTGCGCAATGGCGCTGGCAGCGGTGGTGGCAGCAGTGGTGGCAGCAGTGGTGGCAGCAGTGGCCGCGGCTACCAGCTCAAGCGCGATTCCGCATTCAACCGTCGCATCACGACCCTCACCGACATGGAAATCACCGGCCCGGCCGCACGCAGCCCGCTGATGGTCACCAGATATTCGATCACGGGCACCCGCACCCGCGGCACGCTGGCCAACTGCGCGAATGGGCATACGCCGTGGGGCACCTATCTGACCTGCGAAGAAAACTGGGCCGGCTTCTTCCAGCGCCCGGCGTCGGATGACGCCAGGCGCAGCGCGAAGGAGCTGGCTGCATTCAAGCGCTATGGCGTGGGCGGCAAGGGCCATCACCTGTGGGCGACGGTACAGCCTGATACCGCGGACAATCGATTTGGTCGCTGGCATGCGGGCGTGACCGGCACCTCGGCCGATGGCAGCGACGACTATCGTCATGTCGCCAACACCTATGGCTGGGTAGTCGAGATCAATCCTTTCGACCCGGCATCCGCGCCGAAGAAACGTACCGCGCTCGGCCGCTTTGCGCATGAAGGCGCATGGCCCGGACGTGTGGTCGCCGGCGAGCCACTGGTCTGGTACATGGGTTGCGACGCGCGCGGCGAGTATATCTACAAGTACGTGTCGAACGCGGTGTGGGACCCGGCCGATGCGAAGCGCCCGGCCACCGCCGGCGACAAGTATCTGAACGACGGCAAGCTGTATGTCGCGCGCTTTGATGCAGATGGCAGCGGCGAATGGCTGGAGCTGAAGTTCGGCATCAACGGCATCCATGCCGAGTACGCGTCGTATGCATTTGCGAACCAGGCCGATGTGCTGATTCATGCGCGGCTGGCGGCCGATGCCGCCGGCGCCACGAAGATGGACCGTCCCGAGTGGGGCGCGGTCAATCCGCGCAATGGCGAGGTGTACATGACGCTCACGACCAACCCGTCGCGCGATTTCGACAAGACCGACGCCGCCAATCCGCGTTTCTATAACGACCCGAAGGAAGGCAAGGCGCAAAAGGGCAATGCAAACGGCCACATCATTCGCTGGGCCGAGCAGGATGGAAGAGCCGCCGCAACGCGCTTTCAGTGGGACGTGTTCCTGTTCGCCGCACGTGAATCGGCCGACCGCCGCCATGTGAACTTGTCGGGCCTGGCTGCGGGCAATGATTTTTCCAGTCCGGATGGGCTGTGGTTTGCGCGCAGCGGCCTGCTGTGGATAGAAACGGATGACAACGCGTATACCGATGTCAGTAATTGCATGCTGCTGGCAGCAATACCGGGCCAGGTGGGCGACGGCAGCACCACCACCATCACCAACCGCGACGGCCAGCGCGAACGGCAGGTGAGCACCCATGTCGGCGCCGCCGCCACAGACGGCACGCTGCGCCGTTTCCTGGTCGGTCCGGTGGACTGCGAGATCACGGGCCTGGCCGAATCACCGGACGGTCGCGCATTGTTCGTGAACATCCAGCATCCGGGCGAAACCACGAACGGCAAGGGCTTCGATATCGCGAACCCGGCAAGCTGGCTCAGCCACTGGCCTGCAGGTGGCAACGCCAGGCCACGCTCGGCCACCCTCGTGATCACGCGCGATGATGGCGGCTTGATCGGCGCCGATCCGGTGTGATCTGAAATTTGTCATCAAACCGAAACACGGCAGTCACGTCAGTGCAGCAATCGCTCGTTAATCTCCGCAGCAGTACAACAATCAGGAGATGCGATGCGACTGATGACGATGGGAGCTGATGCCACCCCCAGCTTTTCCAAACTCTCGCTGAGCCTGGCCACCACGCCGGAGGAAGTGCGCGAAGTCCAGCGCCTGCGTTACCAGGTGTTTGTCGAGGCGATGGGCCTCGATACCCTGAAGAACAGCGAAGGTCTTGAACGCGACGCGTTCGACGACTATTGCGATCATCTGATCGTGCGCGACACCCGCACCTTGAAGGTGGTCGGTACCTACCGCGTGATGGGCGCGCGTGCCGTCGCCCGGACCGGCCGCTTTTACTCCGAGAGCGAGTTCGATCTGTCCCGCCTCGAGCACCTGCGCCCGCGCATCCTCGAAGCCGGCCGCGCCTGCATCCACCCGGATTACCGCAGCGGCGGCGTGATCATGATGCTGTGGGCCGGGCTTGCCGCGTGCATGAAGAAAGAGAATGCCGAGTTCCTGATCGGCTGCGCCAGTGTCAGCCTTGCTGACGGCGGCAACACCATCAACAGTCTGTACCGGCAACTGGCCGGCGAGCATCTGGCGCCCCCCGAGTACCGCGTGCAGCCACGCCTGCCTTTCCCGTTGAATGACGAGGTGCCGACGACAGAAGCGCCGATGCCGGCGCTGATCAAGGGCTATCTGCGCAGCGGCGCATGGATCTGCGGCGAGCCGGCATGGGATCCGGACTTCCACAGCGCGGACCTGTTCATGATGCTGCCGCTGGCAAGGATGGAGGGCCGCTATGCGCGGCACTACCTGAAGGACAGCAAAGACACGGTGGCCGCATGAACGTGCGTGATCCGATCATGAAGAACAAGAAAAACATATTCAGGCACCCGCTGCACAAACCCACACCACTGCACTTTCGCACCATCTGGATCTCGGATGTCCACCTCGGCACCAGCGGCTGCCAGGCCAAGCGTCTGCTCGAATTCCTGAAGGCCACCGAATCCGACAAGCTCTATCTGGTTGGCGACATTGTCGATGGCTGGCAGCTGCGCCGCCGCTGGTACTGGCACCAGACCCACAACGATGTGGTGCAACTGGTGCTGAAGAAGGCAAAGAAAGGCACCAAGATGATCTTCGTGCCGGGCAACCATGATGAGTCGGTGCGCCAGTTCATCGGCCTCGATTTCGGCGGCATCAGGATCCGCGATGAGCTGGTCCATATCACCGCCAAGGGCAAGAAGATGCTGGTGCTGCATGGCGACCGCTTCGACGGCGTGATCGCCTGCGCGAAATGGCTGGCCTATGTGGGCGACTCGCTGTACACGGTGATCCTGAAGTTCAATCAGGTGTACAACGCGTGGCGCGCGCGCGTCGGCCTGCCGTACTGGTCACTGTCGCAATACCTGAAGCTGAAGGTGAAGAATGCGGTCAGTTACATCACCTCGTTCGAGGAAGCGCTGGCCGCCGAAGCACGCAAGCAAGGCCTGGACGGCGTGATCTGCGGCCATATCCACAAGCCCGAGATCCGCGACATCGACGGCATCACCTACTGCAATGACGGCGACTGGGTCGAGAGCCTGTCGGCGCTGGTGGAAGATGCGAGCGGTGAACTGCGTCTGATCGACTGGCATGAAGTGATGCTGCGCTGGGAGCAGGCACAGCTGCTGGCCGAGGACGAGCTGTGCGCGGTACCGGCCTGAGTTCGTCGCAGCGGCACGATGGACCACCAGGACCACGAGCGCAGCGAGGACCAGGAGCGCAACGTGTGCAGCGCGTACTGCTGCTGTCGGTGTCGGCCGGTGCCGGCCATGTGCGCGCTGCGCAGGCGATTGCGGCATGGGCCGAAGCCGACTTCCCTCAACTGCAGGTGCGTCATGTCGATGTGATGACGCTGGTACCGGCCTGGTTCCGCAAGCTCTACAGCGATCTGTACATGAAACTCGCCAGCGGCCTGCCCGAGGCCTGGGGCTGGTTGTACCGCAAGACCGACCGCCAGACCAACCCGGCCGCAGGCGCCAGCGTCGCCGACCGTGCGCGGCAGCGGGTGCAGCGGCTGTGCGCACGCCGTTTGTTCAAGGCGATTGCCGACTTCGCGCCGGATGCCATCGTCTGCACGCATTTCCTGCCGGCCGACATTCTCGGCAGCGCCCGCGTGCGCGGCGAGATCAGCGCGCCGGTCTGGGTGCAAGTGACCGACTTCGACTTGCACCAGATGTGGCTGCATGAGGGCGTGAACGGCTATTTCATCGCGAATGAAGAACTGGCCTGGCGGCTGCAGGCGCTGGGCGTCGCGGGATCGCGCGCGGTGGTCAGCGGCATTCCGGTGATGCCGGGCTTTGCGAACGGCCCGGACCGCAGCAGTGCTGCTGCACGCTTTGCGCTTGATCCATCGCGCATGACCGTGCTGATGATGGGCGGCGGTGGCGGGCTGGGCATCGACGCTGATCAGGTTCGGCAACTGCTGGAGCAACATCCTGCACTGCAGCTGATCGTGATGTGCGGCCGTAACGACGCGCTGCTGTCGCTGCTGCAGGCCATCGCGCCCGATTATGCCGACCGGCTGCTCGCGCTGGGCTTCACGAGCGAGGTGCCGGCACTGATGGCCTGTGCCGATCTCGCGATCACCAAGCCGGGGGGCTTGTCGACGTCGGAATGCCTGGTGTCCGGGCTGCCGATGTTGCTCGTCAACCCGATCCCCGGACAGGAAGAGCGCAATGCCGCATGGCTGATGCAGGAAGGCGTTGCCCTGCGGGCCGATGATCCGGTGACCTTGCAGTTCCGCTTGTCGCGGCTGCTGCAAGACCGCTCCGCGCTGGCGCGCATGCGCGCGAAGGCCTTGTCGCTGGCGACGCCACGTGCCGCGCATGAACTGCTGCAGCGGGTGACGCGATGATGCCCTTCGCCGCCACGCTGGGCTTCGTGCTGTTGCTGGCGTTCTTCTTTGCGAAGCTCGAAATCGCGATCGAAGGCGAAGATGGCTGGGCCGCCAACCTGCCGACCTGGCGCATCGAACATCACTGGCTGCTGGACCTGTTGTGGGGCGGACGCGAAATGACCGGCTACCATGCGTGGGCGTTTTCGCTGGTGGCTTTGTTCTTCCATTTCCCGCTGGTGTTTTCGGGTGATTACAGCTGGGCCGCTGAACAGCGCGTGCTGGGTTCGCTGATGGTGTTCTGGGTCTGCGAAGACTTTTTATGGTTCTTGCTGAACCCGGCCTTCGGATTCGCGCGCTTCGAACAGACCCACGCCGGCTGGCACCGGCACTGGCTGTGGGGTGCGCCGATCGAGTACTGGATCTTCTCGCCGCTCGGGCTGTGGCTGCTGTGGTGTTCGTATCGCTGAAGGCGCAGCGAGCGCGCCAACTGCTCGGCAGCTACTCGCCGCTGAAGAATTCCGGCGCCAGCACCGCCTTCAGATAGATGTCGTTGCCCTCGTCGCGATCGCGCTGCGCGATCCACCATGCATTGGCTTTCCTCACGGTCCAGTCCTGCACACTGCCGGTCAGCAGCAAGGACGCGACCTGGCCCAGCCAGGGCTGATGGCCCACCACCAGCACCGGGCTGCGGCCATCGGGCCAGCCTGCCGCCTGCAGCACCTCGTCCGCGCTGGCATGCGGGCCGATCTCGGGCACCAGCTTGTATTTGCGCCCCAGCGCTTCCACCGTCTGCTGCGTGCGCAACGCCGGGCTGCACAGGATGCGGCAACCGCTGGGCAGGCTGCGGTCCAGCCAGGCGCCCATGCGCGCCGCCTGCTTGCGGCCCTGCGGCGTCAGCTGACGGCTGTCGTCGGTGCTACCGGGCTCGCCGACTTCGGCCTGCGCATGGCGCCACAGGATGATTTCCATTACGACCCCAGCGTCTGCATCAGATGGCCCTGCGCGCTGAACGCCTGCTGCCGCGCACCGGCCTGCTTGCGGTGGTAATGACCGTCGGCGTCCAGCTCCCATGCATTCTGGTTGTCCTTCAGGTAGGGCTTGAGGCCTTCGTCGATCACGCGCTTCTTGAGCGCCTTGTCGAGCACCGGGAACGCGACCTCGACACGCCGGAACAGGTTGCGGTTCATCCAGTCGGCGCTGGCCAGATACACATCGTCGGCGCCGTCGTTATGGAAAAAAAACACGCGGCTGTGCTCGAGGAAACGACCGACGATGGAGCGCAACTTGATATTGTCCGACAGGCCAGCCACGCCGGGCCGCAGCACACAGGCGCCGCGCACGATGAGCTCGATCTTCACGCCCGCTTGCGATGCCTCGTACAGCGCCTCGATGATGGATTCATCCTGCAACGCATTCATCTTCGCGATGATGTGGGCACTGCGCCCTTCACTGGCGATGCGTGTCTCGTTGCGGATCGCCTTGAGCAGCTCCTTCGCCAGCTCGAAAGGTGCAACCCACAGATGATTGAGCTTCTTCGGCTTGGTCAGGCTGGTCAGGTTGATGAACACTTCATTCACGTCACGCGCGAGCGCGGGGTTTGCTGTCAACAGTCCGAAGTCGGTGTAGAACTTGGTGGTGGTCGGATGATAGTTGCCGGTGCCAAGGTGGGCATAAAGCTTCAACTTGCCGGACTCGCGGCGGATCACGAGCGCCATCTTCGCATGCGTCTTCAGGCCCACCACGCCGTACACGACCTGCGCACCGACGCGCTCGAGCTTGTCGGCCCAGTTGATGTTGGCTTCTTCATCGAAGCGCGCCATCAGTTCCACCACCACGGTGACTTCCTTGCCATTCTGTGCCGCGGCAATCAGCGCCTCCATCAACTCGGAGTTCATGCCGGTACGGTAGATCGTCTGCTTGATCGCGACCACCGCCGGATCATGCGCGGCGGCACGGATGAAATCGATGACGGGCTGGAAGGACTGATACGGATGATGCAGCAGCACATCCTCGCGCGCGATCAGCGGGAACAGTTCGCTTTCCAGCATCGGCACCGACAATTTGGGAACGAAGGACGGGAAACGGTATGCGGGCTTAGATGCGAGGTCGATCAGTTCGTTCAGCCGCACCATGTTGACCGGGCCATCGACCATGTACAGGAATTCCGGCGAGATGCGGAACTGGTCGAGCAGGAACTTTGCAAGATTGGGCGGACAGTTCTGCGCCACTTCGAGGCGCACCGCAAAGCCGAAATGTCGGGTCTGCAATTCGCCCTTCAATGCCTGGCGCAGGTTCTTCACTTCTTCTTCATCGACCCACAGGTCGCTGTCGCGCGTGACGCGGAACTGCGAATAACTGATCACTTCGCGTCCGGGGAACAGGTCGGCAATATGCGCATGGATGATGGACGACAGCAGGCAATATGCATCGCCGCTGCCATGCAAGCCGTCCGGCAGCTTCACGATGCGCGGCAGCACGCGCGGCGCGCGCATCACCGCGATCGACGTGCCCTTGCCGAATGCATCCTTGCCAGCCAGCTCGACGATGAAGTTCAGGCTCTTGTTGACCACCTGCGGAAACGGATGCGCGGGATCGAGCACGATCGGCGTCAGCAGCGGGCGTACCTCGCGTTCGAAGAATTCCTTCACCCACAGGCGCTGCGCATCGTTGCGGTCATGGTGGCGCAGCAGGTGGATGCCATGCTCGGCCAATGCCGGCAAGATCATGTCGTTCAGCGTCGCATACTGCTCGCGCACCAGCGCGTGCGCCGTGGCGCTCACGCCGTCGAAGTCGCGCAGCTGCACGCGCGGATCCATGCCACTGGCTTCGCGGTCACGCGCCATCAGGCTGGCGATGCGCACTTCAAAGAATTCATCGAGGTTGCTGCTGACGATGCACAGGTATTTCAGGCGCTCCAGCAAAGGGATCGCGGTATCCTGCGCCTGCGCCAGCACGCGCTGGTTGAAAGCCAGCAGCGACAGTTCCCGGTTCAGCAGGCGCGGACCGGCGGTCATGTCGGTCGAACCGACCGCAGAGGGGGATCGGGTCACGGTTGAGCCCTTGTCGTTCCAATAATTACTCGACCGTAACAACCCTGAGTGACCACTTGATGACATGCCCTTATTCTGGCAAAAATCGGGGCCCGGCAGGCAAGCATTCGCCGCAGTAACCGGGGGTGGCTCGGCAAAAAACGGCAGAATCCCGGCCATGACGGGGCCGCATAGCCGGTGCAAGCCCGCCACTCAGCCGCCGCAAGCCCACCCCCGCATCAGGACAGCCCCGCTGCAGCCAGCGGGCCCGGACCGTAACCCGCCCCGGCCCGGCCGCACTTCCATTGTCCCCGGGCTGTCATAAACCTGACACAAATATTCCGTACAGTGCGATCCGTTAAACGTCAGTTAACCCCGAAAAGGAGCACACATGCGCACCAGGCAAATGATCAAAGGCGCGGCAGTTGCAGCAGCTGCGGCAGCGACCGGTCTTCTGCTTTCCCTGTCCGTCCACGCCGCTGACATCACCGGCGCCGGCGCGACCTTCCCGTTCCCGATCTATTCGAAGTGGGCCGAGGCCTACAAGGCGCAGACCGGCATCGGCCTGAACTACCAGTCGATCGGCTCGGGCGGCGGCGTTCGCCAGATCAAGGCCAAGACCGTCGATTTCGGTGCATCGGACAAGCCACTGGAGAAGGACGAGCTGGACAAGGAAGGCCTGCTGCAATTCCCCGCCATCATCGGTGGCGTGGTGCCGATCATTAACCTCGAAGGCATCCAGCCGGGTCAGCTGAAGCTGAATGGCGACGTGATCGCCGGCATCCATCTGGGCAAGATCAGCAAATGGAATGACGCGGCGATCGCTGCGCTGAACCCGGGCGTGAACCTGCCGGCACTGAACATCACCGTCGTGCACCGCGCTGACAGCTCGGGCACCACCTTCCTGTGGACCGACTATCTGTCGAAAGCGAATGCCGAATTCGCGAAAGTCGTCGGCGCCAATACCGCCGTCAAGTGGCCGACCGGCGTGGGCGGCAAGGGCAACGAGGGCGTCGCCGCCAACGTGCAGCGCGTGAAGGGTGCATTCGGTTACGTCGAGTATTCGTACGCGAAGAAGAACAAGATCGCGCACGCTGCTCTGAAGAACCGTGACGGCGAATTCGTGCAGCCGGATGACGACACCTTCAAGGCCGCTGCAGCCAACGCGGACTGGGCCGGTACCCCGGGCATGGCAGTCGTGCTGACCAACCAGCCGGGCAAGAACGCTTGGCCGGCCACGGGCGCCTCGTTCATCATCATGCACAAGCAGCAGGCTGATGCGCTGACTGGCCGTGCAGTGCTGAAGTTCTTCGACTGGGCATACAAGAACGGCGGCGCGATGGCCACCGATCTGGACTATGTGCCGATGCCGGCGTCAACCGTGAAGATGATCCAGGAAGCCTGGAAGGCCAACCTGAAAGACGCGAGCGGCAAGTCGATCTGGTAAGCAGCAACGCAGTCTCTCGCTTTACATCATCTCCAAATGTTTGGCCCGCCTCCGGCGGGCCTTTTTTATGCGCCGCTGCGTTGTGCACGGACGCTTCGGCAAAGTACGCACTGGGACCCTGTGCGACCCTGTGCGGCACCAGGCAGCACCAGGCAGCACCAGGCGGCACTGGACAGCGCTGGGCGGCCTCGATCGGCACTGTGCGCACTGTGCGCACCATTGGACCCCGTGCGTCATGAAACTGCAGCAAGGCTTTGCTAGACTTGCTGCCCATGAATACCCGCGCCGTCCGAGACTTGGCCCTGAGCGCCATCATGACGATCGTTGTACTGGCGACCGCTGCACTGGCGATGACGCCGGCATGGGCGGCGCGCCCTTTCGTCACTGACGATGCGCGGCTGACCACGGCGGGCAGCTGCCAGCTCGAAGCGTGGACCCGTCAATACCGCAGCAGCCATGAATACTGGGCACTGCCGGCCTGCAACCCGACCGGCAACCTGGAGCTGACCCTGGGCGGTGGCGCCGCCCGCCTGTCCGCAGGCGGCAGCTGGTCCGATGACTATGTGGTGCAAGCCAAGACCCTGCTGCGCAAGCTCGAGACCAATGGCTGGGGCATAGGCGCGGCGCTCGGCACGATACAGCACCCGAAGGTCAATCCGGGCCCGAACCTGATGGGCAATGTGTATGCGTATGTGCCGCTGTCGATGTCATTTGCCGACGACCTGCTGATCGTGCACGTGAATGCGGGCTGGCTGCATGACAAGGCCAGCACCAAACATCAGGGCACCTGGGGACTGGGCACCGAGCTCAACCTCAACCCGCACTGGACGCTGATTACCGAGAGCTATGGCAACACGGTCGATACGCCTTACTGGCAGGCAGGCTTTCGCTACAGCGTGATACCGGGGCTGTTCCAGGTCGACACGACGCTGGGCCGGCAGTACGGCAGCAACCGCGACGCGCGCTGGCTGTCGTTCGGCATACGCTACACGCCGGACAAATTGTTCTGATCAGGCCGCGCGCAACAGCATCACGCTGCGCGGGAACAGGATGGAGAAGCGGCTGCCCTTGCCGACATCGGACTCGATCTGCAACTGGCCCTGATGCCGCATCAGCACATGCTTGACGATCGCCAGGCCGAGGCCGGTGCCCTTGGTCTCGCGTGAGCGACCCTTGTCGACCCGATAGAAACGTTCGGTCAGCCGCGCGATATGCTCGGGACGGATGCCGATGCCGGTATCGCTGACGTCGCAGCGGCAGCCGTCGGCCGTCTCGTGCCAGCCGATCTCGACACGGCCACCGGGCGGTGTGTAGCGCACCGCATTCGACACCAGGTTACCGATCGCGCTGCGCAGCTCTTCGGCGCTGCCTTTCAAATCGGGCCCGTTGATCGTCAGCGTGACCTCGTGGCGGCCGCCGGACAGCGCCTCACCCTCGGCCTTCACCTGCGTGAGCAGCTCGCGCATGTCGACTGCTTCTTCACGCAGCGGGAATTCGATCGATTCCAGCCGCGTCAGCGTCAGCATGTCTTCCACCAGGTGCTGCATGCGCTGGCCCTGCTCCGTCATCAGCTTCAGGTGCTGCGCGCGCGTGGCCTCGTCCAGATCGGGCTCGGACGTTGCGATTTCGAGGAAGCCATTGATCACGGTCAGTGGCGTGCGCAATTCATGCGATGCATTCGCAATGAAATCGCGCCGCATCTGGTCCAGCCGCTCCAGCTCGGTCACGTCATGCGTGACCAGGATCTGGCGGCGCTTTTCGAAGGGAATCAGGCGCACGATCAGCTTGCGCGATTCCAGCATCAGCGTCAGTGGTTCTTCATAGCGCCCGAGGATGATGTAGTCGATGAACTGCGGGCTGCGGATCAGGTTGGTGACGCGCATGCCGATGTCTTTTTCCATCGACAGGCCCAGGTGCTGTTCGGCGATCGCATTGCACCACTCGAGCGACAGCACATCGTCCATGATGACCACGCCATCCGGCAGTTGCTGCATCGCTTGCCGGAAACGCGACAGCCACTCGGCCAGTTCGTTGCGGTTTTTCTGTTCCTCGCGCCGCAGCCGGTACAGCTTCGCAAAGATTTCGGTCCACGAGCCCCAGCCGTCGTTCAGGCGCACTTCTTCAGGGTTGTCGAGCCATTGCGACAGCTGGAACATGTAGCCCAGCTGCACCAGCACCATCACGGTCAGCACGAACAGCGAGATCGCAAGCCCGATGGTCAGGCTCCATACATACCAGCCGGCGAGGCCAGCCGATGCGACCAGTGCAAAGCGTACCGCGACGGGTACCCAGAACAGCGCGACAGGAGACATGCAAAAAAGGGAATTATTTCTCGGACAGCATGTAGCCTACACTACGTACGGTCTTGATGAGCGAATCGGCCGTGCCGAGGGCCTTGCGCAACCTCAGCACATGGACATCGACGGTACGCTCCTCAAGCACCGCATGGTCGCCCCAGACCTTGTCCAGCAGCTGGCTGCGGGTAAAGACACGCTCCGGATGCGCGATCAGGAAGCGCAGCAGCTTGAATTCCGCATGGCCCATCTCGACCTGCTGGTCGTTGACATGCACGCGGCAGCTGACCGGGTCGACCCGCAGCGGGCCCACCTGCATCTCCAGCTCTGCGTGTTCGGGTGTCTTGCGCCGGATCAGCGCCTTGATGCGCGCATTCAGTTCACGCGGCGAGAATGGCTTGGTGATGTAATCATCGGCGCCCTGGTCGAGGCCGGCCACCTTGTCCTCTTCCATGCTCTTGGCCGTCAGCATGATGACCGGCAGCGTGCTGAAATTACGATCCGCGCGAATCCGGCCTAGCAGCCGCAGCCCGGACTGGTCCGGGAGCATCCAGTCCAGCAAGATCAGTTGCGGCCGCTTGTGCTGCAGATAATCCCAGGCGTCGGCGGTGGTATGCACGGCATCCACGTCCCAGCCGGCGCCCTTCAGCGCGAAGCTCACCAGTTCGACGATCGCCAGTTCATCCTCGACGAGCAGGATCGTCGGTTGCATGACAGCCATGGTGTCAGGTCAGGCTACGCTCTGCTGCGATGCGTAGTCGGTGTGGCGAATATCCTTGCCTTCGACGATATAGACCACGTACTCGGCGATGTTCTTCGCATGGTCGCCAACGCGCTCGATCGCTTTCGCCACCCACAGCGTATCCAGCGCCGACGAGATCGTGCGCGGATCTTCCATCATGAACGTGATCAGGTTGCGCATCACGCTGCGGAATTCGCTGTCGATCTTTTCGTCTTCGAGGATCAGGCGCGTGGCCTGCTTCTGGTCCAGGCGCGCAAACGCATCCAGCGCATCATGCAGCAGGCGGCCTGCGGAATTGGCCATCGCGCGCACCAGGTCTTCATGCGCAATCTGCGCCAGGCCGCGCTGGTTGATCGCCTGCGCGGCGCGCGCGATCTTGGTGGCCTCATCGCCGATACGCTCGAGGTCGGTAATCACCTTGATGGTCGCCATCACGGTGCGCAGGTCGTTGGCTGCCGGCTGGCGCTTCACGATCAGGTGCGAGCACGCATCATCGAGCGCCACTTCCATCTGGTTGACTTCGACGTCGGCGGCCTTGATGCGCTGCGCTTCGGTGGCATCGAGCAAGCGGAATGCCGCCATCGCATCGTAGTACTGTTTCTCGACCATGCCGCCCATCTGCAGCACGCGCGAGCGGATCGCTTCGAGGTCTTGCTCGTAGGCGCGGGAAGAATGTTCGGTCGGGGGCATGCGCTTCTCCTGGTTCGGTGCTGTGCGTAGTGTCGTGTCGATGCGATGGCGCGGCTCAGCCGAAACGGCCGGTGATGTAATCCTGGGTTTCTTTCTTGCTCGGATTCAGGAAGATCTTGTCGGTATCCCCGAACTCCACCAGCTCACCGAGATACATGTACGCAGTGTAGTCGGAGCAGCGCGCCGCCTGCTGCATGTTATGGGTGACGATTGCGATCGTGTAGTCTTCCTTCAGCTCGCTGATCAGTTCCTCGATCTTCACGGTCGAGATCGGGTCCAGTGCCGACGTCGGCTCGTCGAGCAGCAGCACATCGGGCTTGACGGCCACGCCGCGCGCGATGCACAGGCGCTGCTGCTGACCGCCGGACAGCGACAGGCCGCTCTTGTTCAGCTTGTCTTTCACCTCGCCCCACAGCGCGGCCTTGTTCAGCGCCCATTCGACGCACTCGTCCATTTCGCCCTTGGACACGTTTTCATACAGGCGCACGCCGAAGGCGATATTGTCATAGATCGACATCGGGAATGGCGTCGGCTTCTGGAACACCATGCCGACCTTCGCGCGCAGCACGTTGACATCGACATCCGCATCGAGAATGTTGCGACCGTTATAGATGATCTTGCCCTCCGCACGCTGTCCCGGGTACAGGTCGTACATGCGATTAAGGGTACGCAGCAGCGTCGATTTGCCGCAGCCGGAGGGGCCGATGAATGCGGTGACCTTCTTGTCGAAGATATTCAGGTTGATTTGCTTCAGGCCCTGAAAACTGCCGTAGTAGAAATTCAGGTCCTCGACCTGCAGCACGGCATGGCCGCTTCCCGCAGTCGGGGTGGCGCCAGCGTCGGCGATCGGTGCTTCCATCAGAGTTGCGCTCATGGTTCGGTTCCTGTCAGTGAGCCTTGGTGGATCGCACCAGGGTACGGGAAATAATGTTCAGGCCGAGCACGCTGATGGTGATCAGCAGCGCACCGCCCCAGGCCAGACCTTTCCAGTTATCGTAAGGACTCATCGCGAACTGGAAGATCACGACCGGCAAGTTGGCCATCGGCGCATTCATGTCGGCATTGAAGAACTGATTGTTCAACGCGGTGAACAGCAGCGGCGCGGTCTCGCCCGAGATACGCGCGACCGCCAGCAGCACGCCGGTGACGACGCCGGCCTTCACCGCACGCAGGCGCACCATGGTCGCCACCTTCCAGCGCGGCGCACCGAGTGCAAACGCAGCCTCGCGCAGGCTGGCCGGCACCAGTTGCAGCATGTTGTCGGTGGTGCGCACCACCACCGGAATTGCGATCAGCGAGATCGCGATGCTGCCCGCCCAGCCGGAGAAATGCTTGACGTTGGCCACATAGAACGCATACACGAACAGACCGATCACGATCGACGGCGCGGACAGCATGATGTCGGTGACGAAGCGCGTCGCCTGCGCAAAGCGGCTCTCCTGCCCGTACTCGGCAAGGTACATGCCGGCAAAGATACCGATCGGCGTGCTGACCAGCGTCGCAAAGCCGACCATCAGCAGGCTGCCGACAATGGCGTTCAGCAAGCCGCCGCCTTCACTGACCGGCGCCGGTGTGTTCTCCGTGAACATCGCGATATCGATCGCAGACAGACCGTTGATGAACAGCACCGCAAGGATCCACAACAGGAAGCCAATACCAAAGGCCATCGACATCACCGACAGCGAGATGCCAATGCGATGCTGCACCAACCGGCGGCGATAGATCGGATTGTCTGACTTCATCGGGTCGGTCGGCATCATTTCGTTCCCTCGCCTTTGGACATGCGCACCAGCATCAGTTTGGCCAGCGCCAGCACGATGAAGGTAATCACGAACAGGATCAGGCCCAGTGCAAACAGCGAGGACATATGCAAGCCCGCTTCGGCTTCCGCAAACTCATTGGCCAGCGTCGATGCAATGCTGTTGCCGGGCCCGAACAAGGACCACGACAGCTTGTGCGCATTACCGATCACGAAAGTGACCGCCATCGTCTCGCCGAGCGCACGGCCCAAGCCCAGCATCACGCCGCCGACCACGCCGATGCGTGTGTACGGCAGCACGATCTTGCGCACCACTTCCCAGCGCGTGCAGCCGAGCGCATACGCGGACTCTTTCAGCACCGCAGGACAGGTCTCGAACACGTCACGCATCACCGAGGCGATGAACGGGATGATCATCACCGACAGGATCAAGCCTGCGGTCAGCATGCCAATGCCCATCATCGGGCCCTGGAACAGCTCGCCGACGACCGGGATCTGACCCAGCGTCGCCTGCAGGAAGGGCTGCGCGTAGTCGGCAAACAGCGGTGCAAAAATGAACAAGCCCCACATGCCGTAAATGATGCTGGGCACGCCGGCCAGCAGCTCAACGGCCGTACCGAGCGGTCGGCGCAGCCAGACCGGACAGATCTCTGTGAGGAACAAGGCAATACCGAAGCTGACCGGAAAGGCGATCAGCAACGCGATGAACGAGGTCACGACCGTGCCGGCGATCGCGATCATCGCGCCGTACTCCTGGTTCACCGGATCCCACTCGACCCGGGTGACGAAACCGGGGCCGAAATGCTGGAAGGCAGGCCAGGCGTTGATGATCAGCGAGACCACGATCCCGGTCAGGATCAGCATCACCAGCGCGGCAAAGCCGAAGGTAATCTTGTGGAAAATGAAGTCCTGCCAGCGCGCCCAGCTTGACGTGCTTGGCGCAGGGGCGCGCGCCGCAGCAGGCGGCGACAGCGGCGACGCTGGTGTACTCATGGTCGGCAGAGCCTCGGGGTACGTATTCGGTTGGGCAGAGGTAGTCACGGCGGCAAGTCTAGCCGCCGCGTGTGACGGGAATATTACAGACTCGATGACGCCGGCACAACGCAAACATTTTCATTTCAGTAATTTTCTTGCAGCGCATGCAGTAGCAAGCCGACCAGCCCGCCGACCAGCGTGCCATTGATGCGGATGTACTGCAGATCGCGGCCGACATAGCCTTTGATGCGGGCGGCGACGGTGCCCGCGTCCCAGCCCCGCACCACGCTGCGCAGCAGCCCCCCGATGCGCCGCCGCTGCCTGACCAGCAGGATCACGGCCTGCCGCCGGGCCCAGCGATTGAGCCGCTCGCGCAACGCCGGGTCGGTGGCCAGCTGGCGCGCACATGACACCAGCGCATGCTCGGCATGCGCTGCGAGCGCGCCTGACGCGAGCATCGCGTGCAGTTGCCGCGCCAGTACATCGTCCAGCTCGCCGGCCGCCAGCCGCGTGCGCCAGTCCAGCACCGTCTGCGTGAAGCGCTGGCGCGCGTCACTGTCCACGGCGCCCATCTCTTGCAGCAGTTCGGCCAGCCCTTCCATCAACCGCTGGAAGAATTCATCGTTGAAGCGGCGTGGCATCCAACGCGGACTTTTTTCGCTGACCTTGCGGTAGATCGGGGCGGCCTGCTGCTCGAGCCATCCGTTCGCGGCATCGAGCAGTGCGTCAAACAAGCGATCGTGCATGCGTTGTGCGATGGCGCTGTCGAGCCAGTCAACCAGCACGGGGCCGGGCTTCCCCTGACTGACCAGCGTATGCAGCGATTGCGCAGCCAGCCAGCGACGCTGCACCGGATCAAGCAACCAGTTGCCGACAACAGCAGCGAGATCGACCTCGGCCAGCTCGGTGGCGAGCACATCGCGGGTCAGGAAATGACGCTCGAGGAAATCAGCAAAGGCCTCGCCGATGCGATCCTTGTTGGCGGGGATGATGGCCGTGTGCGGTATCGGCAGCCGCAACGGATGATGGAACAACGCTGTCACCGCAAACCAGTCAGCCAGCCCGCCGACCAGCGCCGCTTCGGCAAAAGCCCGCAACCAGGACCAGGCCGGGTTACGGGCTTCGAATGCGTGCGCCAGCGCGAACACGATGGCCATCACTGCCAGCAAGGCGGTGGCCACGCGCTGCATGCCGATGGCAGGCATCTAGTTCATGCAAGTCATGGTGCAAGCGGGCATGTTCGCACCTCCGCATTTTTCGACGTGTGGTGCGGCCCGGAGTTCACCGGCTAGGTATTGCGGCGCGGATAACCCTCGGCGAGGATGCGGGTCCAGACCTTCTCGCGCGCGTCGTCGTCCATGAAGACCCAGTCTGCGACTTCGGCGACCGTGCGCCCGCAGCCACGACAGACGTCATCAAATGTGGTCGAGCAGACCGCCACGCAAGGCGTGTCAGGTCGTTTGTCAGAAAGCCAGATGGGATCTTGCACGAAAAAATCGCGGCCGGTGGGGAGCGGCCGCGTGCAGTGAAAGTAAAAAAATTATAGTGGCAATGTCAACGGGTATGTCAGACCACGCGCTGCCCGTGCTCGAGCAGGCAGACGTCGGACGTGGCTTCGATGTTCGCCGCTTCCTTGGCTTTGCCAACCTGCATCGCATCCGGCAAGGCCACGCCGTTCTTGGCGGCGGTCATGTCGGCCAGGATGGAAATCGCGATCTCGGACGGCGTCTTGCTGCCGATGTAGATACCGATCGGACCATGCAACTTGTCCAGCTGCTCGGGCGTGACGTCGAAATCGAGCAGGCGCTCACGGCGCTTGCGGTCGTTAGAACGCGAACCGATCGCACCGACATAAAACGCGTCTGACTTCAGCGCTTCCATCAGCGCCAGGTCATCGAGCTTGGGATCAAGGGTCAGTGCCACCACAGCGGAGCGGCTGTCGAGCTTCATCTCGACCACCAGATCATCCGGCATCGCATGCACGACGTTGACGCCATCGACATGCCAGCCATCGCGGTACTCTTCGCGCGGGTCACAGACCGTCACTGCGTAATCCATGCCGACTGCAATCTGCGCCAGGAAGCGCGACAGTTGACCGGCGCCGATGATCAGCAGGCGCCAGCGCGGGCCGTGAATGGTGGTCAGTGCCGTTTCGGATACTTGCAGGCTCATGCCGGCCTTTGCCGGGCCCAGCGTGACCGCACCGGTCTGCAGGTCGACCCGACGTGCGACCAGCTCACCCTGCCCCAGCATCGCGATCAGTTCCCTGATCTGGCTGTCGGCCGACAGCGGCTCGATCGACAGCTGTATGGTGCCGCCGCAAGGCAGGCCGAAGCGATGCGCCTCATCGGCGGTGATGCCATAGGTGACGACTTCGGGCTTGACGCGGGTGATGCCGTGCCTGCGCACCTTGTCGATCAAATCGTCCTCGATGCAACCACCGGACACCGAGCCGACCACACGGCCGTCTTCACAGATGGCCAGCGTCGCACCCTCCGGGCGCGGGCTCGAGCCCCAGGTCTTGATGACGGTGACGAGTTCGCACTTCTTGCCGGCAGCGATCCAGTCGCCACAGGTCTTCAGTACTTCGAGGTCGATGCTGTCCATTTCTGTACCTCATTGAGCGCCTTTCAGCGCGTCGATGGCATCACGGCCAGCGGCGCGCTGAAAGGC
>JACCDU010261022.1_pt1 | contig 30286 bp, 45 predicted proteins | sample 7446081 | NCBI WGS metagenome assembly JACCDU01 (sample SAMN15323447, study PRJNA562643) | freshwater metagenome | isolation source: river surface water | place: USA:Blue River Watershed | collected 2017-08-17
ATAGTTGCCAGTTCTTTTTCTAATTAAAGGTGAATCGATATGGTTTGTATTAAAAATTAGTATTGGAAATTGTTTACCTATTATCTTTTCTACTTTACTCTCTAATTTAAATTTGAAACACAAAATTTGACGAAATCTTTCTTTTTCAAATTTCGGTAAAGAAAAGATTAACTCTACTTTATACAGATCATCTAAAGTTTTGTAAGATTTTTTAAATATTTCTAAATCACTATCGTAAACAAAACGATAAAAACTATTTAGATAACTAATAATTTTTAAAGCTGTCTCAAAATCACAAACACCACCGGTTTTTCTATCATAAGTATTATCATCTTCAACTTCAATTAAATCAAAGTCATTAATTAGGGTATAGTGATTTGGATAATCATTCAAAATAATATTGATTTGTTGTGATGCCCATCTTACATCGATAAATAATCCAACAAGTGCAAAAATTCTTTTATGTAAATTTCTACAAGCTTTGACTATTTCTACCGGCTCATCATTATTCATCCTTTCGTTGATTCTAATATGAAGTTCTGGTTCTAATAATTTATCACCGGATTTTCCAGGAATTGACTCTCTAACTAAATCATTTGAAATACCCCACTTATCTAAAATTTCTAACTGAATCAAATCTTTTACGTCTTCCCACTTTTCAGAATCAATTAGAATACTTTCAAAGATTTGATACTTTTTAAGATATTTCATTTTACCTTTTTTATTTTATATATTAATATTTAAATTTGTAACTTCTATAACTTTAAAAAATATAAGGATTATGGAGTTATTTTTCTTTGATATTGAAACTTGTGGTAACTATTCCGACTATCAAACCTTTAAGTTAGAAGATGAAAGGGGCGCTAAACTTTTTGAGTCTAAATTTAACAAAATGCTTTGGAATGAAAAATATAGAAGTATAGGAGAAGCTTATTTAGATAATGCTGGTATAATGTCTACTTATGGTAAAATCTGTTGTATTTCTTTTGGCTTTATTGATAATTCAGGTAATCCACAGATTAGATCTTTTTATGGTAGGGATGAATTAGAAATTGTTGATAATTTTAACAATCTACTTAAAAAAATCGAAACAAAAAACTTCAATCTTTCTGGCTTTAGAATAGCACATTTCGATATTCCCTGGATCTTACATAAGTTACATAAATATGGAGTAGAACCAGCTAATATCATTTCACCTTATGGAAAAAAACCTTGGGATATGAGGATAGTTGATATGTCTGAGGATTGGAAAGGTAAATTTGCTTGGTCGATTTCTTTCGATGAAATGTGCTATGAATTAGGTTTAGACTCACCGAAAATTTCTATAAATGGTTCACAAGTACATGAATACTACTATTCTAACAGATTAGAAGAAATTAAAGATTATTGTGAAAAAGATGTTTTAGCTTGTATTCAAGTTTCAAAAAAAATATATAAGTAATGATATTAGATCACTTGGGTGAAGAAAGAATAAAAAAGTCAATAGAAGTTCTAAATAGACTTTTAGAAGAAAAACATGCTGAATTCAGAGACTTAACTTTTCCAACAATAGAGGAATGTATTAATTATCATGTAGACTTTAAAAATCTTACACAAGAAGATGCCAATCATTGGGTGAAAAGTAGAAATTTTTGTGACTTATCATTGATTTTAGAATTAGAAAGATTAGATTTGGTAGAATTAAAAGAAGATAGTTTTACCAGAATAATTTATAGATTAACTGCAAATGGTAAGAAATTTATTAGGGATTTTAAATTAAAAGATATTTTAGAATAATGCCTTATTATAAATTAAACCCAAAATCTTGGAAAGAAGATTGGTATTATGATTATCGATTAAAGGAAGCTTTTCCACAACTAAATCCAGATAAGTTTTATAATTGTATTTCTATAATGGAGTCTGATAATCTACAAGATTCGATTCTTAGATGTATTATAGATGAATCTTCTGAAAATTTTGTTTATATTCCAGAAAGATTTATGATAGCAATTGTGGAAATAAGAGACGACAAAATAAATGAAATAATTGATTAAAATGACTATAGAAAATAATAACATATATAACATTGATTGTATTCAGGGTATGAAATTGATGCAAGAGAACTCAGTAGATTTGATATTAACTTCTCCGCCTTATAATTTAAATATTAACTACACTGATTATCAAGATAAGCAACCAATAGAAGTTTATTTTGATTGGTGTCGAGAATGGATAGAAGAGTCTTATAGAATATTAAAACCCGGTGGTAGATTCTGTTTACAAATCGGATGCTTTCAATCAACAATTAATCATCCAACTTACGCAACTTTTACAAACCTATGTCAAGATATTGGTTTTACATTTAGAGAGTTTATTATATGGAATAAAAATCAAATACCAAAAAGAACAGCTTGGGGATCTTGGTTAAGTCCTTCTAACCCTAGAATTCTTCCTCCGTTTGAAATGATTATTAACTTCCATAAAATTAGCCCTAAAATAATAGAAAAAGGTGAATCAGACTTAGAAAGACAAGAATTTATAGATTGGACAAATGGTTTATGGGTGATTGCACCAGAAAGTGCTAAAAAAATGAAACACCCAGCACCTTTTCCAGAAGAATTAGCTAAAAGATGTATTAAAATGCATTCCTATAAAGGTGCAGTAGTAGTCGACCCATTTAATGGTTCAGGTACTACTACTAAAGTTGCTAATCAATTAGGTAGAAATTGGATAGGATTTGATATAACAGAAGAATATTGTAATATATCCAGGAATAGAATTTATGAAAAAAATGGTTTATCTAATTGATACGTTCAAAGGTGAGTCTACTTTTGCTCTTGGTTTATCCTTGGATAAGCCTTATCCTGTTTTAGATGAATCTGTTGAGCTTTCTCACGAAATTAACGCGAGAATAAATAAATACAAGATATCTGATGATTATGGTAATTTAAGATGGGTTAATTCAAATTGGTTTTTAGAATATAAAGATTGGAGAGACGAAAAAATAAAAAGGCTTTTAGAATGATAAAAGTAATTTGTATCAAAGATCCAAACCCTGATTATAGTGAATGGATATTCAAACATTCTGGTATAGAAGATTGTAATTTACCCATAAAAGTAGGTGAACAGTATTGGATTGAAGGAATTTTTGGTGAAATGATAGTATGGGGAGAATCACAAGAGCATCTTTATATTGATGATTTAGGGTGGGAAACTGGACCTATACCCTCTAAATATTTCAAAACAATCGATTATCTAAGAGATGAAAAAATTAGAAAAATCATATGATTCTAAAATGGTGTGGACATGAGTGGTTAACAAAGGAAAGATGGGGTGATATACATCCAGATAAAACATTTTGTTGGTATGATTCAAAAGCTGTTGAAATAGATAATAATGGATTCTTACATCTGAAAACAAAATTAAATAGTAAACATTTCGAAGATATTGGTGTGAGGTCAGAAGTTGGGGTAGGTTTAGTTTCTTGTTTAACACACTTTAGTTTCGGAAGTTTTGAAATTGAGTGTAAATTACCAACTGGTTCTAACTTATGGCCGGCTTTTTGGTTGTATTCATTTCAAAGTTGGCCTCCCGAGATAGATATTTTTGAAGCTTATTCAAATAATAAATCTAGTTATTTTGATTTTGATATAAAAAATCCTCTTAAATTTTGGAATCTAAAAAGTTGTCTACATTATGGTACAGTAGATAATCATCAAAATATCACAGATAAAAAAAGCTTCTTTGGATTTAAAAATCCAAGAAAGTCTTTTATCAAATATAGATGTGATTGGTATCCAGATAGGATTGATATTTTTTATAACGGTTGGAAAGTCAGAAGTATTACAGATAGTGAAGTATTATCACAGTTAAATGGAAAAACCATGAATGTAATCATTAATAATTCAATAACACAGAATTCAAGCATTATCGATTTTAAGGAATCAGACTTTATTATAAAATATTTCAAATATACTAAATTCAATTTTTAAAGAAGTATATATAGAATATATGAAATTCTTGAAAATGTTTGAATCAAATCAATTTGTAATAAACTTAGAAAACTTTTCTAAGAAAAAAATCGGTTACTTTAAAATTATCGATATTCTATCTAAAGATTCAAAGACAATCAATCAATGTTTGGATATAGTTCAAGATAATTTAATTTATTTTGGTATTTCAAATCGTAACACTCTATATGAATTAATCGGAATAGGTGAATTCGGGATTGCTTTTAAATTTATGGATAAAGTACTTAAAATCACAACTTCTAAAGAAGAATTTGAAACTTGTACTAAATTAGTCGATTTAGATTTAATGGGTGTTGTCAAATATTATTTGACTTTTCAGTTCTCTGATTTACCTTTATGGATAATCATACAGGATAAATTGGATGAATTACCAAAAATAGAAAAAGATATCTATACTCTTATGTATTACATGGGTGCTAATGATATAAGTCACAAAAATTTTGAATATGGTAATAAAGAAAACTTATTTGAAGAACTTAAAAAAAGAGTTAAAAGTCCATTAAAAGAAGATGAAATAGATTCTTACCAAATTACAAACAAAAAATTAAAGAATTATTTCAATAAGTATTTTGATTTAGTTGATAAGTTAAACTTAGAAGGTGTCTCTACCGATGATCTACATGGTGAGAACATCGGCTTAAGAGACGGCGAATTGATTCAATTTGATGTTATGATTGCTTAGTGCTAGTTTTTTGTTCGATTGAACCAATACGAGCTTTTTGTTGAATTTTACTTAAAGAGTTTTCAATCTGAGACATTATTTCAGTTTCGTATCCGATTCTTATTGATTCTACTTTAGAATCATACATGTTGATTAATCTAAACCAGTTTCTATCTTCAATAGTAACATCATAATGGTAGATATGATTGGTTATAGAAATATTTCTTTCATCTAGTATCACAAAAAGCTCTAGTTCGCTATTCTTGATATATCTTTTTCCTGAAACTGGAGCCATTAAAAATTTGGAATTAGGATTAGTAATTAGATTTCTACAAATTGAAAGGCAAATTTTTTCTGATTCAGTGGTTCTTTTCTGATCCTCGGTTTTGATTTGTCGATTCCACTGACTCCACTTAACGTATAATCTTTTAGATATTCTTCTTAGAAAGCTTTTGATTTTGTTTATCATAGTATTTTATTTTTTTATTGTAACACAAATATAAAAAAGAAAATTCGAATTTACAAATAAAAATAGAATTTATTTTCTATTATTTTGAATCAATTACTCGACTCTTATTTAATTTTTTTGCTTGCATGAAATTTTGAATTCTAGAATCATCAACTTGAAAAGTGTTTCTACCAACATGATATTGTTTATCGAATTTGAAATTATGAAGTGATAAAATAGTTTGATACCACTCGATAGTATTCGGTCCTTCGTATAAAAAGGCAATTCTGATTTTTGGATCGGAGTTAATAATTTTTTTAAAACTAGCTTGAGACAGAGTACTTAACTTGATTTGTTTAAGATAATTTTTAAATGTAATAAATTTTTTAGATGAATCTTTTTCTAGTTCAATATGTGCTAGAATTAAAGAGTTTATTTTTTGTATTGTAGAAACTTCAATATTATCATAGAGTAAAGATGATAATTGTTCGTCTCTTTCTTTTTGAGTTAGAAAAGAATCCAAATACAAATCTGAGTTGTCGTGCTCTTCCAATAAACCATAAATAGAAACTTTATAGTTTTTACTATATTTAGAATTTTTAATTGAGTCTATAAAATCTAAAAAAGTTTTTTCGGTTTTAAAACTTCTTTTATGCCATTTTGATTCTACTATCCAAATTTTTTTCATTTTTATATTTTTAGGAGTATAAAAAAACTTAGATTATAAAATCTAAGTTTTTTTTCGACAAGTTATATTTTTTTAATAGTTTAAGCGTTTGTTTTTTCAACCTTGAATGTAATTCCAGGGCCATTTACTCGTATCCAATTTTTTAGAACCAAAAGAATCAGTCAATTTATCAATTCTTTTGTCTATGTATCTCTCTGTTGATTGAATTTTTTGATTTACTTCATTTATTACCGTAAAAATGTGATTTATACGTTCATCAAAGTTTGCCTCCATTTTTTCTAACTCTTTGTCGTAGTGTTGTCTCGTTTCTTCATGTATTCTAAATGTAGATTCGATATCGATTTTCAAGTTTTTGATTTCCTTATTATGCACAATACCCATTCTAATAAAGTAGCCAAGCAGCAAAGCCACCAAACCACTGAGTACACCACATAAAAAAATAATTGTTTCTGTCATGTTTTTAATTTTTATTTTATTTTAACTTGTCATGTAATATATCTAAAAAAGTTAATAAGTTTAAACTTTAGAAAAAGATTGAATAAAAATAAAAAAACTGTTTTTATGTGGAATAATAAACACGTCTCTAATGTACATATAGATAACTTTGTAGAAAAAATTTCTACTTTAGGAATTCAAAAAGAAGATATCGAAGACTTTTTACATCGTTCTATGCAGTACGAAATAACTGAGGATGTCTATGAAAAAATGGATATACTTGATTCTATTATGTTTGATATAGAAACTAATTATCCAGAATTGTACAATACTCTTGAAGAAGATATAAATCTGGTTTATTTCGAAAATCGAGTTGATTTCTAAGGATGATGGATCCGATTACAGTAAAAAATAAAACCTCAATATTGAGGTTTTATAAAAGAAACTAAAACACACAAGTCTTTAGCTTGTGTGATGTAAAATATAACGAGACTTTCTGTAAAAGTTTTAAAGTCTATAAAAAATCCACCTTTCCAAAATTCATATATTAACCATAATATATACTTATAGTTAAACTAAAAAAATACTATAAGTGAAGACAATTAAATATACATATAAATTTAGATTAGAACCAACAGAAGACCAAAAAATACTCTTAAATAAACATTTTGGTTCAGTTAGATTTGTGTATAATTATTTCCTTAATCAACGTAAAGAAGAATATCTTAACAACAAGAAATCACTTAATTATTATGACCAAGCTAAATATTTAACTGATATTAAGAAAAAAGAGGAAACTAAATGGCTTAAAGAAATTAATAGCCAAACTCTTCAATACTCTTTAAATTGTTTAGATATTGCCTATCAAGGATTCTTCAATAAAAGAACCCAATTTCCTAACTTTAAGTCTAAAAGATCCAGAAATTCTTTTACGGTTCCTCAAAATGTAAAAGTAAATGACGGAAAATTATTCATTCCTAAATTTAAAGGAATTGAAGTGATAATGGAAAGAGAAATTAAAGGTAAAATAGGAAAAGCTACAATATCAAAAACACCGACAGGTAAATATTTTGTAAGTATATTAACAGAACGAGAATATACGCCAGTTCCTACAACTGGTAAAAAAGTAGGAATAGATTTAGGCTTAAAAGACTTTCTAGTGTTATCCACCGGCTCGAAAATCAAGAACGGTGGATTCCTTAAACAACTGGAACATCAATTAAAACTAAATCAAAAACATCTATCTAGAAAAACCAACGGATCTAAAAGAAGGGAAAGACAAAGACTAAAAGTGGCTAGAATTCATGAAAAGATTAGTAATTCAAGAATGGACCTAATCCACAAAACGAGTTTAGATTTAATTAAAAACTTTGATGTTATCTATCTTGAAGATTTAAATATCAAAGGAATGATCAAAAACCATAAACTGGCTAAATCCATAAGTGATGTTTCTTGGGGTAAATTCATTGAAGTCCTAACTTATAAGGCCCTTTGGAACGATAAAGAAGTCGTTAAGGTTGATAGGTTCTTTCCATCTAGTAAAACTTGTAATTATTGTGGTTGGATAAATAATTCTTTAACTTTAAAGGATAGAAGTTGGAAATGTAAATGTGGAAAGGAAGTTGATAGAGATTTAAATGCTGCTAAAAATATCTTAAATGAGGGTTTAAGATTAAGCAATATATCAGTTGGAACGACTGATTACGGACGCGGAGCCCAAATAAGACCAGACTCGTCTGGCACAAGCGTTGAAACGTCTAAAGAGAGGGGCCTTTCGGTTCTGAAACACAACGAACTTTAGTCGTTGTGTAGTTCATTTCTTTTGTCTTTACGTAATAACTAGAACCATTTTTTAAGCCTTTTTAAAGTAATTTAGGTTCTAAAAAATCTTTATTATTTTGTTGCATGTACTTATCTATTATATCAGCAATTTCATCAACAGAATAATTTTTTTCGTAGTCTGTTAAGGGATTGAAAGAGGTAAATTGCCCTAATTCTTCATCAGTTAATTCACGTTTGGTTTGGACTATAAATTCAGAGAATTCAACTTTTTCTTCTTCTGTAAAACATTTAGCCATAGAAAGTAGCATCCAGTCTAACTTATCTTTATTTTGTCTAATAAAAGAAATAGGTAAGTCATTCGCACTGATTACATTCCACAAATTTTCTTTTTCAATTACTTCTAAATATTTATCAAATTCATCAGTTTGTGTTGAGACAAAAGTTATTATACTTTTCCAATTCAAATATTCACCGTATTTTTGAATGAAATCAGTATCTAAATTTGCATAAGTAATCATACTTAAATTTCCTAAATCTTCTAAATTGAAATATCCGATTTCTAACGCTTTATCCAGAAAAGTTTGAGTAAAATTTATTGCTATTAACAATACTTTTTTATCTAATAAATCTTGACTCTCTAAAATAACTTCTTCTGTAATAGGATAGTTTTTAACTATTTCATAAGTGTCTAAGCCCTCAGCTAAAAGAGATACGATCCACATTCTATCTAATTCTTCTATTTGATACATTTTTTTTTATTTTTTATATCAAAAAAATATTTTTTGTTTTTATTTAAAATATTAAAAATTTAAATTTCGAGTGTGAGTGATAAAAAGATATTTTAGTACAAACTTTTTTATATATAGAGAATAAAAAATTAAAAAAAGATATATGATTAGAATTTTACAATTTAATTTAATAGTTTTCTTATTAAGTTTAGTTACAACTAATTTAATCGGACAATGTACAACTTCACCTTATGGTTTATATCCAAGTACAACATTCACACCAACTTGTACTGGAGCATATCAAAGTATAACAACTTGTGGTTATAGAGGTGAATATTCACAAGTCAATGTTACTAATGGGACTAGTTATTCTTTTCAAAGTAGTATTACAACAGATTTTATAACAATTACAAATTCAACAGGTACGCCTATAATTTGGGCAACAGGTACTGTCAATTGGACGGCTAATTTTACCGGTGTTGTTAGATTTTACACACACACGAATTCAGCATGTGGCACTGGTACTGGTTGTAGAATTCGTAGAGTTAGATGTACTGGCACCACAACACCAAGTGGCTGTGTTAATTTAACAGCCTTTGGTTCAGCTACAGCACCAACAACTAATTCACCTTTGACAGTTAATACTTGTACTTATCAATCTGAATATAACACAATTAGTTCAGTAGTAGCAGGTAGAACTTATCAATCAAGTTATAGTTTAGGTGGTTATATAACTGTGAGACATACTACATCAGCAGGTACAATTGTCGCTCAAGGTAATTCCCCTCTCAATTGGACTGCAACAGTATCGGGTACTTATTATATACACTACACAACAAACTCAGCTTGTGGAACAGCATCTTCTTGTGGTACAACTATATTAACTTGTACGAGTTGCGCAGCTCCTGTTACAAATTTTACAGTTGGGTGTGGTGGTTTATTGTCTTTTGACTCTGGTGGTAGTGGTGGAACTTATCAAAATAGTGAAAATACTACACTAACTTATTGTCCATCCAACACAAGTTCTAAATTATCAATTAATTTTAGTAGCTTTTCATTAGAAAATAATTTTGACTATCTTTATGTTTATAACGGTAATTCATCAGCTTCACCTCTGATTGCAACTTATACTGGAACTAGTCTACCACCGATTTTAACCTCAAGCGATCCTACCGGTTGTTTAACTTTAAGATTTACCTCAGATGGTAGTGTTGTGAGTGACGGTTGGATTGCTAATTTAGGTTATAGTTCTTTAAGTCCAGGCTCACACAACACAACTCTTTTAGAAGGTTGTGTAGGTATCAACCCATCTAATTTAACTCTACTAACTGCTTCATCCGGAGGTAGTACACCTTATACTTATCAGTGGTTACAGAATTCAACACCAATCGCTGGTGCGAATTTATCGTCTTATGATCCACCAGCAATAAGTACAACAGGTATCTATCAAATAAATCTTTCTGTTACTGATGCTTGTGGACAAGTTGCAACAACCACACCTAAAGAAATAAGAGTCACAGATGATCCATCCAATCCATCAGCCACCCAAATTGGTTCTGGCTGTGAGGGTGATTTAGCTTCGTTGATGGACCCACAATGGGGAACACCGCCAGGTATGTTGTGTCCTATCGAATATTCAAGTTCATTAGATGGTTTAAATTGGAGCACTAACACAACAACTATTCCAAGTTTCATAACTGATTATACACTTTCTGATACTAATTATATTAGAATGAGAGTTTCAGGTGGTTGTGCAAATGGATGTAATGCTAGTAGTTGGACAATTTATAGATATTACCAAGAACCAGCAATTTGTGGTATATTACCAATCACACTTAGTAAATTTAGTGGTATTTTACAAGAAGGTAATGGGTTGATTGATTGGCAGACTGAGGTAGAATTATATGCTTCACACTTTGAACTGGAAAAATCTAGTGATGGAATAAACTTCAAGAATATAACAGTAGTAACAGCCAATAATTCACAATTTTATAATTATATTGACAAATATTTATTTAGTGGAGAAAATTATTATAGACTTAAAATGGTGGATTTAGATGGAACTTTTGAATATTCAAACATTATTGTACTTACAAAAGAACAGTCGATTGGTGATATCTATCCAAACCCATTTACTGATCTTGTAATCATTGATAATTTAGGTGATGATATCAAGGATTTATTAGTCGAAGTTACAGATATGATAGGTAGAAATATTCTATCATTTAATCTAACTAATTATGCTGAAAATAAATTAGAATTTAACTTATCCACTTTATCACCAGGAAATTATGTAATTATATACAGGGATAGTAATTCTAAAATAATGAATAAAAAAATCCTTAGAAAACTCTAAGGATTTTCATCTAAAATTTTATTGAAAACATATACTTTGGTTATTTCACCTTCATCATCGAAGGTGAAATAACCATCTAAATCATCTTCAAACTCACTATACTCGTATTTAGTATATCCTAAACATTTAGCTGGTTTATTGTATTGTTTGGATTCACTAATTCCAAAATAGTCTTTAACATAAGTCTCTAATCGAGCAAAGCTAGTTTGAACACACATAACATCATCACTGGTAAACTCAGTATCTCTTAAAATCGCAACATATACTAACATAAATTATTTAATTTTTTTAATATTCACAATAATTATCATAATAACACTCTAAAGAACTAAGATAGGCATCAGCTTCTAATTCGGATTTCATATGCGATAAAATAGTATGTACTAATTTTTTTAGTTCTATTTTATTTAATTGAACTTCCGTTAAAGAGTCTACGATTTCATCGATAGAAAGACCTGATTCAAATAGTTCATAAATTTTAAATTCGATATTCATGATTTGATTTTTGTTTAGACTACAAATATAACCAATTATTCAACTAATTCCAAATTTGAAGAAGATAATTTTTACAATTTTTACAAAAATCACCACTATCCCATTCGTCGTTATTTACTGACATAATACAAGTCGAATCCTGACAATGTTTCAAGTTTAGTGTGTGTCCCATTTCATGTAGAATAGTTTCTCTAAGAAAATCATCACTAGCACAAACTAATATCACACTCTCACCGTAGTAAGTCATTCCTCTCAATCTTTGTCCTTTTGACCACAATAATTTATCAGTTATGAAAATGGTTCTATATTGAGAATTACGATGATTTTGCCAAAGTAATTGAAGAGTTGTATCACAGTCCAAAATGTCATCCGTGTTTTCAATTTTCATTTCTTCACCAATATTTTCACCAGATTGTATAAAACAATCACAACCAAAATAATCCGTGATATACTGACAAGCAAGTACAAGTCTATGTTCTTCGGTTTCTCCAAGTGATTTGACGACTACATAATCAAATGGGTATTTTACAAATTTCTCCTGTTGAATAGAGAAAGTATCGGATAAAGAATCGATAGATGTTGATTCATAATCAACATTATCTGATAATTTACCTTCACCGAAAAAGTAAAGTATAATTATAAAGAAAATAAATATCCAAAATAAATCTTTCATAAGATGTATATCTTTCTCTAAAAAATTGTTTGAAATTTAATATATAAATAAAATTTATAATTTTAAATAATGCAATATATCAAAACATATGAGTTTTTCAAAAAAGATTCGATTTCTAAATTTTTAAAATCATTTTCAAGTCGAAAAGATGTGAAAATTGGAGAAATATATGATGTTAGTTTTAATAATGTTTTATCTACCCAAGAAAAATCTGATAGAAAAAAATTTTTAGTAGCAATCACAGGTGCAAATAAAGAAAGTGAATTTTTAGAAGAACTACTTAAAAGACTCGAATCAATCAAATTAACTAAAGAATCAATCATTTGGTTTAGTGCTGAAAACTATCAACTCGACAAACAAATCACAACAATTAAAAGTAAATTAACTCACTTTGATTTACACAAAGATATTATTATATTGAATTTTAGTAATGAAAAATATAATAACTTATACAACAGCGGTAAATTCATCTTATCTGGTGTAAATTCAGGAAGTTTAGCTAGAACCTTAAATGATATTGTTTCTATTCTAACTGGAACACACAACTTCTTTCAAAAGAAGAAAACTGTAACTGAAAAAAGTTGGTATGATTGTGAATTTAGTAAATTGAATGACTCTCAAATATTAAAAGAACAAACAATAACACTTTCCTTATTTTTAAACACAGATGGAACAGAAATGGATGATTATGGTAATTTACAAGTCGGTACCAATTTCAGTAGAAAGTCCTATGACGATTTACTTGAAGAAATTTCTGAACATAATGTTTTAAGTAAAAGAATTTGTTGGTCTAAATTAGAAACATCTGACTTCAAAAATTTAGAGACAATCTTAAATAACGAGAGAGAAAAATTGATTAAACTTGGTTTTAAAGTAAATAAAAACTTTATAGTTATAGTACCATCTAAACTCGGGGTAAAAACCATGAAAAATGGTAATCTTTATTCAATTAGTGGACTTAATTCTAATAGTGTTGTAGATGTGGCTAATAGCATGACTGACGTAATTTTATATAGACAAAAATCAACAGTTATGTAAACTTTATTTTGAAATTTCTTATAATTTAGACTAAAATTATAACATATGAATTTCAATAAAGAATTTAATAGTTTTGCTAAAAGCAACGGAATTTCCTCACAAAATTTAGATTACTATTCAGACTATATCCAAAATTTGACGCCTTATATTCTGGAAGAAAGACAAATGAGGGTGACACAAATGGATGTTTTTTCAAGACTTTTGATGGATCGTATTATCTGGCTATCAGGTCCAGTTAATCAACAAATGTCCGATATAGTTCAAGCTCAATTATTGTTTTTAGATTCAGTTGATAAAAAAAGGGATATCACACTTTATATCAACTCACCTGGTGGTTCAGTTCTCTGTGGATTAGGTATAGTAGATGTTATGAATTATATATCTGCTGATGTAGCCACAATCAACATCGGTATGGCAGCATCTATGGGTTCAGTGATTCTATCTTCTGGTGAAAAGGGTAAAAGAGCTTCACTTGTTTATTCAAAGGTTATGACACACCAAGTTAGCCATGGAACACAAGGAGTAATCGAGGACACTCGTATTAATCAAATTGAAGCAGAGAAATATAACTATATTCTATTTAAACTACTAGCTAAAAATTGCGGCAAAACATTTGAAGAAATGTTAGAATCTTCAAGAAGAGACAAATGGTTCAATTCTAAAGAATCTTTGGAGTTTGGGTTAATTGATGAAATAATTGGTTTGAATAAAATAGATGGTATTGATAAACAACTTGAAGGATTTGACGATTATTATCAAAGAGAAGTTTTGAAAAAGATTAAGGGTTAATTACCAAGCCAATCATACCAATTTATCCATTCATCATAAACTTGCTCTGGTGAAGATGGTATTCTAATAAATTCTTCGGATTTATTTTTACACCATCTTCGCCATTCTGTGTTAGTTTTTAATTTCAAATTTCTGACAACTTGTCTAGCTTCATAAAAACTCATATAGAATTCCTTCTTTCTCCTTCTCCCATTTGTGAACAAGAATTCTGACCATTTGAAATCTTCATAAAATCTTTCTGGTTTCTTGGGTAAGAAATCAGCTAAAGTATCTTCTTTTGACTTTATTCTATATTCCTCTACTGTAATTTTACCATAATTATCTTTAATCCAAATTCTAGCTGTTTCAAAATCTAGATAGTCTCTTTTTCCTCTGATATTTGATTTATAATCTAAGAAATCTTCCCACCCTAACCACTCAGTGTAAAATTTGTCTGGTTTTCTAGGTATGAAAAATGGTAGTTTTGACTTTGTAAACTCAACGCTGTTTTTGAATTTGTGATTATTCTTTAAATAATTCTTTGCCTCTTGAAATGATAAATAGAGTTCCTTTCTTTTGCTTGATTGTATACTACCCGTTCCTAAATAATCTCCCCAAGTTGTCCAATCTATAAATACTCGGTTAGGAGCCTTGGGTAAAAATTTAGGAAAATCATCACTTTTTGACCAATTTTTATATTCTTTCATTCCCTTAACCCATTCTGGTTTATTAGATTTCAACCACAACTTACATTCATCAAAACTTTTATTATATATGTTTGTCATTTTCCCATCACCACCATCTGTTAGGTTAACTAAGCTGTGTTTAATTTTCATCTCTTTTATAAGATTAACTTCATGAATTTTCCATTCTTTTTGATTCACAACTTTAAATATTTTTATTCCTATATCACCACCTTTCGATATAACATTTTTTATCCAAGATGATTTGTAACTTGTGACTCTTTTATCATTTCTATGATCTCTAAGTCTTTTTTGTGGATTATCACTTTTTCCGATATATCTTATCTCGTCTTCTTTACCAACTTCATATAATCCATAAATATAGGTAACTTTGCAACTATTCATAAACTTAAAAATAATTTTTTATATAAGTATATATAAAAAAAAGCTTCCCTATATGAGTGTTTCTGAAAATATTAAAAAATCCAAAAGAAATTACGGAGATAAATACAACAAAGAAAATGTTAATGTTCAATTGAATAGGGAATTGATTGCTTCATTGAAAGAAAAATTAAATAAAGAAACAACAATTAAATCATTCATTGAGACACTAATAAAAAATAATATTTAATCTACAAAAAATGAAAGAGATTTTATTTTTATTATTATTTTTAATACCAGCGATAGCTTTCTCTCAGGCAAATTGTGACACGATAGTTAATCGCAATGATTATTTAAAATTAGTTTACTTAGTGAAAGATTGTGATACAGAAGTTTCTGAATTACAAAGACAATTATTATTAGAAAAAGCTAAAACCGAATTCTATCTAAAAAGAACAAAATTTCTGGAGGAGTTATTAATACACAGAAAAAAATTCAAAAAGTGTCCTAAGTTCAAAAATAAAAATAAGTCAAAATTTCCTAAATCTCGACTTTAATTATTTTGGCAATTTCCTTTGCTCTATCCATAATCATACAATGGGTTCCACCTTTTATTCGGTGTGATGCTTTAACATTACGTATAGGAAATATTTCGTCTTTAGTGCCGTGTATATGTATGTAGTTATCCGGTATTAAATTATTATTCCATTTCACAACGGCTTTTTGAGCCCATATGATGTGTTTCTCATTTGAATCATTAATTATTTTTGAAATGTAATCTGCACCAGTACGATTAGTCACACCCAATAAAATTGATATCAGTCTAACAGTATTTTTAATTAGTTGAGCTGGTAGATAAATACCTAATTTTGAAGCCAATCGTATTAAAGTAGGAAATTCATTGTGATGCTTAATTGTAGATATCAAGATGACTTTTCTGAAAGATATAATTTTAGCCATTTCAGTAGCAATAATACCACCCAAAGATAGTCCAATAATAATTGAATCTTCGTCAAAAAAATCTTGATGTTGAATCAAACGAAAAGCATATTCAGGGATTGTTTCATCTTCATCTAAAGTAGGTAGATGTTCTAAATAAATTAAGTTATAATCTTTAAGTTCTTCTGATAGATTTGTAAATATTCTTCTGTCAGTAGCTAATCCAGGTATTAAATAAATTGTCATTTATAAATTTTTTTTTAAAGGCAACTCATATACCTTTCTCCTCTATCACAGAGAATTGTGATTACATCACCTTCTAAGTCTGGGTTATTTTCTAAGAATTTCTCTGCTGCTAAAATATTTGCACCAGAACTAATTCCAACAAATAATCCATTTTCTAAAGCTAATCTTTTGGCTCTTAAAGTAGCTTCTTCTGTCGAGATGATAATTATTTGATCCACCTCATTTAAATCCACCAGAAACTTAGATCCATCACCGATTCCTTGTATTCCATGTAAACCTGGTTTACCACCGGACATGACTGGTGATTCGGCAGGTTCAACTGCAACGACTTTCATTTTTGGATAAAATTCTTTAAGATATTTAGATATTCCCATTAGTGTACCACCGGTACCAGTACCATCAATAAAGGCTGAAATGGTATTGAAATGTTGAAATTTAATTTCAGGACCGGTAGTTTTATAATGTGCTTCTATATTTAGTGAATTAGAGAACTGAAAAGGGTTGAACCAACCATTTTTTATCGCTAATTCATCCCTAAGTTTTATTGCTCCATCAAAGTCACCTGCTTCTACTTCAATTAGTTGGGCACCATATAATCTAAGCATTGATTTACGTTCTTCTGACATATTTTTAGGCATGACGATTTTGACTTTGTATCCTCGTTCGGCACCTAAAAAAGCAAAAGCAATACCCGAATTACCGGATGTTGCTTCTATAATCGTATCACCTTTTTTAATTAGGTTATTCTTTTCGGCATGATTGATAATATAAGTCGCCATTCTATCTTTGATAGATCCAGATGGGTTGGATCCTTCGAATTTAGCGAATATTTTATCTGAAATTTTAATAAGTGGTGTGTTACCAACATTATCTGAAAGTCTTTTCATTTAAGTTTTAAAATTTTTTAAGAATTTAGCATGTATGATGCCATTTCTTTCCAATTATCATTAAAGGCGGTTCTAATTTTAGAAACCATAATAAGTGTTCTAAGATTTATATTCTGATTTGTTTTATTGTTTGATAAAAAATCAAGAGCATCTTGTTTATATTCTAATTTGTACTCTGGAAGGATTTTATCTAAGACAAAAGACATTCTATCAATCTTTTCTTCTGGAGACATCGTTAAATCAACAGTTAGACTTCTGGATAGAATAGCACCATCGATACTATTTTTAGATTTATTTGAAATAAAGATAATTCTACCTGTAAAATCGAATTGTTGTGGATATTCATCATTTTTGTTCATTTTTGCCATCCAAGTTATTGTTCTTTTATCATAAGAATCAAGAGCAGATTTCAAAATGTTGATAGCGACTTTATCTTCTAAGATAGAATCACAATCATCGAATACTATCAACTTACCATTGTTGTCGTAAAGTGCATTATAAAGACCCCTGGCTGTTGAATAACCTTTGAAGAATATATATTCATCTTCATTAAGTTGATTGTTTTCAATCGTTTGTGTTACTGAGTGAGTTTTTCCTAGCCCTCCTTGTCCAGTCACGAGTAAAGATGGTGTAAAATCATTAACTACCATTGAAGTTAAATTATTTAGAATTTCAAATTTTTGATTGATTGTGAAGTTCATAGATTTTGTTTTCGTTTTGTGATACACAAATATAAGACTTAAATTTGAATCAAACAACTATTTATTCGAATTATTTTCCCAAATGTTGATATAATAACAAGCAAGTTGGTTTTTTATTGGAGCATATCTATAAACTTTTGTTACGACTTGTCCTCCAAATTTATCTTCGATCCATCTTGAAATTTTTGATGAATTAGTTTGAAATATACACATGCCCTCTTCTTCTTTATAACAGTGTGTAGATTTTAAACCCTCCCACAAATCTTCTCTTGGTACATCTTGATATAACTTATCACCTACTACACCTAAATCTGCTAAATCATTTAACAATTTTTTACTTTTTAAATTGACTCTCCAAAGATCCCCATCCGACTTTACTGGTTTGTAATTAGAACCAATTTTATTTTGGATGTCATTTAGGGTCTCTAAATTTGAAAATATTTTAACTTCTACTTGGTATTCGAATTCAGCACAAGCAACCATTTGTCCTAAAGTTACTAATTTTTCAGGTGTTAGTTCTCCCGAAAAATAAGATTCATCAAAAATATATTTTCTATTCTTACATTCATGTGAACAATAACGCATTCTCTGAAGTCTTGCGTAAGCACCATTTTTGAAAGTAAAAGTTTTGTTACAAACAGGACAAACACGTTCATAAATTATTTTGCGTCTTGCATCATAATAACACTCTATCGAGCAATATTTAGGATTTGTTGTTTCTTTATTGCAATTAGGACAATTTTTCATGAAAAATTATATATATATCTTTTACTTATTTAAGTAAAATTGTTTATATTTGTATCTATAATAAAAGAAACAACACCATGAGGAATAAGAACAATAAAATGAAACTTTTAGTAAAGTCTTTAGGTAATGGCGCTAGAGAAGCTTATCTTGAATTAAATCCACACGGATTCAGTTGCGTGAATAAAGTTCACAAAAACTCAAAAAAATATAATAGAAAAGTAAAAGTAGATTTCGATTAATGATTTTGATGTCTAAGACTCTCTAAGTATTCTTTGTAGAGCAAAATACAAAGGTGATAAATTCCAACTATCAAAACACAATAAATTTCAAAAAACAACATTCCGATAAATGGATAAAGTGGAATGCACAAAAGGTAAAGAAATCCAAGGATTCTGAATCTTTTTAGATGTATCATTGGATAAAGACAAGATAAAAAAAATCCAGCTGCGAAAATATTATGTATTTGGTGATATTGGTCAACAGAAAAAGCTGTTAGTAATAGTAAAAATATGCCAGGTATTTGCCATTTTTCATTATGAAAAAAGTAATAGGAAGTTCCTGCGTTGACAAAAATGAAAAGTGGTTGCATAGGTGTGCTCCAATAGGAAGATATTGACCACAGGTATCCTTGTGTTCCAATTAAAATAAAAGGCTGTGATATTGAAATTAAAATCACAGCCAATTTTAGAATAAAATCATATTTTCTAGCTAAAGTCATTTCCGTTACATAACTTCTAAAACTTCAATATCAAAAATAAGATCTTTTCCCGCCAACGGATGATTACCATCAATTACAATATAGTCATCGAAAATTTCTTTTACTTCTACATTGAAAGATTGTTCATCATTAGTTGCTTGAAGAATTTGTCCTACTTCTACTTCACCAGGAAGTTGTGACTTAGGTACATTTACAATCAAATCATTTCTAACCTCACCATAGGCTTCGTTGAAAGGAATAGAAACTGTTACTTTTTCTCCAATCGTTTTTCCAACTAAACAATTTTCAAAACCTGGGATTACTTGTGAAGCTCCAACCTGAAATTGAAATGGTGTTCTACCAACTGAGGAATCAAAAGTAGTACCATCTGTTAGTTTTCCTGTGTAATGCACTTGTACAGTGCTGCCGTTCTGAATCATAATTTATTTTTTGTTTTAATTTATAAAAAATATCGAGTTAAAGTTTATATAATTAGAAATAAAAACCTTATTTTTAAATAAATATTTACTATATGTTACCTGATTATAGAGACTGTCAAAATTTATGTCAATACAAAGATTCACCTTTTTATGAAACTAAATTGGTAATTGATGGATATACTGTTTCACTTTTCAATTATAGATTGGCTACAAACTCAGACTTCCAAAAATCTTTTGCTAAAGAACTTAGAGGGATTTGTTTTGTTTTTAATCAAGATGAAACACTATTCAAAAGGTACATCTTATTACAAAAATTCTTCAATCTAAATCAAACTGAAGAATCTTTATTACAAAATATTAAAGAATATAAATTAGTTGCCATAAATAACAAAGAAGATGGTTCACTAGCAACCTTCATAAAGTTACCAAACGGTAGGGTTTTAGGTAAATCTAAAATGGGATTTGATAATGATCAAGCCAAAGGTATAACTAATCTTTATTTGGAAAACAAAAATATCAAAAATTTAGTTGATTTTTGTTTAGATAACGATATCGTACCAGTATTTGAATATGTATCACCTTTCAATCGTATAGTTTTGAAATATCAAGTTGAAGAACTAATACTTTTAAGATTGCGAGATAATAACTCTGGTAAATATTTAGATTTAAATCCATTTTTAAATAGGTTCAAAGATATTAAATTCGCTAAATTCGAAAATAACTATTCTTCTATTGAAGAAATGGTAAATGATGTTGTTGTACAAGAAGATAAAGAAGGGGTTGTTGTTCATTGTTTAGATAATAATCAAAATGATTTTATGTTTAAAGTGAAAACAATTTGGTATAACATACGTCATAAATTGTTTAGTGAAGATATACATCGAGAAAATATCTTAATCGAATATATTTTGAATGATAATATAGATGATATACTTTCACAATTATCGGTAGAAGATGTAGAGTTGAGAAACAGAATTGATGTCATATCTAATGTAGTTAAACAAGAAATAAATCTATTAGTCAATCAAATAGATTTATTATATAATGACTTTTTAGACTTAAACTCAGATAGAAAGGAATTTGCTTTAAAGTACGTTGGCTCTCAGTTTGTTGCTTTGGGATTTAGAAAAATTCGAGGTGAAGATAGTTTTCAAATAGCTAGATCTTTTATCTTAGATAAAACAAAAAAATTGTTTACCGCTCGTCAATGGTTATCTTCTAAAATGAATATAGAATTTGTGAATATCGATGACGAAGAATAAAAAAACACCGAGTGGTGTTTTTTTATTTTGAATTTTTAACTTCTGAAGAGGGAATTCTTTCAGCTTCTCCCATTTCCAAATCAAAAGAGCCTTCAACCCATCGACTGAAATTTACTGGATCGATTCTATCAATCATTTCTTTAAAAGGTACTACCTTTTTAAGTATGTCTCTAAGACAATTGAAATATTCTGGGTGTTTTTGAATATCACCCACGATTTCTTCTAACTCATCTGATATTGTTAAAATGATGTCTTTATCGTCATAGAAGAATGTAGCTTCATAATATTTAGAACTATAGATAACTGATAATAATACTAAAACACCACCATCTACTTTACCTAAATATTCTAAAACTGAAAACTCAAATGTTTTCATCAACAATTTCTGAAATTTTTATTTCTCTATTTTCTTGAGTACTATTTTTAACGAATCCTGCATTTTTTAAAGTGTTCAGATAACTCTCAGCTAGGATTTCTCTATTCTCATCAGCTGCGTAAAGCATACTTCTATATAATTCGAGAATATCACTATACTGTCTTCTATTTAAAGATTTGATTGAATTAAAATCAAGATACCAATTGCAGTAGTTCAATTTAGTCATATTAGTCTATTAAAAATTCTATTTTTTTAATTTTTTCATCAGTATCAGTAAAAATAACTAATACTTTTTCAATTTTATTAATTTCTTTAGATTCTCCAGTAAACTCATTCACCATGACATCTTTTTTCCATTTAACATCAAGTGACGGTCTCTCACCAAGAAATCTTCTCATTTCTTCTTCGATAATTTGGTAGTTCCAATTTGTTTTCCAGTCTATCTGAGAAATAAATTGTCTTATTGAAGTTTCTTTTAGTGAATACATGTCTCTAATCATATAGTTTATATTATTTTTTGATTATTAGTTTATCTAAAACCTTTTTCTAAAACATAAGAATTTAATTCATTTAGGATTTTAAAGTTTTTATCTAAATTTATACACTCAATTAAGAAATTATCCACGTCTTCTTTTTCTAAATAAAACCATTCACCTTCAATTTTCTTAGTTCTAAATCTACGATGAAGTGTTGCTTCAATTTTAGTTCCCCAAATAGATTCAAATTGATGTATAACTTTTAAATGATCGCAGTTTCCAGTTTTGAATTCCTTGATTCTTTGCTCTACACTTCTTCTTGTATATCCAATCTTATACTGATTATCATCTAAATTTTTAATTAAGTATACCGTATACATGTTGATATATATAATTAAATGTAATCCCTAAAATTTATATATACGATAAAACTAAAAAAAAAAATATGAAACACTTAAAAACATTTGAAAGCTTTTCAATTAATGAAGAAATTGGATTGTTAGGATTAATTGGAGCACTTGGATTCACCGCAGTGCTTGGTAAAGTAGCCGAATTTGCTCTTGATTTTATAGATAGTAGAGAATATCAGAAAAACTGGGGTAAATATGAAACTGGTGAAACAAAGACAATCATCTATATCGACAAATTTAAAGATTCAATTACTTTTAAAGTTATTGAAAAAGAGGGTAAAAAATTCTATTCAACTAAGGTAAAGGATGTAGATGAAAATTATTCTAAAAGAAAAAAAGAAGTCGCGGATAGAGTTTTTGTTTATAATCAAGAACAATTTGATAAATTATTATCTGATTCAAACATGAAATTAGATAAAACTAAATCTGAGTTTAGTTACACACCTCCACAATTATTCAAAAGATATTATAATAAGTAGAAAAATTAATCCTAACTTTTAAAAAGTTAGGATTTTTTAATAGTATTTATAAAAAAACTTGTTTAATTAAAAATTTAATCTTATATTTGTATTGTTGATGAAGGCAACGATTTAGATACAATCATCAACATAGGGGGAGACAACGATTTAGATACAACCCCCACTTTCTTAAGGTTTAATAATAACCAATTGTCCTTCACCTACTTTGAATCTATTTGTAGAGCTTTCTCTCCAAACAGTTTTTAAAATTAACTTCCAATGTACAAAAGATTCTTGCTGAGGAATAATCACACAGCAAAGTTCTCGACTATCTGATTTCGTAATAAATTCAACACCATCAACTATTTCATTAGTAGCAATGTGCTCAGCAATTTCCTTTTTGAAGTAATTAATGAATTCGAGTAGTTCACCGTTACTAATTATTTTAGTATTGTAATCTTCAACGTCAGTTCTGGTTTCTCTTTTATGTGAATGTGTTGTTTTAATTACTTCAAAATTAAAAATTATTTCAATTTTGGAAAGTATTTGTCCGATTCTCTTTTCTAACAAAAGTTTATCAAATTCATCAAATTTAGAAATTTTCACTAAAATATTTTTCTTTTATATATAAAAAAACCTAACTAAAAAGTTAGGTTTTTTTTCTAAGAACTTTTTCTACGTAAATACTACTTCACTTCTTCGTATTGTACATCTTGAGGCTCGTCACCACCTTGAGTATCACCTGTGGTTTGTTCTTGAGAAGATCGACTGTAAAGTTCGGTAGAAATTCTTTGCCAAGTTTCATTCAACTTATTCATACATGAATCAATTTCTTCTAAGTTTTGTGAAGAATGTGCCGACTTAAGTTCAACCAAACAATTATTCAGTTCAGACTTCTGTTCATCCGAAATTTTATCACCGAATTCTTTAATCTGTTTTTCAGTTTGAAAAATCATTGAATCCGCACCATTTAACTTGTCGATTCTTTCTTTCTCTAAACGATCTGACTCAGCATTTTCAGCAGCTTCCTGCTTCATTCTTTCGATTTCTTCCTTTGAAAGTTGAGAACCACCCTCAATTCGGATTTTGTTTTCTTTGCCGGTGGCTTTGTCTTTAGCACTCACTGAAAGGATACCATTTGCATCTATATCCAAAGTGACTTCTATCTGGGGTACGCCTCTGGGTGCTGGCATAATACCATCTAAATGGAATCTACCTAAAGAGCGATTGTCTTTAGCCATAGGTCTTTCACCCTGAAGAACGTGAATTTCTACTGAAGGTTGGTTATCAGAAGCTGTTGAGAATGTTTCAGTTTTTCTGGTTGGGATAGTAGTGTTAGCTTCGATTAAACGAGTCATTACGTTACCCATAGTTTCAATTCCTAATGAAAGAGGTGTTACATCTAAGAGTAATACATCAGTGATTTCACCGGATAAAACAGCTCCTTGAATTGCTGCTCCAATAGCAACTACTTCATCTGGGTTAACTGATTTATTGGATTTTTTGTTGAAGAATTTTTCAACTGCTTCTTGAACCGCTGGTACTCTTGTTGACCCACCTACTAAAATAACTTCATCAATTTCTGACGTTTTGATTTTTGCATTTTTTAATGCTGATTTACAACACTCAATAGTTCTATCGATAAGTGGTGAAATCATGTGTTCAAATTTAGCTTTAGACAAACTTTTTACAAAATGTAAAGGCATCCCTTCTTTTGCAGTGATATAAGGTAAATTGATATCAGCTTGTGAAGAAGATGATAATTCAATTTTAGCTTTTTCTGCTGCATCTTTCAATCTTTGTAGAGCCATAGGATCCTTACTCAAATCCATATTGTGTTCTAATTTGAATTCGTTTACCATCCAAGTGATAATAGCATTATCGAAATCGTCACCACCTAAGTGTGTATCACCGTCAGTTGATTTAACTTCAAATACACCGTCACCAATTTCAAGCACTGATATATCAAATGTACCACCACCTAAATCATAAACAATGATTTTTTGCTCATCGTTTTTCTTATCCAATCCGTAAGCAAGTGCAGCTGCCGTTGGTTCATTAATAATTCTTTCAACTTGTAGTCCTGCGATTTTACCAGCTTCGATTGTAGCTGTTCTTTCTGCGTCACCAAAATATGCCGGAACAGTGATTACGGCTTTAGTAACTGGTTGTCCTAAAAAGTCTTCAGCTGTTTGTTTTAGTTTTTGAAGAATCATAGCTGAAATTTCTTGTGGTGTATAATGTTTATCATCGATAAGTACAGATGGAACATTATTTCCCTTATTTTCAACTTTGTAAGGCACTCTTGTAATTTCATCTTTACAATTAGAGAAATCTTTTCCGATGAAACGTTTAATTGAATAGATTGTTTTTGTTGGATTTGTTACAGCTTGTCTTTTTGCTGAATCACCCACTTTTTTGTCTGAATCTGTGAATCCTACAACCGACGGTGTAGTTCTTCTACCTTCACTGTTTGTAATTACAACTGGTTCGCCGTTTTGTACAACACAAATAGCCGAATTTGTTGTTCCCAAATCAATTCCCAATACATACTCTTTTTTACCCATAATTTAATTTTTTTTTATTTTAAATTTTTCAAATACTGTGCCAAAATAAAAAACTGACAAATTGTCAGTGAGTATTTTTGACTTTGTTAAGTTTATATTTATTAGGTAAAAAAAGTTTTGTTCGTTGATAAAAAAAAAGATTGATTTTAAAAATCAATCTTTTTTATTTTATGATATCTGTTCACTGTAATCGCCGTTTGTACCTCTGAGTTCATACATTCCTTTCTGCATATCATCTGTATTCTCAATTAGGTTCGTCAGATACTTTTCTGGCATACACAAGTAACAGAAAGTGTCGACATAAGGGTACATATCGAAATCAGCATAATCTAATTCAATAGTCAAATAAAATTTCTGTTCTTGTGTATCTTTAACCGCAGTGAAGTTTTCATTTGAATCTTGGTATTTTTTATGCCACCAACCATTTTCATTAGCAAATTGAATAAATAAATTTACATCTTCATCTTCATTTGTGTAAATTCTATCCAAGAACATTCCTTCGTCTGTTTTCCAAAGAAGAGCTCGACCTCTTATTTTATCACTTTTCCATTTTCCGTTCTCAAGTTTACCTTTATCTGAATAAAGTATCACTAAGCTACAAACTTTAGGATTATAAACATAGATATCAAATGTTTCACTATCCATATTTGCCATACAAGAGTTTCCCAAAGTTGATTTTCGTGATTGATAAGTTGAACTTGAATACCAGTGTGCTATATCTTTTCCTGACACAATGTCGAATTTAAGAAAGGCATCATTTAAAATATCAAAAGAAGACTTATATGAATTAACGAATTCTTCTAATTCTCTATCAGTAAAAGAAATGTTAGCAGCTTTTAAAATGCTCCTGATACCTCTACCTACATTAATAGGATTTTTAGTTAACTGCCAAATTTTATCTAATCTTTCATCTTTTGGACTTAGAGCTGACTTATCATAAATTGAATACTGATTATCATCAAATTTAAAAAGCACATATATTTTACCTGCTGTTTCTTTTGAGGGTGTTTCAGCTAAAATATCACCAACTTGACCCTGAGAAGGCTTTTGATAACCCATAGTTTCTGGATCGAAACCCAATTCATCAAAAATAGATTTATTTTTGTATTCACCATCAGAATCCTTATTAAGGGTAAGTCTTCTGTGAGTTTCATTTACTTGCCATTTGATATCTTCTGTACCTAAAATTTCTTGAGCTTTTCTATCTTGAATGAAATTAATTTTATCTTTCTCTGGATGAATATCGAAGTAATTTTGAGTTAGGGTCAAATCTTTGTCTGAAGAAGAAGCTTTTAGTAATTCAACTTTGATTTTAGAATCAGGCATATTAGAAATCAAATTTTTCAATTTATCTGAAAAGGTTAATTTACTTTCTAGTAAGATCGATTCTAATAGGTATTCTGTCTTGAAATCAGAAAATCTTGATAACATTTCTTTAGTTTATTTTTCTTTATATATTAAGTTCTTAAGATTTTAATCTTTCAACTCTTTGTTTTTCCATATATGCTTTCAAATCTTCATAACTAACAGCACCTGGATTTTTAAATATTTTTTCAGCATCGGCTTTTACTGTTTTCTTAACTTCTTTTTCTTCTTCTTTCTTTTTTAATCTATCTGCGTATTGGGTCTCAATAGTTTTTATTAGGTGTCCCAAATAGAAATCAACACCTTTTTCTTTTACGATTTTAAAATCAAAATCAAAAATAAATTCTTCATTTTTGAAATAAAAAGCAATTTTATCTTCTTTGATATAATGGTCTGTATAAAACTTAATTGAACCTATCGAACCTTGACCCATAATTGTTGTTCTATAAGTTGTGTTATAAAAATAAGCAAACTCATCTTTCTGATTATAGACTCTATCTGATGAATTAGACTCAGTAGTTGCAGATAAACCTAAATTTATTTTGTAATATTTTGATGATGATTTAATTAGTTGATTTATCTTATAATTTGTGACTATGTTATATGAAATCATATTGATTATTCTGTTTCAATTTTAAATTCTTCTCCTTCTTCACCAGATTCTTCCAACTCAATCTTCAATTCTATTAAATATTCTTCATCTATTTTATCTATCTCAGCAGTTTTAACAAGTGGCCCAGCAACTAATTCAAAATCATTCAGTGAATATTTTTTGAATTTTATTTGACACTTTTTAATATCCGAATCAGAATAATCTTTATTATTACCATTTGGAATAGCATCTCTCAAATCTACTGTGAAAGTGATGTCATATAAAAACTCAGCATCACTAAATTTCATTTTAACATTATCATAAACTTTAGAGTACTTGGAAAGTTCCAAGCTTTGTAGTTGTAAGCCTAAGTCTTTGAATGTAAGTTCACCTTTTTCTTTTCTGTCTAAGTCTTGAACTTCACCATATCTTTTTATTTCACCATCTTCTACTTCGGCATAAGCAAACATTTTTTCAATTCTATTTTTTAGTTTTACTAAAAGTGTGTGAATATATGTCTCTGGAGTATCAAGTATGTTTTCTTTTAGATATTCTGTGTATTTATAAACTTTGTTAAACATTTTATGAAGAAATTTTTATTTAACTATATATTAAAAAAATAAATCTTTTAAAATTTGTTAATCTAATTAATTAAGTTTATATTTATATAAAATATCACAAATGAATAATATTGGTTATTGTTGTATCAACTTATCAATAAATGAAGGTTTAAAAAAGAAAGATCATATATCTGTCAACCGTGGCATGATTAAAAAAACTTTTGATGCTAAAGGTTTAGATTATGTTTCAGAACTCGCTATTCTAAATTTAGAAGACACTCTAAAAATATTAGACTGGAATATTAAAAATAATATTTTAGTTTATCGACTATCCTCAGATAGTTTTCCTTGGTTTACACACTACAAATTCGAAGATTTACCCAACTTCAAAAAAATACAAACATTACTAACCAGAATTGGTAACAAAGTAAAAGAAAATGGTTTACGTGTATCGCTACATCCCGGTCAATTTTGTGTGTTAGCATCTGAAAATACTGACGTAGTCACCAAAACCATCGACGAACTCAATAAACACTCACAAATATTAGATTTGATGGATTTAGAACAATCCACTTTCTATCCAGTCAACATACACATCGGTACCACAAAGCCATCACACGAAGTGGCTTGTCAAAAATTCTGTGATAGTTTTCAATTACTATCAGAGTCTTGTAAAAAAAGGTTGACAGTCGAGAATGATGATAGTCCAAACCAATACTCTGTCAAAATGTTATACGATTTAGTACACTCCAAAATTGGTGTACCGATTGTTTTTGACCAGCACCATTTTTTATATGGTTTACAAGATCAAACCTTAGAAGAAGCATTGAGACTTGCTCTGTCTACTTGGCAGACTAGACCATTAACACATATGAGTTCTTCTAAAAAGATAGAAGATGAAAAAGCTGTTGCTATTGCACACGCAGATTATATCTATGAGCGGATAGAAACGTTTGGTTTGGATTTTGATATTGAGATCGAGGCTAAGGCGAAAGAGTTAGCTGTATTAAAGTATAGAAAAGAATTTGTATGAAAAAAAGTGAATAGATAACTATTCACTTTTTTTCTTTCAGAAGATTAATCAACCACCTTTATAATTTCTGTTAGTGTTAATTCAACGGATGTAGGTCTTCCAAAGATAGCTACTTGTACAGTAACTTTATTCTTTTCTTCATCAATTTTTTCGATATTACCTTTGAATTGATTAAATGCACCAGAAACTATTTCGATTTTCTGTCCGATTACATAAGATGATTCTACTACTTCTTTAGCTTTTTCTTTTTCGGTAATCATTTTATCTATATCAGATTGTTTGATTTGTTGTGGTTTACCTTTAGTATCTTTTAGTACATTAGTTGCTCCGTTTGTACTTTTAACCAAATACTCAACTTGTCCGATAGAATCTGTTTCTACGAAAACATACCCAGGGTAAAGAATTTGTTCTTTGACAACTTTCTTACCATTTTTAACTGATGCTATTGCTTGTGTTGGTATTAAAAAGTTAATTTCTGTTTCATAAAATTTAAGCATATCAGATTTAAGTCTTTCTGAAACAGATTTTTCTCTGTTGTTTTGGACTTTAATCGTGTACCATTTTTTTTCTCTAATTGTTTCTGCTATCATAATAAAATATTTAATTTTGTTTCTCTAAGGTTTTCTTTTATTTTTTGTTTGATTTTTTCTTTATCTGTAAAATGGGTTATGAAAAATTCGATTTCTTCTTGACTCGCTGCCTTCTTCTTTTGAATTTCTTTTTGAAAAAATTTATTTCCAGATTCAGATATACCAGAAGAATGTCTGAAATCTTCTACATCGTTTATTCTATAATCCAAAAAGACTTGTAATTGGCTATAGTCAAAATGTTCTAAAATAAAAATATTTCCAGTTTCTTTTGATTGAATTAATAAAGAAATCCACCATTTCGAAGTACCAAGAGTTGACTCACTTATTCTAAGAATATAAAACTTATTTTTTACTTTTTTCATTAGTTTCTAAATATTCAACTTCTTCCTTTACTTCGTCATAAAAATATTTTATAAGAAAATCCAATTCTTCTTTCTTTATACACCAAATTTCCAAAAGTTTATTTTCTTGTTTTTCGGTTAGAAATTTTTTTTCAATTTTTTTCTCAGATTTAGACCAAAACCATTTTGGATAAGGTTGATTCAACATGAAATTGAAAATTAATTCCATACCTAAAACTTTGTCTTGTTCTTTTGAATTGAGCAATTGAGCTAATTGTGGATATTTTTTCGAGAAGTAACGATTAAATATAAAAAAATAAGCAGACTTCTCTTCATCTGTGACTTTGAACCAATCTTTTCTATCTTTAAACATTATATTTGAAACTTCTAATAAATTCTTCATTCAATTAAAATTTTAGTTTTAGTGTATATTTTATCCATTTTTTCTACAAT
>JACCDU010299165.1_pt1 | contig 30280 bp, 29 predicted proteins | sample 7446081 | NCBI WGS metagenome assembly JACCDU01 (sample SAMN15323447, study PRJNA562643) | freshwater metagenome | isolation source: river surface water | place: USA:Blue River Watershed | collected 2017-08-17
GCGCGGATGGCGCTTTGAGGGGACTCGAAACAACGGGACTTCGGGTGGCTTCCACAGCCGCGAAACGACTACAGTAGATCATCCGCTTGACGTGCGCGCATGGCTGGCTGTCGCCAATGAGGAGAACACGGATTAACCCGAACAACTTTCCAGATAGCCATGACAAAAACGGAAATGGAAGAACAAGTTCGCCTCGTCTGCCGCATGCGGCGGCTCTCACGGCACACTGAAAACACCTATGCAGGCTGGATCGCCCGATTCGGTGCCCACGTCCAAACCTGTTCACACCTCAGCCGTGAAGAACGCATCCGCACCTACCTCGAAAAGCTCGCCCCACGCAGCTCCGCCAGCACCCAAAATCAGGCCCTCAACGCCATCGTCTTCCTTTACCGCGACGTCCTCAAACAACCCCTGGGCGATCTCGGCAAATGGGCCCGCGCCAAACGGCCCGCACGCCTCCCCACCTGGCTATCCCCCGCCGAAATGCAGCGCCTCCTCGATGCCATGCCATCCGGCGGCACACGCCTCATGGCAGAGCTCGCCTACGGCTCCGGCCTCCGCATCGCCGAACTCCTCGCCCTACGCATCAAAGACATCGATCTCAACGCTCATCTCATCACCATCCGCGGCGGCAAAGGCGACAAAGACCGCATCACCGTCCTCCCCAAAACCCTAGTCCACCGTCTTCACGCCCATCTCGATCGCATCCGCGTCCTCTACGATCGCGATCGCGCCGCCGGAGCCCAGCCCATTTACTTGCCCGATGGCCTAGAGCGCAAATACCCCAACGGCGGCCGCGAATGGCCATGGTTCTGGCTCTGGCCCGCCGCCAATGAATCCACCGATCCACGCACCCGCATCCTCCGCCGTCATCACGTCCACCAAGACACCCTCGGCAAAGCCCTCAAACTCGCCACCCGCAAAGCCGGGCTCCACAAACGCGTCACCGCCCACACCCTCCGACACAGCTTCGCCACCAACCTCTTGGCAAACGGAGCCAGCATCACCCAGGTGCAGGAACTCCTCGGCCACAACAGCGTCGAAACCACGCAAATTTATCTGCACTGCATCCCCCAGTTTGCCGCCACCATCACCAGCCCCCTCGATACCCTGCCTGCCGCCCCCAACATCATCCCCTTCGCCAAAGCCGCCTAAACACTCAATCGCCCACTCATGAAAACCGCTGAAGCCGAACTGCAACAAGCGATCGTTCTCAAACACGATCACGTGCTCCGCCATCGCCTCACAAAGGTCAAAACGCGCATGAGCATTCACCTCAAAAACGTCCAGCGCGAAATCGAAGACATCGACGCCTCCCTTGCAGTTGAATACACCGGGCACGTGGCCCTCCTCAAACAAACCGGCACCGGTTGGACCTGCCTTGCCTGTGTGGACTCCAACAATCTGCCCAATGACACCCCCGAAGAATTTGATCTTTGCCTGCCCATTCCCAAACCCGAAACCATGCCCGAATGGCAAGGCTGGTGACCAACAACTAAGCACCAAGCACATCTCTTCCCCACTCATGAGCACACCCAGACACCTACGTTACAAAATGACGGAAGCTCCAGCGCACCACCCGCAAGTGGTGATGCGTGAACTGCGAATTACCTATCAGCACGCGACTCCTCAAACTATTGCTGACCAGTGGTGGTTTTGGAACTGCGACAATGTGCCGGATGAATTGCCGGTGTATCTGGAGCCGCTTGATCTTGATCCATTGCAGGCTGTGGGCAATGGTCTGACTTTGCAGGAGGCTCAGGCAATAACAGAATGCGCGCCGGAAAACCTCAAAACACCCGCGCCACTCGGCGTCTGGCAACCGATCGACACAGCGCCCAAAGATGGAACGCCGTTTTTGTGGCTGCACTGGATTACCGTTGTCCACGTTGACAAGCCTGCCACTTACGTGCCGTCCGTGGACATCCTGCGGCGCGCGTGGATCAATGAAGAAACAGCGGGCAGGCAAGGGGATGGCTTTTGGATGGGCCAATATGGCAGCAAAAGTGATGATGAAGTGTATCGAGGCTACTGGATGCCTCTTCCTCAGCCACCAACCCACAACTCTTGCCACTGAGCACTGAGCACTGAGCACTGATCACAGCCCACTGCCCACCGATCCCTCCTCCCCACAAAAAGGCCGCGCCCACCAGCGCGGCCTTTCTCATGCTCTGACTCTCTCATCGTCTCCCCATCCTGCCCTCTACCCATGCGCCCCAGCCAGCGCCCTCGCCTCGATCATCGGGCTTTCCTTCAGCCAGGCCCAATAAAACGCCTGCGTCGTCACCAGACTCGTGTGCCCCAGAAAATAGCACGCCGCCTCCAGCCCGTGCTCCTTCGCCACCAGACTGCCCGCATACATCCGCAGCTCGTGATTACTCTTCACCCGGTCCGGGATAAACTGCCGCAGCCACTCACTGTGCCGCCGATAAATCACCGCCGCCCGATCCACCCCCTCATCCGGCACCACCAAAAAGCCCCGCCGCGGCAAAAGCGCCTCCTTCAGCACCGCGTTCAGCTCCAGCCGCCGCGCCGCCCCATGCTTCACCACCTCAAACTCCGAAACCTCATCATCCTCCGCGTCAGCCCCCCGCTGATCCTCCACATTCAGCCATGCCCGACCATCCTCACTCGTCGTAATCCACTCCCGACGCGCCGCCAGCAGCTCACAAGCCCGCAGCCCTAGAAACCGCAGACACGCATTGATCAGCCACAGCTCGTAATCCGACTCCTTCAAGCCCTCCGCCGCCGCATGCATCGCCTCATAAACCCCCGCAGGCCACGGCTTAAAGCCACCCTTCGCCGCCGGCAGCTTCGGCAGCCGCCTCAAATCCTCCAAACTCGGCAACTTCAAGCCCGCATACTTCAGCTCAAGCAACCTCGGCCGAAACAGCGCCCGCACATTCCGGATCGTCGAATTCAGCCCCCCATTGCACGGCAGCCGATTGATCCAATTCACGCCCTGTCCCTCCCGACCCTGCCCCAGCGCATAAAACCGCTCCAAATTCCCCTTCGAAAGCACCACATCCAGCCCCAGGCCTTCGACGTCCTCCGCAGCCTCAGTCCCCGGCGCACCCGCCGCCACCACCGCCAGCCGCTTCAGCGCGCTCTTGTAAGTCCGCAGCGAATTATCCGTCATCACCTTATCCCCGCCCTCCAGCGCCCGCAGGATCTCCCCCACCGTCGCCACCGCCGCCCTCTGGCGAGCTAGCGTCGCCTTCACCTCGCCCAGTCCATTGCACCCATCCCGCAGCTCCAGAATTCGCCGACGCGCCACACGCTCCGCATCCGCCACCGTCATGCACCCCGTCGTTTCGCGCACCAGCGCCCCGTGAAAGTAAAAGTGCATGTGCAACGGCTGCTGTCTCACCACCGATCGACGATAAAACGAAACCTTCACCCCCTCAACATGCCGCACCGTCCGCTTCTCCCAAAACGTAGCTGCAGCCGCCCGCGGCGCCGCCTCAGCAGTCTGCCCAGTCGCAGCCGTGGAGGCCTCAGTCCCAATCAAATCAGCATCAAGAGAGCTATTCATAGCCCCAAACTGTGATGGCATTTGTGATGGTCCGCAAGCCCAAACTGCACCCAACTGCACCCATTAAACCATCCCTTTCCGCCCCGACATCCAACCACCGACCGCCGCTCAAATCCCTCCTTCCCCCACGTAAACCCCCATTTTCCCCAGTAAACCAAAGTGCCGATGCCGGGACTCGAACCCGGAAGCCGCTTGCGCAGCAGCAGATTTTAAGGCGATTGTTTGCCTTCTTTCCTCCCTACGTAGCGGAGTTTTGGGGGCCGGTTGTGATGGGATTTGTGATGGAAACTTGGGCGCGGGTTATTGGTGCCAAAGCTGCGGAGTTTGGGCATCTTGGTGATGCTCGTGCTCGCGGAGGGCGAGGTCTTGGAGGAGGGTGCCTATCGGGCGGTTTTTGGCGCGGGTTTCCTCGGCCAGGCTTTTGTCGGCGTCCATGAGGGCCCAGATCCAGGTGGCGCCGATGATCAGCGCGAGGATCTGCCCGAGGGCGGGCCAGCCCCAGACCGTGCACAGCGTCCATGCGCCGTAAACCAAGGCCAGCATGCCGACGAATGAGAACGCTCCAAGAGCGTGATGGGCTTTCATGGCGGTCAGTGTATCACAGGTGTCAAATCAGACTCAACCAAAGCACAGCCGATTGATCCCCCATTTGCGGCAGCGATAGCCGAAATCGGGATGATGGCGGGGTGCGGCCAAATAAATGTGGATGCCCTGCTTGTTGCTGGCGGGGTTCCAGAAACGACGAAACAAAATTCGAGTGAATCGAATCTGAATGCAAAGGAAACAGCCTTGGCTTTGGCCGCTAATAACGTCTCGGTCGATGATAATCATGGCTTTGGAAAACAGAGTTCAGTTTGCTGCATGGAATCCAACCCGGCGAAGAGAGTTATTAGGCTCTACCGACCTGCCTATTTCTGGTTAACCAGCGGCAGGGGCTTTCTCTAAGGATCGCATGTCGTTTACGGCTCGGCTTGAGGTTTCATCTCGTAGAAGATGCAAACAAACTGAACCCTGTTTTCTAACTTAAACCGCAGCCGCAGGTTTGAGGCCTGCGGCTGCACAAAACAATCTTTGACTCTCCCAACGGTTTGCTTCCCCGTCGCCTCCCGTGAAGCTGCTTTTGAGCGTGACGGCGTTAACACTGGTTACTTCATACAAAGTGGATTGCAGTTTGGCAATCGAAGTGGCCACCAGATTAAATTCCCCGCCGCACCTTGTCAATAGTGCCTTTCACGCACCGCCTTGGGAAACACGGCTTTGTAGCTCTCCTCCGCGATTTTGTTCCGCTGGTTGCTCAGCTCAATGAGGCGCTGGCGTTTGGCCTCCGGGCTCAGGACGCGGCTTTGCTGCACTTCCTTCATGGCCTTGCCCAGCTCGCTCACGCGCTCCATGGCCTGGCGCACGTTACCGGCACCGGTGCGGCCGGTTTGTGGATCGACGGTGCGCTGGTAGTGAAGCACCTCGTTCCCGTGCTGCTTCCACCACTTGGCCTGCTCGGAGGTGGTCATCTGCTGGCTCTGCTTGTTCCAAACGCGCAGCAGGCCCTCCATCTCGTGCGCCGCATCGTAAAAGCGAGGCAGCCACGCATTCGCCGCGTAGGGACTGCCGCTGAATTTGTTCAGGATGGGCAGCTCCATCACGCCACGGGCCGGGGCAGGGGGCACATCGGCCACGCCCAGCTTCGCCATGCCCCAGTCGAGCGCGCCCGTGCCCCACTGGCCAGCGGTGGCAAAGTAGCCGCGCACGAGATGATCGATCATCATCGGGCTTTGGCCCGTCCAGCGGCCCAGCAGCTTCGCCGTCTCGCTCGTGCTCAGGTCATACTGGTAAGGCGCGGGCACATCCTGCATGCTCTGCGGCACGATGTCCCGGCCGCGATACAGATCGTAATTCGCCGTCGCCTCGATCATCGGGCGCATCCCGGCCAGGCTCATCGCCATGTCCATGGGGTTCGCGATCTGGTCAACGATGGCACCCATGGCCTTGCGGGCCCCGTTCGGATCGCGCGCCGTCGCCATGTCCAGCATGCGCTCTACGCTGGTGCCATAGATCGCACCCATCAAAAACGGCTTCGGCACGCTCAGGATGAAGCCCTCGCCCATGCCCAGCGCCTTGGCCACCGGCTTCAGGTTTAGATTCCAAAACAGATTCTTGCGCCACTCCGGCAGGTTCTGGATTTCCTCGTCATCCTTGCCCAGCCACCACGTCAGCACGCTGGGCACCGTGATCAGCATCAAACCGCGTGAAATCACCTGGCCGCGCCGCTGTGGATCTTTGTGCAGGTTCACCAGCACATCGAGCTGCTGAAGCTGCGCGTTCAGGAACGGCACCAGCATGTTGAAAACGCGGGCGCGTTCCCCGGCGCGGGCAAAGTTCAGCGTGATCGCCTTGCTCGCGTTCGCGGCCTCCATGCGGCTGAGGCCCATGCGCTCGGCACGGATGAATTCCTGCACGCGGCTGGCCTCTTCGAGGATCTGGCCCGCCGCACCGATGGCCTTGATCCAGTTGCGCGGTTTGCCCAGCTCCATCAGCATCGCCCGCGCGCTGCGATCCTTCGGCAAGGCATCCTCCGTCAGTGCCGCAAAAGCCTCGCCGCCCGTCGTGATGCCGTGGAATTTCCCGCCGGCCTCGATCCAGCGCTGATACGCATCCGTTTTGGCGATCACATTGAAGGCACCCTTGATGCCATCCACAAACGGCAGGAAGCCCGTCTTGGATTGCAGCCCCGCCGTCCACTGATCCCGCACAAAGTTCGGCAGCGCGAACCACGGGCCACCCGTCGCGCCAAAGCGCAGCACCCTCGTCGGCAGCGTCGCGATTTTCGTCATCGTCGGCCCGAGGAATTTGCCCAGGCGAATCGCATCCGCGTCCGCCGTCTTCAGCGCCTCCATCAGCAGCGCATCCTTCACCTCGTAGTGCTTGCGCTTGCCGTTCTTGAACACGATCACCTCGCCGTTCGCCGTGTCGGGGCGTTTCACCGCCTCCCACAGCCGCAGCGTCAGGTCCGCATCGCCCGGCAGATCGGATTCGTCCTCGATGATGCCCTGCTCCTTCAGCTTCGCCACCACATCGGCGTGCTTGATCGTGGTCGGCATCAGCTTCGGCTTGATGCCCTCGCCCCACTGGCCGTGCCCCTGCACCTGCTCGATGAGGTCAAAGAACTGCTGGCCGATCTGGTTCTGCTCCGCGATCTTGCGGAACATGAAGGCATTCTTCATCATGCTTTGCAGCGGATCAATGATCGCGCGATCGCTGCCCTTCAGGCGCTTGATGCCGCTATTCAGATCCACGAAACCGCCCGCATTCTTGCTGCCCTCCGGGCCAAAGCTCACGCCGTTTACCCGCTCGTAGAGCCGATAAAACGGCACGTAATCCCGATTCGCCTCCCGCATCGCCGCCACGGATTTGGCATCCAGCAGGCCGCTCTCCACCAGCAGGTTCAGCTCGTTCTGCTGCCATTTCATGAGCCGCTGGCGCACGCCTTCAAATTCCTTTTCCAGCGCCCGCATTTCCTCCGCAGGCAGGCGCGCATTCTCAAAGCCGCTGCGCTTCCCGCTGCGCTCGATCTCCGCCGCGCGCTTCAGCGCCAGGTAAGTGCTCAGCGCCTTCGCCCGGCCCGGCTGGATGTCCTTCAGGATCGCCGCAAAGCTCTCGCCCACGCGCTCGCCCTTCAAATTCGTCTGGTTCACAAACACATCCGCATGTGCCTTCGAGCTCCAGCCACCGCGATGATTGTCCGTGTAGGCCGCCAAACGGCGCGCCTCCTCCGCCAGCGACGGCTCCACGCTCTCCACGCGCTTCAGCACCTTCTCGATGGGGTGGAGCGTGTTGAACCACTTCACATACGCCGCCCGCGCCCATTCACGCCACGTGCTTTTGGGCCGCTCCAGCGCCGGATCAAAGACCACCTGCGCCTCCGCCTTCTTCATCGCAGGCATCGCAATGTAATCCTCGATCATGTCCCGGCCCTCGCGCAGCGCTTTGGCCATCTGCGGCGCGCGATCGGTCAGTTGCTGCTCAAAGAACGCGGAGAACCGCGGCGCGCTCGCCCGGGCCTTCGCCCCGTCCGTCAGCCACAGCCGCACAAACTCCGCCACGCCCTCCTTGCGGATCTGGTCCGGCGTGTAGCCCGGCGCGCTCGTCGCCGCGCCCAGCGCATTCAGCTCGGCGTCATACGTGCCGCCCCAGTCCGATGCCTTCGCCGGATTCTCCGACAGCACCCGGAAATGCAGCGCATGCCCGATCTCATGCGCCAGCACCGGCACATCATTGATCGCCTGCAGGCGGATCGTCTCCGTTTTCGTCTGGTAAATGCCCAGCGCCTTCTTCGTAAAGCGCCCCACGCCCACCGCCGGCAGGCCGATGGCCCGCAGCAAATGCTGGCGGATGCCATGGATCGTGCGCAGCTTCCCGCTCCACGCCTTCACGCTGCTCGGCGGCAACGCCCCGCCATAAGAGGAAGTCAACGGCCCACGCACCGCAGGCATTTGCAGATTGGCGGGCAGGGCATTAACATCCGCCGATGCCCCTCTTCCGCCACCGCTGGTCTGATTCGCCGCCGTCCCGGTGGCCGTGGGTGACGTTGGTGCTGTGGCTTCTGGGCTGGCTGCTGTGGTATCTTCTGGCAAACTAATATCCACGCTCCCGTCCTCATTCGTCACCACCTCCGCCGCGCCGGGGATTGGCTCGCGGGGCTGGTAGCTCTTCGCATCCACCAGGATGCCGCCGCGGGTTTGTGGGTCCAGGCTCATCACGCCGAACTTCTTCCCGTCCTCGATCACCACCTCCGTGAGATAGCCGTCTTCATCGTAGTCCACCTTGCGGATCACCGCAGGCTCGCCGTCGATCGTCATCGAGTCACCGGGGGCGATGTCTTCAAAGCCCAGCTCCACCTTGCCCTGCGGCTTCGCCTGGCTGGCATCAAAGCGACGCTGCCCGGCCTCCGCCGCCTTCATCTCCTTCGCCTTCGCGCGAAACTCCGCCTTGAACTGCGTGCGCGTGCGCATCGTATTCTGAATCGCCGAGGTCAGCGCATCCGGGCTCGGCTCCGCGATCAAGCCCTCATCATAAGCCATCTGCGCGAGCTGGTCCGGCGCATAGCCGCGCTCCGTGCTCACCAGATACTTCCGATAGTAAGCCGGCATCTCAAAGCCCTGCGTCCAGTCAAACTCCCCGCTGCGGCCCAGCTCCGTGCCTTTGCGCGGCATGTTCAGCGGATGCTCGTTTACGAAATCGAGAATGTCCCGCACGCCCAGCGGGCTGTCCGGGATCACCGGCCGACCGTTCCCCGCCTTGGCCTGCAAACTGCGCGCCGTCGCCTCCATCTGCTGACGCTGCGCCGTCTCCGCATCCACCACCGCCTGCGCCTGTGGCGAGCGCTGAATGCTGAAATCCGCGATCACATTCCCGCCGCCCACGGGCACCGCCGTGCCCAGCGGATCATCCTGCAGCGGCGGCACCGGCTGCGGTCCCGCAGCCTCCACCACGCCGCCCGCCTCCGTCGGCTGCGGCGGCGCCGCGATCGGCCCCGCAAACGGATTCTCGCCACTCACTTCTGACTTCTGACCACTCACTTCTGACGCTTTGCCCCGGCCCGCCAGCGCGGAGACACCCGCACCCGCTCCCGCCAGCCCGAGACTCGCCACCAGCGCCTGCTTTGCGATCTCCCCGCGCTGCTGCCAGCTCAGGTTCGGATCATCCATGAAAGCGCTCACCTGCTCCCCCGCCACCTCGCCTGCCGCACCAGCCGCCAGCGCCCCGCCGCGTTGCAGCAGCGTCCGCCCGCCCTGAATCGCCACTCGGCCCGCGCCCAGGCTGCCCACCGTCGCGATCATCTCCGCCGGATCGGTGGCCTCCGTGATGTAGCGCTGCGCCCCCGGCAGGCTGCGGCCCAGCGCGCTCTGATTCGTCACCTGATCCCGCGCCGCGCGGATCATCTCCCCGCCCGGCGTGCGCAGCACCGTGCTCCGCAGCCGATCCCAGGCCTGCGGGCTGCGAGTCATGAGGTAATCCTGAAGCGCCGCCGCGTTCTCCGGATTCGCCGTGAGGCTGTTCTGCTGCGCCCAGTTCTCGTCCTGGTAGTAAGCGGTCTGCGCCTCCTGCAGCGCCTTCGCCTGATCATCCAGCCAGCCGCCAAAGCCCTTCTCATGGTCAAAGAACGCGCCGCGATCGATCTCCTGCTTCAGCTTCTCCAGCCCGCTCTCCACCGGCGCGGCGTCCTTCGTGATCTTGTCCGTGATCCCGGTCATGAGCGCCCCGGCATTCACGCCCAGGCTCTGGCCCAGCGTCAGCCCCGGCACCTGCGGCTCCAGCGTGCTCCCGCCCTGCGCATCGCGCGGCGCCGCCACGGGGGACAGACCCGCCACGCCCACGCCCAGCGTCTTCAGCATGTCCGCCGCCGTATCCTTCACCACACCGCCCGCCCAGGCCACCTTTTCGCCCACCGATTCCATGCCCGCCACGCGCTCGCGTGCCTTGCTGGCAAAATCGCCCCACTTCTGAAACGTGTCCCGGTCCCATTGGCCCGCCAGCGAGCTCGCCCCGTCCGCCAGCGCGCGCTCCAAAATATCCGTCCGCCGCTCCGGCGGCAGCTCCGCAAACTGCGGGCTCTCCAGCATCGCGGGGATTTCATTGGCGGAAAGGGTAGGCATGGCGCAGCAGTGGTAAAAACGTGAAACCTTGAACTTGGAACTTCGAACTTTGAACCTTGAACTTGAAACTCACTTCTGACTTTGCAGCCAGCCCATCCAGCCGGGTTGCTGGCCGGCCGCGTTGTCCGGCACGCCATCGCCATTCGCATCGAGCGCGTATTCCTTGCGCGGCTTGCCCGTCTGCGGATCGGGCACATAGTAAAACTGGCGAGTCCGCGCCGGCTGCGTCACGTTCCCGTTTGCATCACGCACCTCCGGGATCGTCTCATCATACATCTTCGGCGCTTCCCATGCGGCAGGTTTCGGCGGTTGCGCGCGGCTCACGGGCGCGCCTTTCGGCTGGCCCATCACCAAGGGCTGCACCTGATCCGTGCCCGGGATCGGCACCGTGCTCATCAGCGGCGGCGCTTCTTGATACGCGCCCTTGAACGCGCCCTGATTCAGCCCCGGCATCCGCGACAGCGTGCCCGCGGGCACCTGCATCGGCGGCAGCGGCTGGCCCATCGGCGCAGGACCGGCCCCCGCCAGCGGGCTCTGATTGAATGCCTGCTCAAAACTCAGCGGCGGCTCCGGCGCGGCCGGTGCAGGCATCTCTGGTGCGCTCGGCGCGGGCATTTCTGGCGCGCCCCCTGCGGATGGCACAGGCGCGCTGCGGATCACGATGTCCGGCGGGAAGTTCGGCGTTTCCGTGGTTCCCCAGGTCGGCTTCTGAGTCGGTGCACCGCTGCGGTTCACGTTCGGTGCTGGCGGCAGCATCATCGGTGGCATCGGTGCCCGCATTGCCGGGCCGCCCATGCGCGCCTCCAGCCACGCATTCGAGTTCGCCAGGCGCGCCGCGCCCACGATGTCCCCCTGGCTGCGCAAACGGCGCATCGCCATGTCATTCATCCGCCCCGGATCATTCGCCCAGCGGCCGACATCGAGCGTGCCTCGATTTGCTAGGCTGCCCGTGCCTCCTGCCAGCTCCGCATAGGGGCGATTCATCGGGCTCGATGCCGCGGCGGAGTTTGGAAGCACGGTGCCCGGCACCTGCGGCACCATCAGCTCCGGCCCGCGTTCGCCCACCACGTAGGCACGGCCCGGCTGCACCGGCCCGCCATTCGCGCGGTAGCCGCCAAAAGGCAGCGGCTGCATCATCGGGGTATTCTTTGGCTTTGGAGCCATTTCCGATTGAGGCTGCGGCATCATCGGCATCGCCTGCTCCTGCATCCCTGGCAGCAGGATCGGCATATTGCCCATCATCGGCGGCATTGGCATCGGTGTCATGGGGGCCATCGGAGCCATCGGCACCGGCGGAGCCATGGGTGCCATCGGGGCCGCCCCTGCCATCGGCCAGCCGTAATTGTCATTCATGTTTGGCATAAGAGGAATGGATCGTTGAGGTGGATGCTATCTGAAAAAGTGATGCTTGTCACGCACGGTCACGTGCATTCCTCAAAGCGGCAGCGGGTCCGGCATCTCCGGCGGCTGCGCCTCGTAGGTCTTCATCGTGTAAACACCGCCGGAGCGGCCCGTATCAATGCGGTAAATGTGCCGGTCCCATTTGGTGTGATTCGTCCGCTGGAAAATCTGCCCGCGGCTCCAGTCCACGCCCTTGGTATTGTCCGTGCCAAAGCCCTCAATCAAGGTGGCATCTGTCATCTGCTCCGGCACCGTGATCCGCTCATGCAGGCACACGAGGCTGCGCTGCATGCCCAGGTAGCTGAAGCTCACCTGCATCGGCACTGGCGGATCGCAGAAGAAAACCGTTGGGTCAAATGCCGTCGGGCTCTGATACTCCCGCACGATCACCTCCGTGGAAAGCCGCTGCTGCGGCACCAAAAACAGCCGCTCCCGCGCCTCCAGCCGTGCCGTCGCATTCGAGGTGGCCGTGCCGCCGTTAAAGCCCGCCTCCGTCTCCACACTGCGCACATAGCCCGCCATGCCAATCAGCACCTGGAGCACGGCCGGCCAGTCAAAATCAGCGATCCAGATCGTCTCTTCATTGAAGGGCGTCAGCAATTGCGCCGCCGTCTTCGGCTTTGCAAACGTAAAGCCCAGATAACCATCCTGCCGCCGCACCGCAGGCTCCCGCGTCAATTGATACAGCCCGAAGCCCTGCACCAAGGCACCGCCGCGATCCACGCTCTCCAAAAAGTTTTGCAGCGTCGTGCCCGGCACAATCGGCGTGGTTTCCATGATCAAACTCTGCGGCACCCACAAACGCCCTGCCATCTCCGCCACATCAGCCGTGGGCAGAAGATCAAAGGAAGTCGATTCTTGAGATTGCAGGCCCATGATCAGTCCGCTCCCGCGTAAAGGATGTCCTTGGCATTCGGTTCATGAATCACGGACAGCATCCCATCCGTGTGCACCACCAGCAAAACCGTGTGCGGCACCCCGTCGTGACGCTTCACCGGCGTATCCGCCAGCTCATCCGTCGTGCGCATCGAGGTCGCCGTGGGCGTGGAAAAGCCCGTCGTCACCGTGTGCGTCGTCGGCACCACCATCAGGCCCGCGCCCGTTGCCAGCGTCGGATAAGCCGTTGCGCCCACGTTGCCCACCAGCAGCGTGTTCGACAGCCGGTGCGTGTTCCGCCAGGTGTCGTCAATGTAGGTGCGCATCACCAGCGCCAGCGGATCAAAGCCCAGCGCCCGGCCCGTGCCGCCGCTCGCGCTGGCCGTCGCCTGCGCATTCGCGGCCGAATGCGAATAAACGCCCGTCGTGTTGTTCCAAGCGGAGGCCCACAGCTCAAGCTGAGTCGCGGAAATCACCGCGTGCACGATGCTGCCCACCGGCACATTCGCCGCGCGGATTGCCATGCCCGGGAAAACGCCCGTCGTCGAGGCCACCGTGACAATGTTCGAGCCCGAGGTGGTGGCCACACTGGTCAATGAAACCGGTGCCAGCACCCCCGTCAGCGTCTGAATCAGCCGCCCGGTGCGCGTGGATTTGATGGATACTTGAGGCATGGGAATGAAAAGGGTTCAAAGGTTTAACTCAACAGCGGCAGCAGGGCCGGGCACGCCGCCAGCGCTTCCACCGGGAGGGCCGCCAGATCGTCCGTGCTGAAGCTGGAATCCGCTGGCGGCGTGATTTGCGCGGCATCGTTCAGCAAAGCCGCCAGCGCCTGCTCCGTTTCCAGCCGCGCGGTGACCACGCCTTGATCATAAGCCGTCTGCAACTCGCGGAGGCGGGCATCAAAGGCGGCCTTCAAGCGGTTTTCCTCCGCATGCCGGGGCCGCAGCGCGGCCTTGATCGCCGCATCCCAGCGCGCCAGCTTCAGCCGCGATCCGATTTGCAAATCCGTGCGTTGCAGCAAAGAGGACACCGCCGTGTCCAGAGAGTTCAGTTCAGTTTGGTTCATGGGTCGTGTTCGTTGTTCACGCTTCAGCGTGTGGCTTGGAAGTGCATCGCGTCGTAGCCCCAGAAAGCACCGGCGGAGAGCCAGCCCTCGCGCGCAAAGGCCTCCATGATGCTCAGCGGCATGTCCGCCTTCATCGGCCACGAATCGCGGAAAGTGTTATCGTCGGCATCCAGATCGATTGCTGCGCCCCAGGCGTGCAGCGAAAGCGTGGTGCCGCCGCGTTTGTTGCGGAAGTTGTAGCAGCCGCCGTAATCCTCCGCGTCATCGCGATCCTCGGGGCTTTCGGCGATGTGATCCTTGATCGCATGCAGCACGCGCAGCAAGCTGTCCGCCACTTTCTTGTGGCACCGCAGCGTTTTGATCACCTTGCCATCGTAAAGCATCGGATACGGCGGCGCGATGCTCACCAGATTCGCCTCGCCCGGCTCGCCATAGAACTTAATCAGGCTGCGCTGATCACTGGCAGGCCACGGATTCGGCGAAGGCATCAGCGAGCGCAGATACAGGCGGCACATATCCTGCGAACGCGGCCCCCAAAAGCCGTCCGGCTTGGCTCCGATTTGCTTCTGCATCTTGATGATTTGGGATTGAGTCATATCAGGCAGCGTTTTGAGTTTCAGAAACGTGTTCCGCGATGGCTTGCCACGGTTTCGGCGTCGGTTTGTGGCGGATCACCTCGCAAAGCGCCGGCAGCGCATCCACGCGCTCCAGCCACGCCTTGTGTTCATCGCACATCACCGCGTTGCCGCGGCGCCACTTTGCCAGCTTGATGTTGCTGCGCGCGCACTCCATGCAGCGCGGCGGCCCGTCCACGTAAATCAGCCTCGGATCAATCGGCTCGATCACCTCAAACGGATGCAGCGCCTCGCTCAGCGCTTTTGCAGGCTCCTGCAAATCCGCCGGCAGGCTGGCACACGCATTCAGCGCATCCAGCAGCGCCCGCGCGCGCAGCGCTAGGGCATTCACGTCATCGGCGGTCATCATCATGGCTGTTCCTCCGGGTAATCGCACATGGGTTTGATGCTCAAATGCTGGGCCACCGATGGCATGGTCGAGCTCGCGTTTGATTCCTCCTGCATGGCTTCTTGCAGTTCATTGGCGTGCTGTGAAATGAGCAGTTCTTGAGCGTCCCGGCAGCTTTGCATCAGCACCGGAACAATGACGGTCAGCGACATCGCGACAATACTGATTGCGGCCACGGTCCAGCCCGCCGCCAATCGCAAATCACAAACAGCCACCACCACGCCGCCGATAAAACCGACAAGCGCACACAAAAGCCAGACTGGGAAATAACGGGAGAGATTCATGATTGAGTTCGTTGTTCACGCTTCAGCGTGGGTTTGGATTCGGTCACGGGCGTTGGCATTCCAGGCGGCACGGCCTGCGATGCGAAGGGCTAGCCAGCGGGCATTGGCACGCCACGCGGGCAGGCCTTTGATCTTCAGCAGTTCGGCATACACATCATCCGCCTGACGACGTGTCACCGATTGCAGCGTCCCATTCGGGAGCCGATAGCCGCCCAGCCGGTAAAGATAATCATGCACCGCAGCGCCGCGTTTGGAATAACCAAAGCGCTTTACCAGCCACTGCAAAATCGCCGGAATGCTCTCGCCGTCAAACTCAAAGCCATCCGGAACTGTGATGATGCGGTCCAGCACGGCAGAGTAAACGGAAAGCGAGCCGCGCAGCCGGTAGCGCTGCGTCTGGCGGCCTTCCGTGATGTCCACGAATTCCGGATCGCTGAGAAATTCGGCAGGGCGTTCGGAGCTCATGGCTTGGCCTCCTCCTCGTCATCCGGTTTGAGCTTCGCATTCGCCACCGTTCCGCCCGATTCGGCATCTTTCGGAACGATGTGGAAATCTTCGGCGATCTGCCACGATTTGCCCACCTTCACCGGCGCGGGATCGATCTGCCCCGCCGCGATGTAATTGATCACCGTGCGCTCGTCGCAGCCCTCGCGCTCCGCCACCTCGCGAGTCGTCAGCCACGTGCGCGCGCTGGCCTCTAGCGTTTCATCCGTGGCGGCAGCGCCCACGTTCACGCTGTTTGTCATGCTGCCCCGGCCATTCGTGCTGCGATCTTGCAGCACGGCCAGCGTCTCGCCGTGTGAATACACGGTCACAGTCACCCAGACACCCCACGTGAAAAGCGCCACCGTGATGAAGCTCAGCATCGCAAACGCCAGCGCCGCCATGCCCTTCCACAGCGCAGAGAACCGGATCGGCTCCTGCGCGTTTTCATGATCGATCAGCGGATTGCTCATAAATTCAAATCACACGGTTTCGAGCTGGCTGCGTTTGCGCGCCTGGCCGTTCCGCACGGTGAGGCCGCCCACATGCGTCAGCGGCGTCCAGGCAGCGGCAGGAGTTGCGCCGATAATCGAAAGGTCGTCGTTCACCGTCGCCGTGCTCATGTAAACCAGACCATCCGGGCTGCTAGCGGAGTATTGATCGCACAAAATGCGGTGCGGCGCGGTGTCCTCAAACATGAGTGAGAAGCCTTCAATCCAATCGCCCCAGGCGAGGTCTGAGCTTTCGACCACCCAGCCACTGGTTGAAAACGTCGCGCTGTCCAAGCGAAGCAGAATGGCCTTCTTGGTCGTCTCATTCTTGACCAGCATGTAAAATTTATCCGTCACACCCGGCCGTTGGTAAACGTAAGCGTCAATCATGTTCGCCGGTAGCGACGTGCCAGAATACAGCACGGGCGAGCTCCAGCTTGTCATGCCCGCATTGGTCGGGTGCATCTCGTAAAGCAGGAACGGGCCTGCATTCACCGTGCCCTCGCTGATATTCACGGACACAAATGGATCGCCGTTTTCATCGAAAGACCATTTTGGTGACCAGACCTGCGTAGTCGCGCCCACTTGGCCGGAGACGTTGGCCACCATTTCAAAGAATCCCGAACCCACGGGCGCTTTCGCCAGCCCGAACGAGGTTCCCGTGCTGAATCCGCAGGTGGTAAACACCACCCACTGATAGCCGTCTTTGACGATCATCGACGGATCGCGGCAGATGCCAACGCTCGGCGCGAGATACGTCGGAATCGGCCGCCAGGTCAAGCCATCGGAGGATTCGCTCAAATAGAACTTCTCCTCCCCATTGTGGAAGTGCGGCAACACATACGTGAGCGCGTTCATCGTCGAGCGCGTGCCCCATTTTGAGGAAGCATACGCGGACAGGTTCACGATTTCCGCGTCACTCAGCGCGCGGCTGTAACCAAACACCTCGCCGACATCCACCGCCGCCTGAAAATTGCTCAGCGCATAACCTCCGATCTTTGTGTTTGCGGGCGTGCCTGCAGCCTGCGTGAAAGTCATCTCCACGCCCTTCACGCCATTCACCCAGCAGCTTTGTGTGACAGTGCCGCTGGAAATGGAGGCGCGAATGATCACGCACACCGTTTCGCCGCCGTTTTGAATCGGGAAATGACAGCGGCGCGTGTAAGGTGCGGCCTTGAACTCCATGCTCATCACGCCGAGGCCGCTGCCCAGCGTGTCGAGCTCGATCGAATAACCGCCGACGCCGGACACATCCTGCGTGAAAACGCCTTTGGTATTGCCGCCCACGGTGCTGTTCAGCTTGAACACCGCGCCCATCGTCACCGGGGCCGTTGTCGGCCTCCAGTTCGCCGCCATCGTTTGGTTGCTGCCATTGAAGCGAACAGCGTTTTTGCTGTTGATGCCGGAAGTCAGCAGCGTGCCCGCATTCCCAAACGATCCGCCGGCCGCCGCCGCATCGCGCGCATTTCCGCTGGCATCCGGCCAGCTCGTCACCGTGCTGCCATTGCTGCCGGAAAGCGTGGAGCCATCCAGCCACAATTCCAGATTCGGCAGCAGCGAGGGAAGAATCACACCGCCATTGCTCGGCCCGGCCCCCATCATCATGAGATGGGAGCGGAGAGGTTCAGGCGGGCCAAAGCGCATAAGAGGGCAGCGGGCAGGGTTTCGAGGATCAGTTGTCGGCGCGGGCGAGCTCGATGAAGTTCGTGCCGTCAAAGAGCAGCGTCAGCGTGTCGGTTGCACCCGGGCTCCACGTCGCGGAGAGCTTTTGGATGCCGGTGTCCGCGATTTCGCACGCGTTTGTGGCCGGGCCGATCAGGATGTAAATCTGGCCCGTGATCGCTCCGGTGGCGCTGAGGGTGAAGGTGCGGTTTGTCGCCGTGGCATTGTCACTGGAAAGCTGGATGCGATTGCTCGTGCCCGGCGTCACCGCTTGATTGTCCGCCGTCAGGCTCGTGGCCGTGCTGGCTTGCGCAAGGATCACGGTGCCTGTGGCATCCGGGATGGTCACGGTGCGGTCCGCCGTGGGATCGGTCACGGTCACGGTGGTTTCACTGGTATCCGCCGTGCTGCCCTCAAAGATCAGGCCGCTCGTCAGGGACTCGATGCTGGTCGCGATCGCCGCGCCGAGAGTCGGCGTCGTCATCGTCGGGCTGGTCAGCGTTTTGTTCGTCAGCGTCTGCGTGCCGCCCACGGTCACCACGCTGGCCGTATTCGTGCCTGCGGTGGTCACGCGCAGATCGCCCGTGCCCACGGTGAGGATGCCGCTGGTGTGCGTGGCCACCCAGTTGCTGTTGGCGATGTTGATCACGCCGCCGCTGGCCAGAAACAGATCGGAAAAGCTCGCGCTCGCGCTGCCGAGGGCCGCGCCGTCATTGCTGGAGGGCACCAGCGTGGCCGCAAACACGTGGCTGCTGCCGCCAAAGGTATTCACACCCGTGCTGGTCTTGAAGGTGCCGGTGCTGCCGCTCAGGTCAAAATTCCCGCTTGCGCTCGTGGCACCATTGATCACCGGCGCGGTCAGCGTTTTGCTCGTCAGCGTCTGCGTGCCGCCCACGGTCACCACGCTGGCCGTATTGGTGCCTGCGGTGGTCACGCGCAGATCGCCCGTGCCCACGGTGAGGATGCCGCTGGTGTGCGTGGCGACCCAGTTGCCATTGGCGATGTTCAGCACGCCGCCGCTGGCCAGAAACACATCACTCCAGGACAGCGAGGCACTGCCCAGCGCGCCGCCGTCATTGCTGGCCGGGGTGATGCCGCTGGCAAAGGTGTGGCTGCTGCCGCCAAAGGTGGCCGCGCCCGTGCTCGTCTTAAAAGCCCCGCTGTTTCCGCTGAAATCGATGGCGGTCGATCCGCTGGAGGTCGCGCCATTGATCACCGGCGCGGTCAGCGTCTTGCTCGTCAGCGTCTGCGTGCCGCCCACGGTCACCACGCTGGCCGTATTGGTGCCTGCGGTGGTCACGCGCAGATCGCCCGTGCCGACGGTGAGGATGCTGCTGCTGTGAGTCAGCACCACGTTGCTGTTCGCGAAATTGATGTTCGCACCGGAGGCCAGGAACAGATCGCTGAACGAAAACGTGGTGCTGCCCAGCGGCGCGCCGTCATTGATCGTCGGATACAGGATGGAGGCAAAGGCGTGGCCGCTGCCATTGAACGTGTTCAGCCCGCTCGAGGTCTGGAAAGCGCCCGTGCTGCCGCTGAAGTTGTTGCTGGCGCTGCCCGTGGCCGTCAGGCCCGTGCTGATCACCGGCGTGGTGATCGTGGGCGTGGTGATGGCCGGGCTGCCGACAAACAGATTGCCGATCGTGATGTATTTGTCCGTGCCAGCGTCATCGATGGGAATCTTTTCCGTGCCGGCAGGCGTGGTCTTCGCGCTGCGGCCGGTCACGGTGGCAGCGTGCAGGGAGGTGATGAACGCCGCAAAAAGGAGCAGCGTGGCGAGGAGGAGGCGGGGCGTTTTCATGGGCTTGGCGTTGGGTTTATGGGGTGGGAAAAGCGATCTGATCACAGGAGGTCAAAGCAATCGGCCGGGATCTCGATGAAAGTCATCTGCACACTCACATCGGAGCTGTTGCTGACGGTGGCCTGCAGCTTGCAGCCGACGTCCAGGCACTGGAACCAGCCGTGCGGATTGTGCGGCAGAATCATGCCGCCGTTCGCGGCATTGTTGAAGGTGGCGGAAATGTCCGTGCTGGTCGGCGTGGCATCCGTGCTGACGAATTTGATCGTGCCCGCCGTGCCGCCATGCAACACGATCGCGGACAGCACGCGAATGATTTTGTCATCCACCGCCTGGATCAGCTCTGTGGTGGCGTTGCTGCTGGCGGTGCCAAACATGCGCTTCACCTGCACAAATTCACCGTTGGGCAGCTTCATTTTACCCAGCCCGGTGATCGTGCTGAGGTGCTGGCCGCCTTCAGTGGCGACGTAGGTTTTGCCGACAGGCTTGATTTTCTCGATCATGGCGGGGTGGTTTTGGAGTTTTTGGTGCTTTTGCGGTCGGCGATGGAAAGGAGGGTGGCGGCGAACTGCGGCAGATCCTTGGCCGGCACTTCATGCATGCGGCGCTGCGCCTCGCCGATGGCTTCATTGGCCAGTCCGCGCAGGTGATCTGCTTCTAGGTTTTTGAAGGTGAGAGCGTCCATGAGAATCAGTAGGTGGGGCGCAGCCAGATTTTCCGGGCTACGCGTTGGAACTCCACGGCCCAGCGGTCTTCCAGCCGGGAGCGCGCGCGCTGATCCAGCTTCAGCGCCGTGTCATGCTGGCCGCTCGTGCTCAGGTATTCGGCCCGCGCCATGTCCACCACGGCCGGGAAGATGGATTGCAGGATGGTGTCCGTTTCGCTTTCCGCATCGGTGAACGGCAGCACCGCAGGCAGCCAGAAGGCATACACCTGGCTGGTGCCGGGATACTGCACCACGATGCCGTCCGCGCTGGTGGTGAAGGGGATCGGATAGGCGCTGCTATTCGGCACCCGTGGATCACTGCTCCACAGCGTGAAACGCGCGGCGTCATTCACCGCTGAATAGGCGATCACATTCGAGGTCACGGAAAGCGTGCCATCCATCCAGGCATCCTCCCATTCGTTGGCGTTGTAGCATTCCTCGTGCGCCGTGTTCATGCAGCGCAGCAGCTTGGCCTTCAGCTTCGCGGAAACTCCGGCGGAATTGATGGACGTGTCCGCCTCTTCGCCGATCGCGCGGCAAAGATCCCAAAACACGGCCTTCACGGTGACAGTCGCGCGGCTCATGCAGCCAAAAGCCCTCCTGGGTTCGCGGTTTCACGCACGCTGCCGTATTTCTTGCCGGGCACGATGATCGTCGCATTGCGCGGCGCTTCCTTGTGCACCAGCTCCGGGTGTTTCTTCTTGAACCACGCGATGAATTCCGGGCACTGCCAGCATTCATAGCCGTTCGCGTCCAGCGTGATGCCCTCCTTCGCCGCCTTGAATTTGAACTCCGCGGCGTATTGGTGATACAGGATTTGCGGCACGCTGAAATCCGGCACCAGGCCGGTTTCCTCATGCACGCGGCGCTCCACGCCGTGCAGCCGCGCGGCCACATCGTGCATGTCCTGCTGCAATTGCAGCTCATGCCGGTCCGCCGTGCCCCGGAGATGGCGGCGCAGCGCGTCCATCATCGTGCCGTCGCCGATTTCCTCGGTCAGCACGTTGATCAGATCGGAGGCAGAGCCGTCATTTTCCCAAAGCATAAACGAAACAGGTTCACCCAAAGCATGACAGGAGGGATACCGGGCGGCGGCGTCATGAACCGCCGCCCGGTCGAGGATGGCTGAGGTGGTCAGCCTTACGCCGTGGCGCCGGTGATGGCCTTGCCGTGCGCGCCGGGATTCAGGCACTTCAGCACCCAGATCACGTCGATGATGCGCTTGTCCACCTGCGTGGACACGCCTTCGACGCCGACTTTCACGCCCTGGGCGTAGGCCTTCTTCACCAGATCCGGGGAAAGGAGGGCAAAGTGGCAGGTGCTGTCGAGGTCAAAGCTCGTCATGAGCTCCACGGAGCCGTTGGAGGATTTGTAGAACGTCACCTCGCGATCGATCGTGCCCTGCTCTTGGGTGAAGCGGGAGACGGGATAGGCGCTGGTGGTAAAGCTCTTGTCCGTGCGGCTGTAGCTGTCGAACACATCGCGCATGTCCGCCGTGCACAGGCCCATGAAGCGCAGGCCGGCCTTGCGGCGGGTCTTGGCCACGGAGGTGATGAGCGCGGAGATTTCGCTTTCGGTGATGTCCGAGGCGGCGGCCTTGCTGGTGAGGATGCTGCCCGTCGGCGTGCGGTAGGCGCTGGCCGGGGTGGTGTCCGTGTCGGTGAAACGGCCGTCCGCATTGGAGATCCAGCGCAGAATGCCGCGGCCTTTGGAGGCTGTGCTGCCTGCCACCGGGGCCACGCTTTCGTCATCGGACAGCGCGAAGTATTCGACGTCCGAGTAAATGGTTTTGGTGAAATCCACGACGTTGGCGGCCAAAGGATCGCCTTCGTTGTATTGATTGCCCATCAGCTTCATTTCCTTCGTCACGCCGACGGGACGCCATTGCTTGATGAAGCGGCCCTTGAGCATTGCTTTGTTCGCCAGATTGTTTTGGTAGTCCGAATCAGCGGGCGTGGCACCTTCAAGCTGGCCGTCTTTGCTGCGGGCGCTGAAGGTTTTGAGCTGCCACTCAGGGGTGGTTTCCAGCGGGGCCGGATCGGAGCCGATGGTGGAGATGAAAGGGGTGTCGAGCGCGATGATTTCGGTGACGCCTTTGCGCACGTCGCGTTCGGTGTGAGTCGAGGAACGACCGGTGGTTGCTGCGAGAGCCATAATGGTGAAAGAGATGAAGGTTTGGAGAAACGAATGCGTGCCAGGGGAGGGGCCGCGCAGATCAGTCCAGCAGGTCTTCCACATCCACGCTTTCACCTTGCACACTGAGCTTGGAGAGAGCGGTTTCCTTGGTCGATTTGCCGTTGGCCTGTTTCACCGGCGGCACTGCGGTGCCGGTGGGCGCGGGTTTCGGCGCGGGCTTGGCAGCCGGGGCCGGTTTCGCAGCAGTCGCTGGCTTCTTCAGCTCGACTCGGGTGTAACGGGCCACGCCATCGCGCTCCTCCTGTTGCATCCTTCGGGCCTTTACCAGCAGGGCCAGCAGTTCATCCTGATTCGCCTGCGTGGCGAAATTCAAGAGCTGGGGCCGGAGAGTCTTCGCCGCGTCATGCTCCGGCGTGCCGGGCGTGAACACCTGCGGATAGCTGGCTTTCGCCTGTTTCCGCTGCGCTTGAAACTCGCTGAGGAACTTCCGGTGGTCCGGCAGCGCCTTGGCGAGCATCGACTCTGCATGCTCCAGATTGGAAATCACCCCTTCGGCATCGAGCTCCATTTCACGCCCTCCGGTCAAATGGGTCGGCGGCGTGCCTCCTTGCGGATTGCGACGGCACCAGGCCTTGATCTGACTGTAATGCGTTTCGTAGGCTTCCAGTTGTTCCTCGTTCGTGACGCTCAAAAGCGGATTGCCTTCGACCTTCACGGGAGCGGGTTCATCCTGGCGCTGTTCCAGCTTCGCTTTGAGCTCCGCCAGTTCAGACTCGGCCTGCCGGGCGGCCGCCTTGGCTTCATCGCGCTGTTGCAGCAGCTTGTTGAAGCGTTTGATGGCTTTCGGCTTCAGTCCTTCCGGTGCCTCGTCGGATTCCTCGGAGTGCTCCTCCGTTTCCTCCGTCGTTTCACCTTCCGCACTGGAGGTTTCAGATTCCTCTTCCGGCTGCGATTGCTCGCCTTCGGCCTCGGAGCCTGTTTCCTCGGTGGTTTCCTGTGCTGTTTCCGCGCCTTCGATCGTTTCTGTCGATCCATCCGGGCTCTCTTCCAGGCCGGCCAGAACATCTTCCACATCAAACGATGGGGCAGCTTTCAGCTCCGGGCTCAGGATGGGTGCTTTCGGTTTCGACAACGCATCAGAAACTCCGGGTGCGGACTCGGTGCTCTTTGCGCTCGCTGTGGCAGGTGCAGCTTCTTTGGATTCAGCCATGCCGCACTGCACCACGCCCGCGCATCCCTGCCAAGCCACGCGCCCCGCCATTCCCGGCGATTCCCGGTGAATTCCGGCGAATCCGGGTTACTTTTCCGGCGATTCATCCCGGCCAAGCCAGCCAGCCCAAGCCGCAGCGCAGCGTGCCCAGTATTCATCGCGCTCCGCATAATCGTCCGGATGGCCGTAATACTTGCTCCACCATGCTTTGAATGCCGGGGTCAAATGGGCGGCATGATGTTGTGCAAACCAGGTGTCTTCTGTCCAGTCGATGTTTTTCATGATTCCTTTGGTTTGATTGTCTCCGCCCCAAAATACGCCTGGATTTGCCGGTCCGCACACTGGCCTTGCTCCAGCGCCACCAGCAGCGCCATCACATCGGCTGCGCAGCCGGCCGCGCCCGCCTCGTATCGCGTCTGATCGCTCACCAGATTGCTCTTGTCCGCCACTGCTTGCACACAAAGCTCGCGCTGGCAGGCCAGCAACTGCCCCACGGCCTGAAACAGCGGATCATTCTTGCGATGCCGAAACGCCGCCAGCACCTGCGCCCACTCCAAACGCGGCCCAAACTCCTTCCCCACATCCACCACCACCGGCCGCGCCGCGGGCATCCAACGCATCAAAAATCGAATCAGGGTTTTCATGGATAAATCAGAATCAAAGTGAGGTTAATTCAACTGTTAGCTTCAAGAAATCGAATACGCCCAATTGCCCAAAACAGAATCGCTTCGTATGCGTCGTGAGTCATGGCGTGGTCCTCCAGTCGGCCCACTAGCGCCCGATCTTCAAAGTCGAGCTTTACCCGAACAATTCCGTGGTCGCATTGGTCACAGTCCTCCGCGTCGCTTCTGCAAAACGGCGAACAAGGCACTGGACGACAATCCTCATTCGCGAGGTTGTCGGTTTTTGAATTTGGGTCAGGATTGGCCGAAGAATGGGATCGGACCATCCCCCGGCTTGGTTGGTTACTCGGCTGCGGGTTCGCGGTCAGCCATCCCCCAACAGGGGGAATAGCCGCGAGCGCGTTTCGGCTTTCCATGCGGGCGCACGCCGAAGCGATTGACATGTAGTCAGCCACGTCTTCGGGGTTGAGATTGCCAACGGACATTCCGTAGGCCAACTCCCGTATCTCTTTCAGTTTTTCTGGTGTCATATACTTGTTGTGGTTTCCGCGTCCCCCGAACGGCTAACAAAACGGTCGAGGCAACGGCGGGAAAGTCTATTACCAAGGTGGCGTCTCATCTCGCCGTGCCTCACCTATTGCGTTCACGCCGCCATCCCCTCCACCATCCCGCGCACCATTTGCTCCGGTTTGGCCGCCTGTTCCCAGGGCGCATCGGGTTTCTGGCCGGTCTGGCCGGTGAACACGTTCGTGGTTTTCTGCACCATCTCCTGTTGCAGCCCTTTGATGTGCTCCATCAGGCTCTGATACATCATCGGGTTCTGTTGCAGCATCGCCGTCGTCTGAGGATTGGCCAGCCAGCGTTGCAGCACCTGCCAGCGCAGTTGCGGACTGTTCACCCGGCCCGTCACATACTGGCCGCTGGTGATCGCGCTGATCACATCCTGCTCGTCCTTCTCGATCTTGGCCGCCGCTTCATCGCCGGGCATGATGATGTTCTCGCTCAGCACCGGATCAAACAGCCGCGTGATGAGCTCCACCACCTTGCCAAAATCAATGCGGCCGGATCGATCCAGTCCCGCCAGTTTCGTGACGTAATCCGCCAGCTCGAGCGCCGTTTTCTGGTTCAAAGCCATCGCGCTGAACTCCACGCGCACATCCGCCGTGCCCTCCAGATCTTCCGCCGTGGCCGCCACGCTCACCGGTTGTCCGGCAATGCGGCTGGCCTTCACCTCGTTCACGTAGGCCTGCACGTGCAGCCAGATCAGCCGCACCGTCTCCTCCCAGCTCATCACCGCCGCCTCGCCCATGTCCTCCAGGAACAAGCGCCGCATGTCCGGATCGACCGCTGCGCCGCGCGCAAAGCGTCGATCCGCCTGGCCGCGCTGCTCCTCCATCGCCCGCAGCGCCCCCATGTCCACGCCCGGCACCTGAAGGAACCGCGATTGCGTCCCGGCAGTGCCCGTGTTGCGCTTCACCGGCAGCTCCGATCCCGGCGCGATGCGGTTTCCGTCGCCCATCGCCCGCTCATAAGGTGGGAACGCCGCCAGCTCCGCCATCGCCGTGGTGGCATCCGTGAGTTTCTTCAGCGCCAGTTGATTCGTCAGCACGATCTCCGGCACGCCGCGGCTCTGCATCATCAGCGCCGCCTCCTCGCGTGCCTCCGCCACAAACGGCATCTCCGCGATCGCGCACACCTCGTGCATGCCAAGCATCTCCACGTTCACATTCAGCAGCGTCTTGTAAATCGCCGGAATGCCCGCCTCATTCACCGCCGTGCGATACACCGTGAGGATCTGATACATCGGCACCTGCATGTTTTGCTGGCGATCGTATTGGATGCCCAGACCCACGCCATTCAAAAGCCAAACCGGAGCCTGAATCGCGCTGCTCACCATCTCGGTGATGCCCTTGTTCTGCCCGCGCTCCAGCACCGCCGCGAGCCATTCGTCTGAGGCCTCTTCCTGCTCCGCGCGCAGCCGCAGATCGATCTCGCTCAACCACTCGCACACAAACCACCACGAGCATTTCCCATCCGGCCCCAGATCCGTCGCGTGCCCGCAGTCCACCCAGGGAATCCGCGCCTTTGTCCATGGTTTGCCGCCCGTGCCGCGCGGCACATACACCGTCGCCTCGCCTTCGGAGCTTTTGCGCATCTCCGCATGAGCCTTCATCGCTTCGCTTTTCGGAATCGCGGCATCCATCCGCTGCAAAAGCTCCGCAAACGGCCCCTTGCTCAGCGGATTGTTCAGCAGCTCCTCCACTTCCAGCACCGCTGTTGCCGCCGCATTGTCCATCCGCTCCGGTGGCAATTCATCCACCGATCCCAGGCCGGACGCATCCAGCATTGATGCGATAATTTCCTGCGCCCGGAAGCTCACCACCTGCTCACGTTTGATTTCCTTCGGCTTCAGCACCTTCAGATCCTGCCAGCCCACTTGCAGCACGCCATACCCGATTTCCTCCACGCACGTCTGGAACAGCTTCATGTGGTTCTTGATCGCGCGGCGATCCTGTCCCGTGTAGTAGCGCAGCACCTTGTTCCAAAGCGAGGCCTTGTCGCTGTCCTCGATCTGGTTCTGCGGTCCGATCTGCACACTGCCCGCGCGGATTGATGCCATGCGCGTGCGCACGTGCTCCGTCACGATCTCATCTGCCAGCGGGCACTTCGAATCAATGCTGCGATCCCATGGGAAAGCGTTTTCCCCGTGGCGCATCCCGTCGCTGCTTTGACCATCCCAAAGGCATCGACGCGTCAAATGCGCGCGGTTGATCTTGTCGAACACGCCCAGACTTTGAGCGGTGAGAACGGCATCCCGGATCTCCTGGATGATGTGTTTCGCCTCGGGCATCTGCCGGGGCTCCAACTGCGCAAGGCGCGGATTTGCATTCATGATTTTGGAACGGATTGGTAAGGCTTCAGCAGCTCAACCACGCGCGCGCGGCTGTAGTTTGCTCGTTTGCGACCGGGGAAATAGTGTTTTGGCAGCAGCGGCTCCTGACCTTGAATCCAGAGACTCAGGGTGTATTCCCCATCCGATCCGATGCAGGCCTCAATCATGCGTTTCACATCCCCGTAAGTCAACCACGGGTTCGGAGGGGGGGCAGGTGGTGGTGGCATTGTCAGCATACGTTGATTCAAGGTTCAGGGTTCAAAAGCCTCGGCCGGGTTTTCCCCGCAGTTCCGTTTCACTCACGTGCGCCATTTCCTCGCGCTGCGCGTAGTGACACAAATCGATGAAGTCCTTGCGGGCTCCCTTCAGGCCGTCCGCACCGGTCCAGTTTTTGAGACTGTCCCAGGAGTTGGCACAGCCGCGCGGAATTTCTTCGCCCGCATCCGCATTCGGCGGCGCATACACAATCATCAAACGCGGCCGGTTGTCCAGTCCCACTGGACGCTGCGTGTCATACCCCAGCGCGTCCGTGATCAAACTCACGCCGCACACGCCGTCCGGATTGTCACTGCGCGCATTCAGCGCCTTGCCGCTGGCATCTTCAAAGATCACGCCGCTATCCTCAAACTCCGTGAAGTAGGTGCGCCCATGCACCTGCGTGTCGCCCGCGCGACTGTCCATGCAGCGCCGATACACCTTGATCGGTTCATTGTTGGTGGCCCCCTCATAATCCCGCGCCAGCTCGATCTCCACGCGCTCGATCTCCGCCGCGTATTGCTTCGTCGTCAGGCCCCACGATTGCTGAGCCGGGCCTGGCACGCCATCCAGCGCCTTGCCCTTCTTCGCATCCTCGGCCCACGCACCGGGCAAACCCACGCCCGGAATGAAATCATCCTGCTGCGGCCATTCCCGCGCCAGAATCTCCCGACCGTCCGGCGTCGCCGCATACCACTGCATCACGTGGTTTCGCGCATTGGCCGGATCGAGGTAGTGATACCACGTCGAACCTTTCGGGATCTCGCCCGCCCGGGCCGCGTCCGGATGAATCGCGTGCACCTTCTCATCCAGCATCGGGAATCGCGCATCACGCACCTTCGACGGCCAGCCATAGGCCCGAGTCTTGATCTCGTTCACGCTGGCCCGTTTGCTTTGCAGCAACTGCACCAGTGTTTCGTAGCCGTGCATCGGATACGGGCAATCCTCCGTCCAAAAGTAAACGATCCGCTTCGTCGGATCGGCACCGTGCTCCAGCAGTGGCATCATCACCGGCTCTGCGGGCGCACTTCCCGGCGGCCCATCCAGCCACGCGGGGATTTCCTGTCCGCCCACGCGCTTCAGCAGCGGCGCCGCGCGCTCCTCCACCACCCGCGCCGCGCCGCGGAACCAGCTCACCGCCGGGATGTAGCCGCTGATCGGTGTGAACATCGCCATCAGCGTGCCGCCCGTGCGCGCCAGTCGATATTCACAAGCCTCCAGCCACTCCACCGGCACCTCCTCATCCGCCAGCACCAAATCCAACTGATCGCCTTCAATGCTGGCCGGATCGCCTTCCAGATAAAAGTAAAACGTGCACCGGCTTCCATTCGGCAGGATGAACATGTTCTCCGTGAAGCCCATCTTCCGCGTGTAGGAGATGTTTCCCGTGATGCCGCTCTTGGCCTTGCCCGTCTCCGCAGGCTTCCACTCGGCCGGCAGATTGTCGAAAAGCCGACTCATCAGCACCTTGCGCGCCTGAGTCTGCGATGGACACAAGCACGCCACCTGCGTGTTCGGCTTTTCAACCATCAGCTTCATCGCCTTCCAGGCCGCATACTCCGATTTCGACGAGCCATTGCCGCCCATGATGAGGATCTTCGGGATGTTGCGCGGATTCAGCCGCTTCACCGCCGCAATCGCATCCTCCGCCCGTTTCCAGCCGCCGCCCAGCTCCCGAGAGCGCCCCGGATCGCCTCGCCAGCCGTAGCGATACCGATCCCCCGCCTCGAGCTCGATCTCCTGCTGCCGCTGCGCGCCCCATTCCAGCAGTCTCGCCAGGCTTTCCTCCGACTGCATCAAGCTGATCATCACGTGCGGCGGCAGCAAAGCCAGCCGCGCATGCGGCTCCAGCGCCTGCGGCGTGCCCGCTTTCACAAAGCAATCATCCAGCCACAGCATCCTCGTCCGCTCCAACGCCATCGCCTCCAAGCCCGCCCGATCCTGAGCCGCCAGCAAAGCCTCCACCCACCCCGCATCCAACTCCGCCACCCGCGCATGCTTCTCCAGCACCCGAGGAAATTTCGCCGTAATGTCGCGCATCAAAATCATGGTTTCTGTTTTTGGGGATGCTATCTGGAAATGTCTTCCGGATAATTCATGTTAGGCAGACAATTCATCGGTCAAAGTCTCTAGGTTTTTCCCGAAGCTGCCGATCAGTTCGTAGTCCATTCTGGCGTATGCCTCTTTTACGTTGCCCTCTGACAGCAGTCCGCTGACCTCATTCATCATTGTGGCGACAGCCTCGGATTGGTTGGCGACGGCCTTTTTCGCTGCGCCGGGTGCTAGTTCGATTTTCATATTTTTCGGAGTTTGAGATGGTTTCGGAAGAGCCGCCTAACAAGCGGATCGTGGCGACGGCGAGCAAGCCGTCTGATCTGGTTGGGAGTCTGTTTCCGCCGCCACCACATCCTTTGCGTTCTCGCGAATGAAATGCACGCCGCTCCCTGGCACGCGCTGAACCTCGCCAGTCTCGTCATGCAGCCATTCGAGAGCGAAGGTCACCGGCATCCGGTCGCCTTTTGGCATCTCCCATTTCACAGCCCCCTTCGTGAAGTCGCAGAGGACCATTCCGCCGCATCTCGCGTCCTGCCCGTAGTAGAACAGTTGAGGCCGATAGAACATGCTTTGCGGATGACGCACCAACGCTACTTCGACGCGGTAAATCGTGGCCTGCCGAGACTTGAGCTTCTTGTTGGTGGAGCATCCCCAAGTTGTCTCCACGATGTCCCCAGCGCGGGCCAGTGGGTTCGGGATGCCAGCTTTGATTATCCCTTTACCGATGGCTTCAATTATTGCCAGTTCGGCGGGATCTGTTGTTTGCTTTTGATGATCGCAGCTGCGCATTGGAGAGCCATCGAGGCGGCGATATGGGAAGGAAGGAATCAGTTTCATCGTCAGTGGTGATTAGAAGCAAGCGAGAACAAGCGGATGCACTTCAACCGATCGCGGCGGCTGAGTTTGATTCTGGATTCGATGCACTGACCGCCCCTATCGGTGAGTGATCCTTGGCGTTAGGCTTGATCCAAGCGGGCGTGTAGAGATGGCGGTGTTGATTCACATATTCTTGCATCGCTGGGCAGAGTTCGGATTCAGACCACACCCCAACAATGATTCGAGCAGAGCTGATCATGTGTGCGGCAAAGGCTCTCTTTTTGGCGGCAGTCATGGCACGCTCAAAGCCTAAC
>JACCDU010733239.1_pt1 | contig 30270 bp, 32 predicted proteins | sample 7446081 | NCBI WGS metagenome assembly JACCDU01 (sample SAMN15323447, study PRJNA562643) | freshwater metagenome | isolation source: river surface water | place: USA:Blue River Watershed | collected 2017-08-17
ATGCTTTCGCAATGGTTGCAACCACCGCATTGGCTTGCGCACTGCTAGCAGCCTGCGTCAGCATGGCACCTCGTGCCAACCCCGACTTCGACGCGAGCAAACCACACCATCGCCCCGACGGATTTTCTAATCGTTACTCAGAACGATCCGACAAACCAGGCTTGCTGCGTTGGCAATGGGAGCGCCTGCGAGATAGCTTGCCTAAACCGCCAGCCAAGCCCATCATGGGCATCGAGCCAAACCTTGAATTGATCAACAGCGACAGCAGCCAGCCCAGAGTGACATGGGTTGGACATTCAACCTTGCTGGTTCAAATCGATGGCCTAAACCTGCTGACAGATCCGCACTGGGGCCAACGTGCTTCACCATTCAGTTTTGCAGGCCCCAAACGGCATCAGGCGCCTGGCATTCCCTTTGACAAACTGCCAAAAATCGATGCAGTGGTGATCTCTCACAACCACTGGGACCATTTAGACCAAGAAACCGTTCAGGCCCTCATGACTCGTCATTCAGGCATTCGTTTCTTTGTGCCGCTTGGCATTCAACATTGGTTCAAGAAAGAAATCAAAGGCACCGTTTTGGAAGGCCCCGCGCGCAACGTCATTGCGCTCGATTGGGATCAGCACGCTAGCATCAAGGGCAAAACAAAAAACCTCGAGTTGCACTTTCTGGCGGTTCAGCACTGGAGTGCACGGTCAATTGGCGATCGCTACGAAACACTTTGGGGCAGTTGGGCCTTCATGCATCCAGATTTTCGATTCTGGTTTTCTGGCGACCTGGCCTACTCGCGTGATACCAAAGACATCGGAGAGCGAATGGGTGGCTTTGACCTGGCGGCCATTGCAATTGGCGCATATGAACCGCGGTGGTTCATGAAGGACTCGCATGTCAATCCAAATGAGGCTCTGCAGGCCATGAGAGATGTCAAAGCCAAAGCAGCTCTGGGTATTCACTGGGGCACTTTTGACGGCATGAGTGATGAGCCTTTGGACCAAGCGCCGAAGGACTTAGAAATTGCCAAGAAAGAGTCCGCTGTACCTTTGAACTTCTTTGTGCTGAAGCATGGCGAGAGTTGGTTGTTGGGAAAAATCAATTCACAGCTTGCAAACTGATTTCGATGGCGTACTCCGTGGGCAGAATGCCTGTCTGTTGAAACCAAATGGTCATCGGGCCTTCGCCGAGTTTCTCTGGAGCGATGTTGGCAACGACATTGCGATTCAAGTCTGCAGGTCCCATGTGACCATACACAAGCATAAGGCCAACGTCCACGCCCGCATCAAAAACACTGCTAGATTGGATGGCATAAAACGCAATGGCATCTTCCGACACATAGCGAACCAATTTGACAGACTTCAGTCGGTGATTCTTAGGAATGTCATACCGGACATAGTCGGCATCGCCTCGAACCACCACGCCGTGAATGAGCATGGTGAGCAAGCCTTTGGCCATGGTGCTAGGTTGCAGCGGATTGGTAGAGGCTTCATGGCTCATGCCAGAGCCTGCTGCTAAAAGATCAAAGGCTTGGGCTTCAGATGCGTTGCCAGCCACATCAACTTGGCGAAGCCAAATCATGTTGAGCCCATTGCCTAAAGTACCCAAACCCGAGCCACTGCCCGGATTCCAATTCATCTTGTTGTCCAGCGAATACTCCCATTTCGCGTTGGCCTCAAGTCCCGCCACCTCAAGTGTGCGCGTGAAACCATCAACGCTTGCCGTGACAGACACGGGCGCGGGTGCCATGGTGTCTAGGACGCATGTCACCACAACGATCTCAGATTTATTGCCTTCGTTGTCGCGTGCACGAACCCAAATCAATTTGGGTCCATCCCCTTTCACTTCAAACGAACCACCGGTGCCCGATATCCAAGTCACACCTTGGTCTAGCGAGTACTCCCAAGAAACATCGCTCTCTACAGCCCACAATCCATTTCGAGTGACGCCATCGCTCACACTCACTCCGGTGTCTGTGAAAGAAAGCTTGGGAGGCTTCAAGACAACCGCGCCAGTACTGGGGACAGTCAATACGCTATCTGTCCCAGCTCCTGAACCCCCGCATGCAGTAATCATGGAGATTAGGCAAAGACTCACACCCAGGATAAATCTTTTGACACGAATACTCATCAAATTTATAGTCTAACTTTTGAAAAATTTGAATTGATCGTGCATTTCAATTGTGACAATTCGGTGAATTGCCATGCCGTTCAAAAGCCCAATAGCTCAGATGCGATCTATCGAAGTTGGATCGTGACTAATTCAGTTGAAAGATTTTGAGCGTGGATCAAAACATTGAATCAGCTGCTTTGGAATCTCAGGCACTTGTGCTTTGAGATAAGTTCGAATCAAGGGCGCAGCCATCCAAGGTTTGGTGTGACCACTCCAAATGCCTCGGGGCACAATTTGCGGATCACTCTCGTTCATTTGAAGTGTGACAACAGCAGGCAGAAGTGTCTCAAACTCTACTTCTACCAAGCTCCATGTTCCAAGGGTCCAAATGCCTGCAATTTGCGCAGATTGAGATTGCGGTGGGCTGTAGGCTTGAATGGCCTTGTGAATGGCTTGAAAGTTTGCTTCACTTTCTTTGGGTTCAGTCACACCTTTGCAATTCTGAGTGTGCGCTAGCCATTGGTTTTGAATTTTTCCAAGAATATCTATTTCGATGCCGTCAATCACCACCAAATAGCTGTGGTCAGCAGCTTTGAAGCTGATGTGTGAAGCGATGACGCCTACCAAGACGATCGCCAATAGCGGCAGGGCTACTTTCTTTTTCATCTTTGGGGTTTAACTGGTGGGGGTTGGGTTGGGTTGGATTATGGCTGAGCTCGCTGGGCGAGGGTGTGGTGGGTGGGTTCCTCATACTGGAGTACCAGAAATCGTCACCCACCCACCACACCCTCACCCAGCTGCGAACAGTAGAGTTGGTCGTTGAAAACCTCACGCGTGCCCAAAGTTGAGTAGCAAGGCTAAGGGTAGCTGACGATTTCTGGTACTCCAGTATGAGGAAGCTGCCCTTAGCCTTGCTACTCAACGCACCAGTATGTGGAAGCGCCCTATACCCTGACAGCTCAACGCTCCAGTAAAAGAAAGCCCCCAAACCCTAACTACTGAGAAACAAGCTGCCACCACTTAGAAAATGAATCGCAACGACGCTCAACATTTGGAAACAGCGCAGGCGAAGGAATGTATTGCCCAGCAGATGGCAGCCAAGGCGCAATATGCGCTTCACTCATTCCACCTAAACGCTTAGCACCTTGCAACGCCAACTCAATCGACAAGCGATCGCCATACCAACACTCACTGGCCAATTCGGCCATTCTGCTTTGAACAAATAACCATCGCCTTTCATCCCAAGGCCAAGCCCGATGAAACTCCGCCACAAAAATACCAATCACCAAAGTGTCCTTTGGCAAATCTGCTGGTAAATCTCCCAAACTCCAAGGATGAACCAGCCACACATCGCGATCCTTAACCACATCTGAATTTGGAACCCCCATATTCAAGGATGTCGGCGTAGAAGACATCAATGCGGGCTCTACAACTAAATTGCCAGAAGAACTCGCCAAAGCAGCAACTGGCAAGCTTTGCCTCGCAATCTGATCGAGGTCTTCATAGCTTTTGTCAATCGGACTGCCCGCACTGTGCCAAGCTTCAGGTGCAAAACGCGCTACATTTTCTGCGTTGAACAAATAAGGCTTGTGACTGCCTGTGCCAGCCACCCACTGCCAGCTCAAATGATTGCTTGCTAAGTCGCCATCCAACAAATGGCCATAAAGCCAATCGGCTCCCACACGCCAATGAACTTTGCGCAGATGCACCATGTAACTGGCCAGCCACATGCGGGCATGGTTGTGCAAATAGCCAGTGGCATACAAAGTTTTTACAGCCATATCGATGGCAGCAACGCCCGTGCAAGCTTGCAAAATATCCGCAGGAATTTGATTCGTGTAGGCACTTTCTGGCAACACACCCTCATGCAGCGATTCAAAAATGCCATCGCCTCGGTGTTGCCACACATGTCGGTAGTACTCACGCCAACCCAGCTCAAACAAAAATTTGTCTTGTGAATTCACAGTGTGCTGAGAACGTACGCCCTGCAACACCTCAGGCAAACTCACAAAGCCATGGGTGATATAGGGTGAAAGCTGAGTCACTGCGCCGTTCAAAGCGTTGCGTGTACGAGCATATTCTGCAGGTCGAACCGAGGCAATTCGTGCCAGTACTTCTTCGCGAGTTGGGGTAAAAAAAGTCATGTTGTTGGTAGTCAGAAGTTTTCTGCACTAGAAAGTTGAGTAGTTAGCCTATTGGGGGCTGACGATTTCTGGTACCCCAGTATGAGGAAGCCCCCAATAGGCTAACTGCTCAACGCTCCATTATGAAGAAAACAATCACATGACCTGATAGCATCCAAGTATTCCAAGCACTTCAACCTGCCAACCTAGAGAAGCCCCATGAACCTCACAGTCAACGGAAACTACCTCACCCTTGAGGTCGACCCCCAAATGCCCTTGCTCTGGGTCCTTAGAGATTCTCTAAACCTCACAGGCACCAAGTTCGGTTGTGGTGTGGCTGCATGTGGTGCTTGCACAGTCCACAAAGATGGCCAAGCAATTCGCTCGTGCGTCACACCTGTGGCCAGCGTGGCCGGAGCCAAAATCAAAACCATCGAATCATTGGGCACCCCCGAAAAACCACACCCCTTGCAACTGGCTTGGATAGCCGAACAAGTACCGCAATGCGGTTACTGCCAAAGTGGCATGCTCATGGCCGCCGCAGCGCTGCTTGAAAGAAAACCCAAACCCACCGATGCTGACATTGAAGAAGCCATGACCAACTTGTGTCGATGTGGCACTTACCAACGTGTGCGTGCTGCCATTCACCGCGCAGCAGGAGCGCAAGCATGAAGCGCCGCCATCTCATCCTGAGTGGTCTGGGTATCACGGGTGCCCTGATGGTGGGCTGGGGCGTGATGCCTGAACGCTCCCGCATGGGCAAACCAAGCAACATGTTGCTCACCGAAGGGGATATAGCCCTCAATGGTTGGATCAAGATTGCCAAAGATGGTGCCGTGGTTCTGGCCATGCATCGCAGTGAAATGGGGCAGGGCATACACAACGCGCTTTCGATGTTGGTGGCAGAAGAACTCGATGTGCCCTTGAGTCAAATTCGTTTAGAGCAAGCTGGGCACGACAGCATCTATGGCAACGTGGCCATGTTTGTCGGCACTTTGCCGTTTCACCCGCTTCAGTCTGAGGGCGTAGACAAACCCTTTGTGGTTCACAGTGGCGAGTGGATTGTTGGCAAAGTGGCGCGCGAATTGGGCGTCAATGCCACGGGTGGGTCTTCCTCTGTAAAAGATGCGTGGTCCCATTTGCGTTTGGCTGCAGCCACCGCCAAGGCCAGCCTGTTGCTTGCCGCAGCAAACCAATGGAAAGTGCCATCCAGCGAAATCAAGGCCAAAGAGGGTGTCCTCACGCATGCCTCTGGCAAATCAGCCAACTATGGCGAGTTTGCAAAAGCCGCAGCCGGACAAACACCTCAAAATGTGGCGCTCAAAGATCGGAAAGATTGGACGCTTATTGGCAAGCCATCGCAGCGTGCCGACGTGCCCTCAAAAACCAATGGCACAGCAGTTTTTGGCATGGACGTGCGTTTGCCCAACATGCTTTTTGCCAGTGTGGTTCAAGTGCCTCAAATGGGAGGCACCCTGGTCAACTTGGATGCCAAGGAAGCATTGGCCATGCCCGGCGTTGTGAAGTGTGTTCAGCTGGCCAGCAAGGCAGGTTCTGCGCCTGGCTTTGCGGTGGTTGCCAAGTCCACTTGGCATGCCAAGCAGGCCGCCAACAAAGTGAAAGCGCAATGGGCGCAGCGCGCAGAAGGTGCCATTGATACCCAACGCATAGAGGCTCAACTCTTCGAAAAACTCAAAACAGAAAAGGGTTTTGCGTTTTACGAAAAAGGCGATGCTGATAAGGCTGAAAGCAGCGCGGCCCGCACCATTCAAGCGCAATACAAGGCGCCTTATTTGGCCCACGCCACCATGGAGCCCATGAACTGTACAGCGCAGTTCAAAGGCGGTTTGCTTGAAATTTGGGCGCCTACGCAAGTGCCAGGTTTGGCGCGTGCTGCCGCTGCCAAGGTGGCCGATGTGTCTGAAGACAAAGTGAAGTTGAATGTCACCCTTTTAGGGGGCGGTTTTGGCCGTCGCTTAGAAGCCGATGTGGTGGCGCAAGCCACTCAAATTGCCATGGCAGTCGAGGGTTCGCCGGTTCAATTGGTTTGGTCGCGTGAAGAAGACATGACGCACGATTTTTATCGCCCCATGCATGTGGCTCAGTTGAACGCAGCCATCAATGCCAAGGGTGAGGTGGAAAGTTTGCGCATCAAGTCGGCAGGCGATGCTATTTCGCCGCGGTGGATGTCGCGGGTGTTGCCAGCGCTGTCTGGGCCCATTGACGCGCCTGACAAAACAACTGCTGAAGGTCTGTTTGATTTGCCCTATGGTTTTGCCAACCAGCACATGGCGCATGTGTCCACGCGCATGGGTGTGCCCATTGGTTTTTGGCGCTCGGTGGGTCATTCGCACAATGCTTTCTTCTCAGAAAGCTTCATCGATGAATTGGCCTTTGAAACCAAACAAGATCCTGTCGCTTTTCGCTTGTCTTTGTTAACTCAGGTACCACGCTATGCCGCGGTTTTAAAGTTGGCCGCAGAAAAAGCCAAGTGGGGTGCAGCCTTGCCTTCAGGACACGCGCATGGCGTGGCTTTGCACGAGTCCTTTGGTTCTATCGTGGCGCAAGTGGCTGAGGTTTCCATCAAAGAGGGAGTGCTTCGGGTGCACCGCGTGGTGTGCGCCATCGATTGCGGCACGGTGGTCAACCCCAACACAGTGGCTCAGCAAGTTGAGAGCTCTGTGATCTTTGCGCTAAGTGCCGCCTTGTTTGGCAAGATTGACATTCAAGAAGGTGTGGTTCAACAAAGCAACTTCACCAACTACCCCTTGGTGAATTTGGCGCAGTCGCCAGTGGTTGAAACCTGGATCATACCCAGTACGCAGTCGCCAGAGGGCGTGGGCGAACCCGCTGTTCCGCCTTTGGCGCCTGCTGTGGCCAACGCCATGTTCAAACTCACGGGCCAGCGAGTGCGTTCTTTGCCTCTGAAGGCATAACCCCTAAGCCTTGCTTGAATTTGAAATTCAATCAAAATCACGACATGCCAAATTACAAACTCCAAGTTGAAGTCGTTCCTCAATATCTGCCCGAACAGTCAGATCCTGCCGGCGACCTCTACACATTTGCCTACAGCATCACCATCACCAACAAGGGCAATATTGCTGCCCAGGTTATTTCAAGATACTGGAGTGTGAACGACGCCAATGGCTTGCATGAAAAGGTCAAAGGCTTGGGTGTGGTGGGCTATCAGCCCTTGTTGCAGCCTGGTGAGAAATTTCAGTACACCAGTGGCACACGTCTCAGAACGCCAACAGGCACCATGCATGGCAGCTATTTTTGTGTGGCAGAAGATGGTGAAAAATTTGATGTCGACATTCCCATGTTTGTACTCGACGCGCTCAGCAGTGAGTCCGGTAAGCGCAACTTACATTAGCCTTTTCAAAAACTGGTTCCTTGTGAGGGGCGCCATCACTTAGTCAGACATGCTTCAATTAGAGTCCAGGCGTCAAGAAAATTTATTGGGAATTGCCTGGATGATTGCCTCCATGGCGGCTTTTTCTATTGAAGATGCCTTTCTCAAAACAGTCACCAAACAGGTTCCGGTTGGCCAAGTGCTCATGATGTTTGGTGTGGGAGGTTTGTGCATCTTCGCATTCATGGCAAGGCGCATCAGAGCCCCGCTTTTTCAGCCGCAAGTTCTCACGCGAAACATGTTGATCAGAGCAGTGTTTGAGTTCTTTGGCCGTTTGTTTTATATCTTGGCCATTGCCCTCACACCCATGTCCTCTGCAACGGCCATTTTGCAGGCTGCACCCTTGTTTGTCGCTTTGGGTGCCCGCGTTTTCCTGCATGAAAAGATAGATGGCAAAACATGGTTGGCAATCTGGGTGGGCTTGTTGGGCGTGCTCATTATTCTGCGTCCCTCTGCAGACGACTTTTCGGTGCTTTCACTGCTGGCCGTCATTGGGACCTTGGGCTTTGTGGGGCGTGATTTACTGACCCGCGCAGCACCGCCTGCTTTAACCAAAGAAGTGCTTGGCTTTTATGGCTTTAGCACCATGGTGATTGCGGGCGCATGCTATGCAATTTGGGATGGCAAAGCCTTTGTGGTGCTTGAATCAATTCAAATGATGATGATCAGCGCTGCCCTGGCCGCGGGTGTCTTTGCCTACACAGCCCTCATGAGCGCCATGCGCACAGGCTCCATAGCAGCAGTCACGCCTTACAGATACACGCGGCTTCTGTTTGGCATTTCAATTGGCATCATTGCATTTGATGAAAAGCTAGATGCGCCCATGCTGGTGGGCTGCGCCGTGGTTATCTGCGCGGGGCTGTTTGTGGGCTGGCAAAACCAACGTCGTCAACCCGCTCAATGATCACAGGATCGTTTTCTGGGCGAATCACGCGGATGCCATGCTTGCTCAAAATTTCGACATAAACCGAGGCAGCGCCTTTTTTGGCCAGAGCGTCTAGGCTTTCAACCACGGCGCTGACTTTGACCACTTCTGCAGATTCGGCGCTGAGGCCTACTTTGCAATCAAAGTCCCAAAAATCGACTTCTTTTGGCAACGCTCGATTGCGTTCGCGCTTGAAGTATTTTCGGATCTCGTGCTTGACGGCCTCTAACACTCGGTCCGGGTTTTTGCCTTCAATTTGCAGGGGGAAGTTTTTTTTCATCGCGAGATCCTCAGGGGGTTGGCGCCCATTCAGGACGTAGATGCAAGACCAGATTATCGCTCAGGCCTCAAAGAAGCCTAGAATTTGTTCACACCATCGAAATTTCACATGTCTCACCCATTCAGTCATCCCAGCACGCCTGTTTTGCAGATTGCAAAAGGCATTGCCACCATCACATTGAATCGGCCTGCGCAACGCAATCGCCTTGAGAACGACGACTTGAAAACGTTGCTTCAGCACTTTGAACAAATTCATCAAGATCAAAGCATTCGTGTCTTGGTACTCACGGCCAATACCTTGGGGCAACCCAAGCCTGTATTTTGTGCGGGTTATGACATCGGGGCATTTGATGAACATGGGCAGGGGGCCACCTCGTTTGAAAAAGTGCCAGAGGCTTTGGCCGTTTTGCGCCCTGTCACCCTTTGTGCTTTGAATGGCAGCGTGTATGGTGGCGCAACCGACATGGTGCTGGCCTGTGATTTGAGAATTGGTTTGCAAGGCATTGAGTGGCGCATGCCTGCCACCGCCATTGGCTTGCATTACTACCCCAGTGGCTTGCAGCGGTATGTGCAACGCATGGGGCTTGCCGCCACCCAGCGCGCGTTTCTCACAGCCCGTCCCTTCACATGGAAACAGCTCGACAAGCTAGGACTTTTCGAAGACTTTGTAGAGGCTGATCAGTGGCAAGCTCTTTTGGATGAGTTGACTCAAGACATCCTGACACTGGCCCCTTCGGCTACGGAGGCCACCAAACAATCGATCTCTGAAATTGCCATGGGAATTGCCACTGAAGCAAGCTTGCAAGCGCGCGTTGAGCGCAGCAGTCGGAGCGATGAATTTGCGGAAGGTCGGGCTGCGTTTGCTGAAAAACGCAAACCCGTCTTCTGAACAGGGCTTGTCTAAATTGGTTTAAAACTTCAAGCGTTTGCCAAGCGCTTGAAATCGACGACCCCATGCTTCGCGAGTCAACTCAATGCTGTCGTAAAAGCTAGGAATGACCAGCAGCGTCAAGATGGTGGAGGTGATGGTGCCACCGATAATGGCGACGGCCATGGGTCTGTAAAACTCACCGCCTTCACCCACGCCAATGGCCACGGGCAACATGCCCGCAATCAAGGCGAAGGTTGTCATGATGATGGGTCGCAAGCGTTTGCGGCCGGCAGTCATCAGGGCTTCTTCTCGGTCTATACCTTGCTCTTCTAAGCTGCGTGCAGCATCCAACAGCAGAATGGCGTTTTTGGCCACCAAGCCCATCAGCATGATCACGCCAATCAGGCTCATCAGGTTCAAGGTGCTACCCGTTAAGAGCAAGGCCAGCACCACGCCAATGAGCGACAAGGGCAAGGAGAACATCACCGCCAAGGGCGCAGTGAAAGAGCTAAATTGCATCACCAAAATGAAGTACATCAGACCAATGCCTGAAACAAGCGCAATGCCCATTTCGGTGAACACTTCTTTTTGGTCTTTGGAAGCACCATCCAATTCAATGCCGTAGCCCTCTGGAAAATTGATGCTCTTGGCCAATTTCAGCGCGTCTGCCGTAACCTCGCCTGAAGATCTGCCCTGCACATTGGCCGAGACGCCGATGGTTCTCTTGCCGTCAAAGTGTTCAATTTTGGAGGGCGCTTTGCCCATTGAAACTTTGGCAATTTGAGACAAAGGCACCACGGTGTTCATGCCGCTCACAGTGATGGGCAGACGCTCAATGTGCGACACATTCATGCGGTCTTCAGGGGCCAAACGAATGGCCACATCGCGCGCTTCCCCAGTGGGGTCGACCCAGTCACCCACTTCAATGCCCGCAAAGGCCACGCGCAGTGCATTGGCTGTGTCGGTAACGGAGATGCCCAATGAATTGGCCAAACCACGGTCCAATTCAATTTGCAATTCGTTTTGCGGATCTTGTTGAGACAAACCAACGTCTACTGCACCTGGCACTTGCCTTAATTGCGCCATGAAATCGCTGGTGATGGCCAACAGCTTGCGCGAATCGGTGCCACTGAAACGGATTTGCACAGGTTTGGATGCACCATTCGATAAATCGTCTAAAACAGTGTATTCAGCGCCTACCAATTGGGAGGTTCGTTGGCGCAATTCAATGGCAATGTCTTGTGCTGAGCGTCGGCGCTCTGTGCTATTTCCGATGTCAACATAGATGCGTCCCCCTGTGGGATTGACATAGCTGTTGGTGGCTTTGGTTTCAGGCAAACTGCGAGCCATGACTGCAGCGGCTTCAAGCTTCAGTCTGGAATACTCCAGATTGCTGCTTGCTGGGGAGCGCACATCAATGGCCAGAGTTTTACCATCTGCTTTGGGTAAGAAGCTGGAGCCACCAAACTTGAATTGCAAAAAGATGGCCGCAAAAAAACTGACAATTGCAAATGCAATCATCCATCGTCTGTGGTGCAGGGCCCAAGCAATCACGTTGCCATACCGATCCGCTTGGTGATCAAACCAATCGTTGAATTGTTTGAGTTTGAGGCTTAAACCTGTTTTGGGTTGAAGGTGATGATCGGGTGGGTCTCCCCAATACGCGGACAACATGGGGTCCAGCGTGAACGAGATCAACAAACTCACCAAAACAGAGGCAACCACCGTCAGGCCAAAGGGGCGAAACCATTCACCCGATACGCCAGGCATAAATCCCACAGGAATGAACACAGCCACAATGGAGAAGGTGGTAGCGGCCACAGCCAAGCCAATTTCGGCAGTGCCATTCAAAGCCGCTGTGCGCCTGTCAAAACCTCGCTCCATGTGCCGAACTATGTTTTCTCGAACCACAATGGCATCGTCAATGAGCACCCCAATGGCCAAAGAAAGGCCCAGCAAACTCATGAAGTTCAGAGTGAATCCGCACAACCACACCGCAATGAAAGAAGCAATGACCGAGGTTGGCAACGACAGCGCGGTGATGAGCGTAGAGCGCCACGAGTTTAAGAACACATACACCACAAAAATGGTGAGGCCAGCGCCAAAAACCAGAGCGTGAACCACATTGTTCAAACTGTTTTTCGCTTCAACGCCGCCATCTTGCGTGATGTCAATTTGGGTGCCCTCTGGCAAGGATTTATTGATGTCTGCCACCAATGCCCGAATTTGTGTGGCCACACCCACAGTCGATGCATCGCGAGAGCGTGTGATGGCCAATCCCACATTGGGTTGACCGTTTCGGACGCTGAGGGAAGTGAGATCGGCAAAGCCATCTGTCACAGTGGCTACTTGGCCGAGTCGAATGAGGTCATTGCCGCTTCGCTTGATGACAATTTGATTGAATTCAGCAGGCGTTTCAATGCGCCCAAGCAAGCGAATGCTTTGATCTTCAAGTGAGCCGCGAATTTTGCCCACAGGCGCTGCGGCATTTTGCGTCCGCAGAGCATTCACTACCTCTGTGACGGACAAATTGACTTCGCGCAGTTTTTGCGCGTGCAATAAAACACTGAGTTCGCGTTTCAGTGCGCCATTGACATTGACCTGCGCAACCCCTTGAATGCCCCTGAACTTGTCGGCAATTTGATCTTCCGCAATTCGGGAAATTTCAGCATGGCTTTGGCTGCGAGACGAAAGTGCCAACTGCATGATGGGTTGTGCTGTTGGATTGATGCGCAAAATAACAGGTTCGCGAATTTCGGTGGGTAATTTGTAGCGAACTCTGCCAATGGCATTGCGCACTTCGTCTGTGGCCTCCACCATGTTCTTTTTGAATTCAAAGAAAACCAAGATGTTGGCGTTGCCTTCGCTGGCTGTGCCGCGCAAATCTTTAATGCCATTGACCGATTGAAGCGCCTTTTCAACTCGGTTGAGAACTTCTCGTTCGACGGTATCGGGTGAGGCGCCAGGGTAGGTGATGTCAATGACCAGCAATGGCATGTCGACATCTGGAATTTGATTGACCTTGAGCTTGGTCAATGCCAACAGCCCCACGGCCATGAGCATCATCAAAATGACGATCGTGACAACCGGCTTTTTAACGCTGAAATTGGACAAAAACATGGCTTATTGACCCGCCTTGGTCGAGGTGTCTGTGCGCACCGTAAATTCTTGCCCATCTTTCAAATTGCTATTGGCAGTTCGCAAAACCTTCTCGCCTGAACTGAGCCCGCTATTGACCACCCAATCACCCAAGCGGGTATCGCGATCGCCCAATTGAATGCCGCGCTTGACGATTTTGCTGCCATCTAGAACCCACGCAAAAACTTTGTCGCCTTCTCGGCGCAAGCTGCTCTCAGCGATCATGACGGCAGGTTTGGTGCGGACTTCAATCACACCCTCTGCAAACAAGCCCACTACTGGTGGTCTGTCTTTGGCGTTGATGGCCACAATGACGGATACTTGTCGGGTCACAGGATTGGCAGCACCATCGATTCTTTTGACGGTGCCTTGGCTGCTCAATTGATCGTTGTTTTGTCCCACACCATTGATCCGGAAATTGACGCGCTGACCGATTTTCAGCACGCTCATTTGATCGGCAGCAACTTGGCCTTCAAAGCGAATGCTGCTGGGGTCAATGACTTGAATCAACTCTTTGCCAATTTGCGCTGTGTCACCCGCTGAAGCTTTGCGTGCACTGACCACACCATTGAAGGGCGCACGGACTTCAGAACGCTCGAGTTGTTGTTTGGCAGCAGCCACACGCGCCTTGCTGGCCACATGCTCGCTTTGGGCTGCATTGCGTTTGACTTCAGACTCTTCCAAACCCTGCATAGACACCATGCCCTGGGCTTGCAGTGATTTCATGCGTTGAAATTGGCGCTCTGCACCGTCTAAGGATTGTGCGGCAGCCCGCATCGATTCCTCTGCCGAGCTGAGGTTGTCGCGAAGCACACTGCTGTCTAGGCTGACAAGCAAATCGCCTTTGCGCACAGGCTCGCCATTTTCTTTGTGAACTTTGACCACTGTGGCACTGATTTCAGCGCGCAGGTCGGCCCGAATTTCTGGCTGCAAAGAACCCGAAATGACCGGACCGGTTCCGTGTTCAGACGTGCCCAATAGGACGATGTCTTCATTGCCCAAAATCAAGGCCACAGTTTCAGTCGCTTTGCCAGCGTCAGCCTCGGGCTTTTTACAAGCGACCAAAGCACTGCCAATGCACAGGCAAGCGACCAAAGACAGCGAGAAGGAATAAGGACCCAAACGAGGGGAACGCAACATGTGAACTCCGACTAGGAAAAAGTACTCGAATTACATCATGAAAATGTATTTGAAAAGGACTTAAAGGCTGGTTCTAAGGGACCATATTTCAGGAAAAAGCACAACACCCAACATCTTGCGCAAATAACTGACTCCCCCTGTGCCGCCGGTACCTCTTTTGAAACCAATCACACGTTCCACTGTGGTCAGGTGTCTGAAACGCCAGAGCCTGAATGCATCTTCCAAATCGGCGAGTTCTTCACCCAATTGATACAGATCCCAGTGTTGTTTGTGATTTCTGTAAACCACCAACCAGGCTTCTTCCACCTGAGTATTGGCCGCATAGGCTTGTCGCCAATCGCGTTCAAGATACGAGTCGGGAACAGCCAAACCACGACGCCCCAACAATTTCAAGCTCACGTCATAAAGGGAAGGCGCGCAGTAAGCTTTCTCGACAACCGAATGCAAATCAGGTCGGTGCGAATGAGGCATCAGCATGTTTGCATTTTTGTTACCCATCGAAAACTCGATGCAGCGGTATTGCCAGCTTTGAAAGCCACTGGATTGCGCTAAATAAGGGCGAATGGCGCTGTATTCAGGCGGCGTCATGGTGGCCAAGACATCCCAAGCATGCACCAATTGCGACATGATTTGAGACACACGCGCTAGCATTTTGAAGGCGTCTGGCAGGTCGTCTTGCTCAATGTGCTGTATGGCCGCCTTGAGTTCATGCAACATGAGCTTCATCCACAGCTCACTGGTTTGGTGCTGCACGATGAAAAGCATTTCATTGTGATCGGGCGACAAGGGCTTTTGAGCATTCAAGATGGCGTCAAGTTGCAGGTAGTCGCCGTAGCTCATGGATTGGCTGAAATCCAGTTGAGCTTTTTCCTCTTGCACAAAGTGTGAGGTATTCATGCCCTCATCTGTTTCTGTATTTGTGTCGGGCGTTGACGAGCCAGAGCTAAAGGGACATCCAGACATACTTGCTTCTTTCTGCGTTCAGGTCACTGCTTGCTTTTGCGAAAAGCGTGCTTGCTGCCATTCTTGGCTGTCCATCACTTCTTTCAGGTGACGCACGGCATGCCACACATCGGCATAACCTAAGTACAAAGGTGTGAGGCCAAATCGCAAAATGTCGGGATATTGCTTCCCATCGCCCGCTCTAAAGTCTCCAATCACGCCGCGGGCTATGAGGGCTTGAACAATGGCGTAAGCACCTTCGGTTCTGACGAGGCTTACTTGCGAGCCGCGTAATTCTTCCTGTTCTGGGGTGGCAATGCCAAAGCCATGCCCTGCCAATTGGGTTTTGACCAGTTGCATAAAGAGACTTGTCAGCGCCAGCGATTTTTGTCGCAAAGCTGTCATGCCGCCCAGCTTTTCGGCTTCCAAAAATACATCCAAGCCAGTGTCTAGAGCCGTCAAGCTGAGGATCGGTTGAGTGCCGCATTGGTAGCGGGTAATGCCTGTTGCGGGTTGGTAATCGGGTCTGAATTCAAATGGCGCAGCGTGGCCCCACCAGCCCGTGAGTGGTTGCCAAAAGCGATCGGTGTGTTTGGGGTTGACCCAAACAAATGCAGGTGCGCCAGGTCCCCCATTGAGGTATTTGTAGCCGCAACCTACAGCAAAGTCTGCTCTGGCGCCATTCAACTCAACAGGTACCGCGCCTGCGCTGTGTGCCAAATCCCAGATGGTCAAAGCGCCTACTGCATGGGCTGCGGCAGTCATGTCTTTCATGTTCAGCATGGCGCCCGTTCGGTAGTTCACATGCGTCAGCATCAATACAGCCACATCTTTTTGAAGGGCGTTTAGAAGTTCTTCGGTTTCTACCAATTTGAGCTGATAGCCGCGCTCTTTGCACAAAGCCTCGGCAATATAGAGGTCTGTTGGAAAGTTGGTGCGCTCACTGAGAATGATTTTTTTAACAGGATGGTCTGCTTTGGCAATCGACAAGGCTGCGCTGAGTACTTTGAACAAATTGATGGACGTGCTGTCGGCTGCTACCACTTCATCGTCTTTGGCGCCAATCAGTCGGGCAATTTTGTTACCAACTTTGAGGGGCATTTGAAACCAACCTGCTGTGTTCCAGCTTTTGATCAAGTCGTTGCCCCATTCTTGGGCCACTGCTTGTGCAACTCGAGAAGGTGTTGCCTTGGGCAACACTCCCAAAGAATTGCCATCCAGATAAATCACACCTTTTGGCAATTGAAATAAATCGCGCAGGGAGCGCAAGGGGTCCTGTTGGTCAAGCACTTGGCAGCCTGAAAGGGTTTGGGGTGTCATGTTCAAAGTTCTCGGAGAATGGCGCGAACAGGGCTGGCGTCCGCGCTCATGAGTTTGAGGGGCAAGGCGATGAGCTCGTAATCACCCTCTGTGATGTGATCCAGTTGAAGGTTTTCTAACACGCGCATGTTGCGTTGACGAATCACTTGGTGGCTGTCCAAGGTTTTGCTGTCGGCTGGATCGATGCTGGCGCTGTCAATACCAATCAGCTTGACACCCAATTCTGCTAAGGCCATTAAAGTTTCAGGTGCAAAAGCAGTGAGTTGGGCGTCGAAATTGTCTAAGGGAAATGTCTCGTATGTTCTGACCAACACTCTCTCGGGCAAGTTTTGCAGTTGGTGGGCCAAATGCTGCATGGTGATGAGGTGGCCTATACCTATGGCGTGAATCACTCGACAAGGGCCAATGTAAGTTTGCAAATCAACGTGTCCGATAGCCATGCCCGCAGGGGCGTAGTGCAAAGGCGCATCTGCGTGAGAGCCTACGTGAGGCGACAGGGTAATGGCGCTCACATTGACGGGACATTGTTCGGAAATTTGCGCTGACCAATTCAATTGGAAAGTCGTATCGCCCGGAAAAACGGGGCTGTTGTCGTCAATGGGTGGGGAAATGTCCCAAATTTTTTTCATGAGGCGCAAAGATAGCGCTATGACGAAATTGTGGTGTCGGTTATATCCAACAGATGCACAATTTTCTCTCTTAAGTCGTCAATTTGAGTTCGTCGTAAACTTGCTGGCATGATTTTGACGCCTGATTCTTGGCAAGCCATTCAACTGACCGTGGCTTTGGCCACTTCAACCACCCTGATCTTGTTGATCTTGGCCACGCCATTGGCCTGGTGGTTGTCGCAAACTCAGTCGGCCTGGCGCGCACCCATCCATGCGCTGGTGACCTTGCCTTTGGTTTTGCCACCTTCGGTTTTAGGTTTCTATTTGCTGGTTGTGATGGGGCCGCAAGGTCCGCTGGGTCAATTCACGCAGGCCATGGGATGGGGGGTGTTGTCTTTCACATTCACCGGCTTGTTGATTGGCTCTATTTTGTTTTCATTGCCCTTTGCGGTGCAGCCCTTGCAACACGCTTTCGATGCCATGGGTCCAAGGCCCATGGAAGTGGCGGCTACTTTGCGTGCCAGCCCATTAGATGCCTTCTTTTCTGTAGCATTGCCTTTGGCCAAGCCTGGCATGGTGACGGCGGCCATTTTGACCTTTGCTCATACTGTGGGCGAGTTTGGGGTGGTGCTCATGATCGGTGGCAATATTCCTGGCAAGACAAGTGTGATGTCCACTGAAATTTATGGCCATGTTGAAGCCATGGAATATGCTCAAGCCCATGTCTTGGCTGCAGGCATGTTGGCCTTTTCTTTTGTGGTGCTGTTGGCCTTGGCCTTGATGAACCGTCTTCAAAGGCAAGTGGCATGAGCGCTATTCATTTGCAAGTCAAGATTCACCGTTCAGCTTTCAAGCTGGATCTGGATCTGCAATTGCCCGGGCAGGGCATTACCGCTATTTTTGGCCCCTCTGGATCGGGCAAAACAACATTGCTGCGCGCGGTGGCTGGCCTTGAAAAAAACCAACAAGGGCGTATTCAAATTGGCGAGCACATTTGGCAAGACACCCAGCAAGGTGTTTATCTGCCAACGTGGCAGCGGCCCCTAGGTTATGTGTTTCAAGAATCAAGTTTGTTGCCGCATCTCAGCGTGACGGATAACCTGAATTTCGGTTTGAAGCGGGCATTGAAGTCTGCTGGCAGTGCGCAGTCAGATGCCGACAAAGCATTGCAAGCTTCTATTGAGCTCTTGGGTATTGGCAGCTTGCTGCAACGAATGCCCACTGAACTGTCGGGTGGTGAACGCCAACGCGTAGCCATTGCCAGGGCCATTGCCATGCAGCCACAGCTGCTGTTGATGGACGAGCCCTTGGCATCACTCGATGCAGCGCGTCGACAAGAAATTTTCCCTTGGCTGTCCAAGTTGCGGGACGAACTCAAAATGCCCATGCTGTATGTCACGCATTCGGCAGAAGAGGTCACTCGCTTGGCAGATCACTTGGTGGTTTTGGCTCAAGGACAAGTCAAAACGCAAGGACCTGTGAGCGCTGTTCTCACGCAAGCGGTGAACCCTGTGGTGGTGGGTGAAGATGCAGGTGCCTTGATCGAAGGTCGTATTGGCGAAGTTGATGGGCAGTGGCATTTGTCGCGTGTCGACTTTGATGGGGGTTGCGTTTGGATGCGCGATGCGGGTTTGCCTGTTGGAAAAGCGGTGCGCATTCGCATCTTGGCGCGTGACGTGAGTTTGGCCACGTCTGAGCCGCAAAACACCAGCATTCAAAACCAACTGCGCGGTAGCATTCAAAGCATTACGCCTGATACACATCCTTCTCAAGTCATGGTCGTTTTGAAGTGCGGTGATGAAGAGGTGCTGGCCCGCGTCACAAAGCGGGCGGCGGAGGAACTAGCCCTGCATGTGGGCCAGCTAGTCTGGGCGCAAGTGAAGTCTGTGGCCTTGGTGGCTTGAGCAGGCTGATTACAGTGCCTCAAACCAGTTTTCGAGTTTGAGTTTTGGCACACGCATAAACTCTTTGATGTTGTTAGTCACTAATGTGCCGTCTATGCTAAGTGCTTGCGCTGCAATCAAGGTGTCCATTGGGCCTATCGACAAGCCTTGTTTTTCTAATGAAGCTCGCAGATCTGCATAAAACCAGAGGCACTGGCTGTCGAATGGAAGAATCTGCATTGGCGCTAAAAACATTTCAAGAGCCGTTCGATTTTTGACAGACCCAGATTTGGCGACGCCATATGCCAGTTCGGAGGCGGCAATACTGCTGATACCAACTTCGCCTGCTTTGTACTTGCGGAATCTTTCGAGTACGTTAGGGGGTCGATTGTTGATGATGTAGATACACGTATTTGTGTCTAGCAAAATCACAATAAAACCTCCGGACGAATTTGATGTTCTGGCTGTTGTCGCTCAATGTTGAAGCCTGATTCGAAAGCGTTCAATGCCGCTTCCATCGTTGCCCATGGATCTTCGATCGGCATCAACAAAACACCTTCACCCACACGTTTGATCACGACTTCTTTAGCGTTGAATCGGTATTCCTTTGGGAGGCGAACAGCCTGACTGCGCCCCGTCTGGAATATTTTTGCAGTGTCCATGCTGGCTCCTGTGGATGTTAAATGTTGGTATGTATCAATGATATACATCATATGTCACTTCAATTCAAGTCGGCCATACATTGACTTGCTGTTTTATCTTTATATGACTTATATGCATAAACAAACAATAAATGATTCGTTTGAGTTTTGAAGAGGTGGTCCGACAATCGCGTCCTTACTCTTTTGAGCCGCACCATGAACAAAATCAAATCCATTGCCGCTGCCGCCTTGCTGGCCGTATCTGGCTTCAACGTATCCGCCCAAACTTTGCTGAATGCCTCCTACGACGTGGCCCGCGAGTTTTACAAAGACTACAACGCTGCGTTTGTGGCCAACTACAAAAAGACCACAGGCAAAGATGTGAAGATTGACCAAGCGCATGGCGGCTCTAGTGCCCAAGCTCGCGCGGTGAACGACGGTTTGGACGCCGACGTGGTGACGATGAACACCACCACCGACATCGACTTTTTGGCCGGTAAAGGCATTGTGGCTGCCGATTGGAACAAGCGATTCCCTCACAGCGCTTCGCCCACCAGTTCTACCATGTTGTTTCTCACACGCAATGGCAATCCTAAAAACATCAAAGACTGGGACGACCTGATCAAGCCTGGTATTCAGGTGATTGTGGTCAATCCCAAAACAGGTGGCAATGGCCGCATGGCTTATTTGGCCGCCTGGGGCTATGTTCGCAAAAAGGGTGGTAGCGAAGCCGATGCAGCAGCCTTCGTCGCCAAGCTCTACAAAAACGTACCTGTGTTGGCCAAGGGTGGCCGCGATGCCACCACCATCTTTTTGCAACGCAACATTGGCGATGTGCTGGTCACGTTTGAGTCCGAGGTGATTTCTGTCGACAACGAATTTGGTGCAGGCAAGGTCGATGCTATTCACCCCTCCATCAGCATCGTGGCCGAAAACCCAGTAGCCGTTGTAGAGCGCACTGTGGCTAAAAAGGGCACAGGCGATTTGGCCAAAGCCTATTTGAACTATCTCTACTCCGATGAAGCGCAAGAGATTGCCGCCAAGCACGCCTTGCGTCCCTCCAATCCTGCCATCTTGAAAAAATACAGCAAAACCTTCAAGCCTTTACAACTGTTCACCGTGAACGAGGTATTTGGCTCTTTCGCTGAAGCACAAAAAGTGCACTTCAACGATGGTGGCAATTTCGACAAGCTGTACACCGTGAAGTAATCCATGCTGTCTAGTTCCGCTGCGGCGGCGCCTGCCAAGCGCAGAGCGCCCGCCCGAGTTTTACCCGGCTTCAACATCACCTTGGGGTACACCTTGATGTACCTCAGCTTGATTGTGCTCATTCCATTGTCAGCACTGGTGTTCAAAACGTTCACGCTCACGTGGGATCAGTTTTGGACCGCTGTCACAGGCCCGCGAGTGATGGCGTCTTATCGCCTGACATTTGGTGCCTCGCTCATTGCAGCCTTGGTGAATGTGGTCTTTGGATTGTTGGTGGCTTGGGTCTTGGTGCGCTATCAGTTTTTTGGCAAGAAGGTGGTTGATGCCTTGGTCGACTTACCGTTTGCGTTGCCCACCGCAGTAGCCGGTATTTCATTGACAGCTTTGTTGGCAGGCAACGGTTGGGTAGGGCAGTATCTCGAGCCTTTGGGCATTCAACTGGCCTTCAACCCCAACGGCGTTGTCATTGCCCTGATCTTCATCGGCTTGCCCTTTGTGGTGCGCACGGTTCAGCCTGTGCTTGAAGATGCTGAAAAAGAATTGGAAGAGGCCGCAACTTGCTTGGGCGCAACGCGTTGGCAAACTTTCAGCAAGGTCATATTCCCATCCATTGCGCCTGCCATGCTCACAGGCTTTGCCATGGCCTTGGCGCGTGGTGTGGGTGAGTATGGCTCGGTCATTTTCATTGCGGGCAACATGCCCATGATTTCTGAAATCACGCCTCTCATCATCATTGGCAAGTTGGAGCAATACGACTATGCGGGCGCCACAGCGGTGGCCACTGTCATGTTGGTCGTCTCGTTTATCTTGCTCTTGATCATCAATGGCTTGCAAGCCTGGCAGCGCCGTCACTCGGGAGCACCTGTATGAGCTCTCAATTGATTCGCCGCGCAGAAGCTGGCACCACAGAAGCCGCTTGGGTGCGGTACACCCTCATTGGTATCACGCTCATCTTTTTGTTTTTGTTTTTGGTATTGCCACTGGCTGCCGTTTTTGCAGAAGCCTTGCGCAAAGGGTTTGATGCTTATTGGGAAGCGCTCAAAGAGCCTGATGCGTGGTCTGCCATTCGCTTGACCTTGATCACAGCCTTGATTGCAGTGCCCCTCAATTTGGTGTTTGGAATTGCCGCTGCTTGGTGCATTGCCAAGTACGAGTTCAGAGGTAAGTCAGTGCTGACCACTTTGGTGGACTTGCCCTTCTCCGTGTCGCCTGTGGTGGCCGGTTTGGTCTATGTGCTGATGTTTGGCGCACAAGGTTGGTTCGGTCCATGGTTGCAAGAGCACGACATCAAAATCATCTTTGCCGTACCCGGCATTGTGTTAGCCACGGTATTCGTCACATTTCCCTTCATTGCACGGGAGCTCATTCCGCTTATGCAAGCACAGGGCAATGAAGAAGAGCAGGCGGCTATTGTGTTGGGTGCGACAGGCTGGCAAACCTTTTGGTACGTCACGCTGCCCAACATCAAGTGGGGTTTGATCTACGGCGTTATCTTGTGCAATGCGCGTGCCATGGGTGAGTTTGGCGCAGTGTCGGTGGTGTCGGGTCACATTCGCGGTCAGACCAACACCATGCCCTTGCACGTTGAAATTTTGTACAACGAGTACCAATCGGTGGCCGCCTTTGCGGTGGCATCTTTGTTGGCCTTGCTGGCACTGGTCACCCTGGTCATCAAGTCGGTGGCCGAGTGGCGCCACGAACGTGAGATGAAAGCCATTGGCGACTTGTCTCCCGAAAATGTCAAGGCAGCGCATTTGGATCTGTCATTGAAAGCAGCATCATGAGCATCGAAATTAGAAACATTCACAAACAGTTTGGCGACTTCCATGCGCTGCGTGATGTCAGCCTCGACATTGATTCTGGCGAGTTGGTGGCCTTGCTGGGTCCTTCCGGCTGCGGTAAAACCACTTTGCTTCGCATCATTGCAGGCTTGGAAACTGCCGATACAGGTAGCATTTCATTCAGCGGAGAAGACACCACCCACGTGCACGTGCGCGAGCGTCAAGTGGGCTTTGTGTTTCAACACTACGCCTTGTTCCGCCACATGACCGTGTTCGAAAACGTGGCTTTTGGTCTGCGCATGAAGCCGCGCAACATTCGCCCCTCAGAAAGCGTAATCAAACAAAAAGTACACGACCTGTTGAATCTGGTACAACTCGATTGGCTGGCCGATCGTTACCCATCACAACTCTCGGGTGGCCAGCGTCAGCGCATTGCATTGGCGCGTGCTTTGGCCGTAGAGCCCAAAGTTTTGTTGCTCGATGAACCCTTTGGCGCCCTCGATGCCAAAGTGCGCAAAGAGTTGCGACGTTGGTTGCGCCGCCTGCACGATGATTTGCATGTCACCAGTATTTTTGTCACGCACGATCAAGAAGAAGCCTTGGAAGTGGCCGATCGTGTGGTGCTCATGAACAGCGGACGAGTCGAGCAAATTGGCTCACCGCAACAAGTGTGGGACCATCCTGCGAGCCCCTTTGTGTATGGCTTTTTGGGCGATGTCAATTTGTTCCATGGCCGCGCTCATGAAGGTGAAATGCTCATTGGTGGCGACAATGCCGTCAGCTTAAACAGTCCCGAGCATCAACATGTGCAAGACAGCAAAGCCTTTGCCTATGTGCGGCCTCATGACATTGAAGTGAAGCGCTATAGCCCTGGCGATACGGGTATCAAAGCCAAGCTCACGCGGGCCATTGTGGTGGGCCCTATTGCCCGCTTGGAGTTTGAGCCCGTCGATCACCATGACTTTGCCAAAGACACTGTGATCGAAGCGCAACTGTCAGCTCTTTTGTTTGCCGAGCAGCAGTACAAAGAAGGCGAGACCTTGGTACTCACGCCTCGCAAAGCACGCATCTTTGTGGAGAGCTAAGCGCGGTCAACACTGCCCGCCAAGCCGGCACTGAATTTCAAAAGTGCTGGCTTTTTTTTGCTTTGCCAAGGCAAAATATCAGCATGACTCAAGACATCGTCCTTCAAGCGCCCGCCCAAGCCGCGCAACTTTTCTTGCTGTTCCATGGCTATGGCGCAGACGCGCAAGACATGCAGCCCTTGGCCAGGCGGTTTGCCCAAGAATTTCCCAATGCTTGTGTGGTTTGCGTACAGGCACCAGAGCCCGCTGAAGCGGGGTTTGGCTGGCAATGGTTTCCCTTGCAAGGTGTGACCGAAGAAAACAGACCCCTTCGAGTGAGAGAAGCACTGCCAAGTTTCGTAGACCTCATTCGCCAGTGGCAACAGCGCTCTGGCGTGACCCATGAGGCTACTGCGTTGGTCGGATTTTCGCAGGGGGGCATCATGTCTCTGACCGCCAGTTTGCAAGAGAAGGCCATTTGCGGCCGCGTGTTGGGTTTTGGCAGTCGGTTTGTTCATTTGCCACTGCAAGTGCCAGACACCGTCACTTACCATCTCTTTCACGGCAAGTCAGACAATGTCATTCACTATGGCTTTGCCGTGAGTGCCGCTGAACGCTTGGTGGCCATCGATGCCGATGTCACGGCCGATGTGTTGCCCTTCATCGGTCACGAAATCCACCCTCAAATGATCGATTTGGCCATAGAGCGCCTCACCACACACTTGCCCAAACACATTTACAAGCAAGTTCAAGAAGCTGACCCAGGCGACTCAACGGTCAAGCATTAAGCCCGTTAGAATGGTGCGTTCTTTCTTGCTGCACCCACAAAGCAGCGCATCTCAATAAGTCTTTACCATGAAATTCATCAATGCCTGCGTCGTTCTTCTCACTTGCTTGTCTTTGCAGGGATGCGCCGTTGTGGCGGTGGCCGATGCGGTGGCCTCTACCGTCATTTACACCGGTAAAACAGTTGTGAATGTGATTGACGCAGTCACCCCCGACATCGTCAACAAGAAGAAAAAAGACTGAATTTAAATACCAAGCCAGCCGTTGGTGCGCGCAAAGTGCAAAGCCTGCGTGCGGCTGTTGACACCAAGTCTGCGAAACAAACGCCAGAAGTGAACCTTGACGGTGTGCTCGCTGATGGTGAGTTTGTCGGCAATATCTTTGTTGCTCAAACCTTGGTCTAACATCAAAATCAATTGCTTCTGACGTTTGGACAGTTTGGTCGGTGCCGCTACCGAGCCATCTGCTGCCGCTTCTTCAGCGGGTAAAGGCAATAAGCTGCGCAAGCCTTCAATGATGGCATTGGGTGCGCTGGCTTTTTCTAAAAACAAATTGGCACCGGCTTCTAAACAAGCTGCTTCGCACTCACTGGCCTCAGAGCCTGTGACCACCACCAAAGGCACATCGGGAAACTTGGCCTTCACCGCATGCACGCCCGACAAGCCCAAAGTGTCGGGCAGTTTGAGGTCGAGACAAATCAATTCTGGCTTGCCCTGACGTTCCACCGTGACTTCTAAGCTGTTTAATTTGGCAACAGAAACCACTTTCAATCCGGGACGAACCCTCTGGACCAACATGGTGAGAGCGTCGCGCATCAGAGGATGGTCGTCAATGACGTAAACGGTCATGGTGTACTCAAGAATGAAACTTAAAGTATGAGAGTATCAGCAAACTCGGGAACAAATCAAGCAACTTCTGTTGAATTTGAACACTTTTTGTAGATTTGATGATCTTCAGAGCGCAATCTTGAAGATTTCAAATGAACAAGGTATTTGAAGCTCAACCCTTGGCTTGTGCTTTTTCTGCATTTTCAGCAACCAGGCTTTCGATGGCGACCAGCACCAAGTCCATGCTCACATCTTCAGCCAACACCAATTGCGCCCCCAGCTCACTGAATGCAAGTTGGGTGTTTTGCTGCAAGCGAGCAATGGCTGTGCCTGCGTCTTTGGGTGAAGTGAAGCCTGTACTTTGCAGCAACACCTTACCCTGTGGGTCGACCAGTTTGAAGTAAAACTGACCGTCTTGTTCGCGGTATTGTTTGAACGAAGGGCTGGCGGCGCGAGCTTGTTTGGCTGCGACTTTGGCAGTGCCAACGCTTGCCAAGGCACGCAGCCCAACGGCATGACGCAATTCTTTGATGAAGGGCGTGGCAATATCGCGAGCTTTGGCCGCACCCATAAGCAACAAGGCATCGACTTTGGCGGGATTATTGATGAGCTCTTCGTATTTGGCTCGCATCGGCGCCACTTCGCGGTCAATGCGCTCCCACAAAACTTGTTTGGCATCGCCCCAACCAATGCCCTGTGCATAGGCCTTGGCCAAAGCCGCCGTTTCTTCGGCACTGGCAAAGGCTTGGTAAATTTGAAACAACGCAGAGCCCTCAGTGTCCTTGGCTTCACCGGGCGCGCGTGAATCGGTCACGATGCCTGCAATCAATTTCTTCAGCTGCGCACTGCTGGAAAAAAGTGGAATGGTGTTGTCGTAGCTTTTACTCATCTTGCGACCATCAAGACCCGGCAGCAGCGCCACAGATTCTTCAACAACAGCTTCTGGCAACACCAGGTGTTCGCCATACAAATGATTGAAACTAGAGGCCATGTCGCGGGCCATTTCAATGTGTTGAATTTGATCGCGGCCCACAGGCACTTTGTGGGCCTTGAACATCAAAATATCGGCGCCCATGAGCACGGGGTACATGAACAAGCCTGCAGACACATCGGCATCGGGGTCGTTGCCTGCGGCATTGTTTTTGTCGACCGAGGCTTTGTAGGCGTGTGCGCGGTTGAGAACCCCTTTGCCTGTGACACAAGTCAAAAACCAAGTGAGCTCTGGAATTTCTGGAATATCCGATTGGCGATAAAACATGACGCGCTCAGGGTCTAAGCCCGCGGCCATCCAACTGGCCGCAATTTCCAAAGTAGAGCGCTGAATCCGAGCGGGCTCATCGCATTTGATCAGCGCGTGGTAATCGGCCAAGAAGTAAAAACCTTGCGTGGCTGGATTGAGGCTGGCTTGCACAGTGGGGCGAATGGCACCCACGTAGTTGCCTAAGTGCGGTGTGCCGGTAGTGGTAATGCCCGTTAAAACACGTGTGCGTTGAGTGGAGTCAGTCGTCATGGCTTGTGTAATTTCAAGAAATGGATTTCAACATAATTTCGATCAGTCCAAATGTGGCGCCCATCACAGGGTCTAACCACAAGTGATTGACCACACCCGTGATGGCCAGTGCCATCACAATGTAGAAGCCGTAGGGTTCAATGCGGGAGAACTGATAGGCCATCTTCCAGGGCAGCAGTCCCACCAAGATACGCCCCCCGTCCAAGGGCAAAAGTGGAAACAGATTGAAGGCAAACATAACCACATTGCTTAACACCCCCGCTTTGCACATGGCCAAAAAGAATTTTTCGGTAACGCCAAAGTCGGTATAGACCACAAACAACAGGGCCCAAATAATGGCTTGCAGCAAGTTGGCTGCAGGTCCCGCCAGTGCGACCCACACCATGTCGCGTTTGGGATGGCGCAAATTGCCAAAATCAACGGGAACAGGTTTGGCAAAACCAAACAACAAGGCGCCACTGGTGCTGAAGTAAAGCAGCAATGGCAACACCAGGGTGCCCAGCCAATGGATGTGCGGCAAAGGGTTGAGTGTGACTCGCCCCAACAGATAAGCGGTGCGATCACCAAAATATTTGGCGGCATAACCGTGCGCAGCCTCATGCATCGTGATGGCAAAGATCACAGGAATGGCATAGACCGAAACGGTTTGAATGAGCTGAGAGGTGTCCACAGGTGAATTGTCTCAAAGTGTGGGGGTGTTCATACAAAAAATTAAGTGAGTCCTAGCAAGGCCACATCACCCAAACCTTGACGAATGATCTCCAGACCATCCCCTGTGCAATCTACGATGGTGGTGGGCTCCCGAGTGCAAGCACCCGCGTCAATCACACCTGCAATGAGTTTTTCATAACGGTCCCGAATTTCCTCGGGATCGTTGAGCGGCTCGGACTCCCCAATCGGAATGAGCGTCGTAGCAAGCAAGGGCGCGCCATGCAAGGCCAACAACTCTTGCAACACGGCGTGCTCTGGTACCCGAAGACCAATACTTTTGCGCTGAGGGTGGCTTACGCGGCGCGGCACTTCTTTGGTGGCCTCCAAAATAAAGGTGAATGCGCCGGGTGTGGCCTGCTTGAGCATTCGAAACTGAGCGTTATCGACCTTGGCGTAGTTGGCCAATTCACTCAGGTCTCGACACAACAAGGTGAGATGATGTTTGTCGTCCACACCGCGCACCTTGCGCAGATGGTCGGCGGCGGCTTTGTCGTCTAAGTGGCAAACCAGGGCATAGCTAGAGTCGGTAGGTACTGCCAAGACACCACCTTGGTTCAACAAAGTGACGGCTTGTTTGAGCAAACGTGCTTGCGGATTAGCAGGGTGAACGGAAAAGTACTGAGCCATGAATATTCAAACCATGAAGGTTTGAGCGGGTGAGTGTTTCACTGAATTCGGTCTGACAACAATTCCCACACGGGTTTGAGTTGTCCGGGCAACCATGGCAATGTGCCCAAGTCTGTATGGCTTTCGTCGGGACTGTGAAAATCGCTGCCACGCGATGCGGCCAGCTCAAACTCGAGAGCCGTTTCTGCATATTGCAAAGCATCTGCGCTGGAATGACTGCCTGTGACAACCTCAACACCGCGTCCGCCATGGTGTTTGAATTCGGTAAAAAGTGCGAACTCTTCATTGGCCGTGAAACCATAGCGCGCAGGGTGGGCAATGACCGCAACCCCACCGGCCCCAGTGATCCATTTGACAGCGTTTTCTAAGCTGGCCCAGCGGTGTGGCACAAAACCTGGTTTGTTTTCAGTGAGGTATTTTCGAAAAACCTCGGAGGTGTCTTTGCAAACACCACTCTCAACCAAAAACCGCGCAAAGTGAGTGCGCGAAATGAGTTCGTGGTTGCCGGCGTATTTGAGGGCACCCTCGTAAGCCCCATGAATGCCAACCTTGGCCAAGCCATCCGACATTTCTTGGGCCCGCTCGGCACGGCCGCCGCGGGTATTTCGCAAACCCTGAACCAAGGCTTCGTTGGTATGGTCAAAACCCAAGCCCACAATGTGAACGGTTTTGCCTGCAAAGGTGATGGAGATTTCGACACCTGTGAGGTACTTCATGCCTTCGGCCTTGGCCGCAGCCATGGCGCGTTCTTGGCCGCCAATTTCGTCGTGGTCTGTGAGGGCCCAGAGTTGTACGCCGTTGGCTTTGGCACGCGCAGCCAAAGCCTCTGGCGTGAGCGTGCCATCAGAGACCACGGAGTGGCAATGCAAGTCGGCGTTGAGTAAGGGTTCCACAGGGGTATTTTAGGTGCTGCATGGCGAGCTGGCGCAGCTGCACCATAATTCCATCAGATTTAAGTGAGATTTTTATGGCTTTGATGATCACCGACGAATGCATCAATTGCGATGTGTGTGAACCTGAGTGTCCCAACCAGGCGATCTACCTCGGCCCCGAAATCTATGAAATTGACCCGAGCAAGTGCACAGAATGCGTCGGGCATTTTGACGAGCCTCAATGCGTTCAAGTCTGTCCTGTGGCGTGTATTCCGGTCAATCCCGCACACGTTGAAAACAAAGAAACTCTGTATCAGAAGTATTTGCGCCTGCAACAGGCCAATTAAACGCCTATGGGCCGAGGCGGCTTGGGCCTGGGTGGTTTGCTGGTGTGAATTTGAACCATGGCCTTTTCCATGTCACCCTCAATCAGCAATGGGGCCGCTTTGACCGAGCGGGCAATACTCTCCTGAATGAGCTCGCGCTGCTCAGCCAACGGTTTCTTGAGCACCCAATTGATCACTTCGGCTTTGACACCAGGATGGCCAATGCCTAAGCGCAATCGCCAATAATCGCCCGTACCCAATTGGGCATGGATATCGCGCAAACCATTGTGGCCTGCATGACTGCCGCCAAACTTGAGCTTGGCTTGCCCAGGCACGACATCCAATTCGTCATGAGCCACCAAGATCTCTTGCGGGGCTATCTTGAAAAATTTAGCAAGTGCGCCCACTGATTTTCCCGACAAATTCATGAAAGTTTGGGGCTCTAGCAGCCAAACAGTTTGACCTTTGATTTGGGTTCTCGCGACTTTGGCGAAATAACTTTTGTCGGGAACCAAGCTCACATTGAGTTCACGCGCCAAGGCGTCGGTCCACCAAAAGCCAGCGTTGTGGCGGGTGTCTTCGTATTCGGCGCCCGGATTTCCCAGGCCAACAAACAGTTTGATCATGTGCAAGTATAAAAACAAAACAACCCGCACAAAGCGGGTTGTTTGGAACACTTCAGGTGTTAGAAGCGCGAAAAAATTACTTTTTCTTGGCTTTGGCTTTTGGATCGGCCGCGGCGGCTGCATCGGCTGCAGGTGCAACTTCTTCGGCAGCAGGCGCCACCACAGACACCAACACGGGGTTTTTCTTACCGTGTGTCACTGCTTTGACGCCCTTAGGCAATGTGATGTCGGCCAGGTGCAATGAAACACCTTTCTTCAAACCAGACAAATCAACGTTGATGGCTTCTGGCAAATCGGCTGGCAAGCAAGCGATTTCGAGCTCATTCATGATGTGGTTGATCAAGCAAGCATCCACTTTCACAGCAGGAGAAACGTCTTCACCGGTGTAATGGATGGGCACTTTACGGTTCAAAGTGGTTTTGGCATCAACGCGTTGGAAGTCGATGTGCAAAACCAATTGTTTGTAGGGGTGCATTTGGAAGTCACGGAGCAACACTTTGGTTTCTTTACCGTTCAATTCCATGTCCAAGATGCTTGCGTGGAAAG
>JACCDU010701740.1_pt1 | contig 30221 bp, 27 predicted proteins | sample 7446081 | NCBI WGS metagenome assembly JACCDU01 (sample SAMN15323447, study PRJNA562643) | freshwater metagenome | isolation source: river surface water | place: USA:Blue River Watershed | collected 2017-08-17
ACGGCATCATCGTCACCGTGCCGCACAAGTTCGCCTACTTCGATTTGTGCGCCACCACCTCCGACCGTGGCGCGTTTTTGAAGTCCATCAACACCTTGCGCCGCAATGCCGATGGCACTTGGCATGGCGACATGTTCGACGGCCTGGGCTATGTGAAAGCCCTGGCGCTCAAGGGCTGCAGCCTGCAGGGCAAAAAAGCTTTGCTGGTGGGCGCAGGTGGTGCGGGTTCGGCCATCGCGTATTCGTTGGCCACGGGCGGCGTGCGTGAATTGGCCATCCACGACGCAGACACTGCGCGCCGCGATGCGCTGGTGCAGCGGCTGGCCTCGCTGGGCCAGTGCAGCGTGGTCGCGGGCAGCAGCGACCCGACAGGTTTTGACATCGCCATCAACGCCACGCCGATTGGCATGAAAGAGGCTGATCCGCACCCGATTGATTCCACCCAATTCACGCCTGCCATGTTTGTGGGCTGCGTGATCACCGCGCCCGCCGTGCCGCCCATGATTGCTGCGGCCCGTGCGTTGGGCTGCAACACCCTGACCGGGGCTGACATGTTCGCCCAGGTGAAAGACCTGATGGTCGAATTCTTGATGGGGAAATGAGATGCAAGTTCTGAAGAACGGCCTGGACAGTCAGCAAAGTGGTTTGCAAGACGGCACCGAATTTGACCTGGTGGTCATCGGTGCGGGCGGCGCTGGTTTGTCAGCCGCGGTGTTTGCCGCCATCGATGGCGCCAAGGTGCTGGTGGTCGAGCGCACCGAATATGTCGGCGGCACCACCGCCTGGTCGGCGGGCACCACCTGGGTGCCGGGCACGCACCATGCTGCCAAGGTCAACCCGACCGACACTCTGGCCGATGTGACGACTTACCTGAACCACGCCGTGGGCGAGCAAGCGCCTGCCGTTTTGCGTGAAGCCTTTTTGACGCACGGTGCCGAGGCGGTGGCCCAAATCGAAGCGCAGTCTTCGATGAAGTACCGGCCTTACCCCAAGCACCCCGACTACATCAGTGACTTGCCCGGCTCGACCTTGAGCGGTCGTGCATTGGAGCCCATGCCTTTCGATGGCCGTTTGCTGGGTGATTTGTTCCCGCTGTTGCGCCCGCCCATCCCTGAGTTCACCGTGCTCGGCGGCATGATGGTGGACCGCACCGACATCAACCACTTGCTGGCCATGACGAAGTCCTGGGCCTCGCTCAAGCATTCGGTCGGCATCGTGTGGCGGCACCTGCGCGATCGCTTGACGCATGCGCGCGGCACCCGCCTGGTGATGGGCAACGCGCTGGTGGCGCGCTTGCTGCATTCTTTGTCGCAACACCCCCAGGCCACGCTGGCGCTGAACACGTCGGTTGATGCGCTGGAGCGCGACGCCAGCGGCCGGGTGGTGGCCGTGCGTTTGAGCAGTGCCACCGGCCATGCCCGCGTGCTGGCTAAAAAAGGCGTGGTGCTGGCCAGTGGTGGTTTCAACCGCGATCCGGCTTTGCGTGCACAGAAGTTGCCCGGCATTCCGGCTGAATGGTGCCCCGCTGCGCCCGGCCACACTGGCGAGGCGCTGGTCTTGGCGCGCAGCTTGGGCGCGGTCGAAGGGCAGGGCGCACAAAGCCCGGCCTTCTGGGCCCCGGTGTCTTTGCGCCAACGCGCCGATGGCAGCACGGCGGTGTTCCCGCACTTCGTGATGGACCGCGCCAAGCCCGGCATGATCACCGTGAATCAGGCCGGTGAGCGCTTTGTCAACGAGAGCACTTCGTACCACCTGTTTGCCTTGGGCATGCAAGCTGCGCAGAAAGCTGTGCCTGCTTATTTGGTGGCCGATGCCAAAGCCTTGCGCCAATACGGCATGGGCATGGTGCGCCCCGGTGGCAAAGGCCTGGCCCCGTTTTTGGCCGATGGCTATTTGACCGAAGGCGCGACTCTGGCTGAGCTGGCACGCAAATTGGGCATATCGGTTGAGGGCCTGGCCCAAGCGGTGGCCGACAACAATGCTTTTGCCCAGACCGGTGTGGACACGCAGTTTCAGCGCGGCGTGACGGCGTATCAGCAAAACATTGGCGATGCCGCTGCCGGTGGCCGCAATCCCAACTTGGGCGAGATGAGCGAAGGCCCTTACTACGCGGTCAAGCTCTACCCCGGCGACATTGGTGCTGCACAAGGCTTGCAGACCAACGAACACGCGCAGGTGCTCAATGCACAAGGCCAGGCCATTGACGGTTTGTATGCCGTGGGCAATGACATGAATTCCATCATGGGCGGGGTGTACCCGGCCCCCGGCATCACGATTGGCCCCGGTTTGGTGTTTGCCCATGTGGCCACGCGGCATGCCCTGGCCTTGCCCTCTGTCCTCGGGTCTAACCCCTAATTCGTTCGATTGTCGAACGTTTTTGAGCGATTATCGAACTATTAACCCACCATGCTTTGCAAGCATGACGGAATTGAGCACTACATTCCCAACACCTTGCCCTGCATGGAAAAACGTTTTTTCAACCCCCTGGCCGTGCAAGCTGGCCTGATTCCACCAACGAGGAGACCTCTGTGAAAGCTACCCTGAAAACCCTGGCCGTCTGTGCCGCTTTGGCCGTGTCTGGCCAGGTTCTGGCCCAAGACATCAAGATCGCCAACATCGTTGAACTGTCGGGCCCTGGCACCACCGCCGGCACCGTGTTCAAGAACGGCGTCGAGCTGGCCATCAAGGAAATCAACGCCGCTGGCGGCATTCTGGGCAAGAAAATCAGCTACACCACCGAAGACACCCAGACCAACCCCGGCGTGGCCAAGGGCCTGACGCAAAAGGCGGTGGACAACGACGCCTTCGCCATCTTTGGCCCTGTGTACTCGGGCTCCATCATGGTTTCGATGGCCGAATCCAAGCGTGGCGAAACGCCCAACTTCACCGGTGGTGAAGCCGCGACGATCACGGCTCAAGGCAACCCTTATGTGTTCCGCACCGCTTTCGGTCAGAACATTTCATACCCCAAGCTCGCCAAGTTCATCACCAGCAAGTACAAAACCCTGGCTGTGATTTATGCCAACAACGACTTCGGCAAGGGCGGTCGTGACACCATGGCCAAATTGCTGGAAGGCTCTTCCACCAAAGTGGTGGCGGACATCTCCACCGATGCCGGTGCGGTGGACTTCTCGGCTGCTGTGCTCAAGGCCAAGCAAAGCGATGCAGACGCCATCTTCATCGTGACCAACGAAGAAGAGTCGGCCCGCATGCTGCGCGAGTTCCGCAAGCAAGGCGTGAAGAAGCCACTGGTGGGCGAGACCACTTTGATTGGCCAGAAAGTGATCGAGTTGGCCGGTGATGCCGCCAACGGTGCACTGGGCCACGTGGGTTTGACTGTGGAAGCTGCACCCTTGAAGGCTTTTGGTGCCAAGTACAAGGCTGAATACAAATCCGAAACCGACCACAACGGCATCAAGGGTTATACCGGCATGTACGTGCTGAAGGCCGCGATTGAAAAAGCGGGCAAGCTCGACCGCAAGGCTGTGGCCGCGGCCATCCGTGGTGGTTGCTTCAACACCAAGCAAACCCCCGGCATCTTGCTGGACGTGTGCTTTGACGACAAGGGTGACCTGGACCGCGAAAGCTTCATGGTCGAGGTCAAGAACGGTCACCAGGTCGTGACCGCGACCTTGCCCCCCCTGAACGCCAAGAAGTAATCAGCGTTTTGAAAACAAGGCGGGCTCCTGCGGGCCCGCCTTTTTTCAGGCCAGTCGGGCTGCATCAGCCCGCGCAGGCGGCCTTTGAAGTGCCTGCATCCCCAGTTTTCGGAGTTCACCCATGACCGACTTTTTACAACTCTTCTTCAGTGGCCTGGCCACCGGCAGCATTTATGCGCTGGCGGCTTTGGGCTTCACTTTGCTGTGGCAGGCGTCCGGCACCATCAACTTTGCGCAGGGCGAATTCGTCATGCTGCCCGCTTTCATGATGGTCATGCTGATGGGCACAGGTCTGTCGCTGTATTTCGCCTTTGCCTTGACCATCGTCTTGTCGGTGGTGATTTTGGGCTGGTTGTTCAAGCGCGGTCTGGTGGACCCCCTGTTCAAGTACGGCATGATGCCCATCGTCGTGGCCACCATTGGCCTGTCGATCGCCATGCGCAACGGCGTGCGTGCGGGTTACAGCGCCGAGCCTCAGCCCTTTCCGCAAGTCTTCCCTGACGTGATTTTTGACGTGGCCGGTGTGACGTTTTCCGCCGGAGATGTCGGCACCTTTGTGCTGGCCATGGTGTTGGTGCTGGTGACTCAGGCCTTTTTGAACAAGACCGTCACGGGCCGCGCCATGCAGGCGGTGGCGCAAAACACCGAAAGCGCTTCGGTGCTGGGCATCAACGTGCCGCGCATGATTTTTTACACCTTCGCCATCAACGCGATCCTGGCGGCCGCTGCGGCTTTGCTGGTGACGCCGACTTATCTGGCCAAGTTCGACATGGGTGAGGGCTTGGGCAACAAGGCCTTCTTTGCAGCCATCATCGGCGGCTTCAACAACTCGCGCGGTGCCTTGCTCGGTGGCCTGCTGGTTGGGGTGTGCGAGAACCTGGCTGCGGCCTACATCTCGCCCGCCTACAAAGACGCGGTCGCGCTGATCATCTTCATGGTCGTGATCTTGTTCAAGCCCCAAGGCCTGCTCGGCAAGAAAGAGGAGCGCAAAGTATGAAAAAGCTCAACCTGTTGTTTGCGCTGGTCGTTTTGGCCGCGCTCATCATCGTGCCCAACTTCCTCAAGAACTACGGCATCCACATGTTCACCACCTGGCTGGTGTTCATCATCGCCACCATGGGCCTGAACCTGACGGTGGGTTACGCCGGTCAAAAGTCTTTGGGCCACGCCGCCTTCTTTGGCATCGGTGCCTATACCGTGGCCATTTTTCTCAAGGCCGGTCTGAGCTTCTGGCTGGGCCTGCCTGTGGCGGCTTTGTTCTGCTTTGTGGTCGGTCTGGCACTGGGCTTTCCAGCACTGCGTGTGCAAACCATCTACCTGGCTTTTGCCACCCTGGGTTTCAACACCGCTTTGTGGCTGGTGATGCGCAACGAAGAGTGGCTCACGGGCGGCACTTTCGGCATCAACAACATCGCACGCCCCAGCCTGGGCGGCATCAGCTTCGATGGCAATCTGGCTTATTACTACCTGGTGCTCACCTTCACTGTGGTGCTTGCGCTGCTCTTGTGGGGCCTGCTGCGCTCGCCTTGGGGCAAGGCCTTCACGGCGCTGCGTGACAACGCGATCCGTGCCGAGAGCCTGGGCATCGACACCCGCAGCTACACGCTGCTGAGCTTTGCGATTGGCGCGGTGTATGCCGGTGTGGCCGGTGGCTTGTATGCCTCGCAAGTGCAGTTCATTGACCCGGCTTTGTTCACCGTGGGCGCGTCCATCATGATGTACCTGATGGTGGTGGTCGGCGGTCCGGGCTACTTCCTGGGCCCTGTGCTGGGATCGGCGGTGGGCGTGGTCCTGCCCGAGTGGCTGCGTTTTGCGCAAGCCTGGTATTTGTTCGTGTTTGGCGCTGCCGTGGTGGTGCTGATGATCTGGCTGCCCGATGGCTTGCTCAGCATCCCCGACCGCATCAAGGCGCGTCGCCAATCGCGTGAGGCTTCGGCCGCCCGCGCTGCCAAAGGAGTCCAAGCATGATCCAGCCCGTCCTCAAAGTCAGCAACATCAAGAAGGCCTACGGTGCGATCCAGGCTGTAGGCGGTGTCTCTTTCGAAGTGCGCCCCGGTGAAATCTTCGGTGTGATCGGCCCCAACGGTTCGGGCAAGACCACCTTGTTCAACAGCATGCTGGGCCAGATCACCCCTGACGAAGGCAAGATCGAACTCAATGGCCAGGATGTCACGCAGCTCGGCCCACTGGAACTCAACCGCCGTGGCGTGGGCCGCACCTTCCAGACGCTGCAGGTGTTTGGCAAGATGACCGTGCGCGACAACCTGATCGTGGCCGCGCAAGAGCACCAGGGTTCCATGTTCAGCCGCATGTTTGCGCCGACCGACTCAGGTCTGGGCGACAAGGCCGATGCGCTGATCGACCAGTTCCACATCCGCCATGTGGCCGACAAGAAAGCCGGTGAGCTGAGCTATGGCCAGCAAAAACTGGTGGACATCGCCATGGCCTTCATGAGCGAGCCCGATCTGGTCTTGCTGGACGAGCCTTGCGCCGGTGTGAACCCGTCCCTGGTGGGCGGCATCAGCACCTTGCTGAAAGAGCTGAACAAGACACGCAAAGGGAGCTTTGTCGTGATCGAGCACAACATGGACTTTGTGATGGACCTGTGCCACCGCATCATGGTGATGGTCGAGGGCCAGGTGATGGCCATCGGCACACCCGAAGAAATCCGCGCCAACAAGCAGGTGCTCGACGCCTATTTGGGGAACTGACATGACGACAGCAACAACAGACACCTGCATCGAATTCGACGATGTGGTCGCGGGTTACAAGGATTTCATGATCCTGAACAACCTGTCCTTTAAAGTGCCCAAAGGCTCGATCACACTGTTGATTGGCCCCAATGGCGCTGGCAAGTCCACCGTGCTTAAAACCCTGTTCGGCTTGCTCAAGCCCCGCCAGGGCAAGATCAAATTGAACGGCAAGGACATCACCGGTGCCACGCAAAAAGCATTGCTGGCCGAAGGTATCGCTTTTGTGCCGCAAGGACGCAATTTGTTCGGGCAACTCAGCGTGTATGAAAACCTCGAACTGGGTGGCATCACGCTGGGCATGAAGACCACGCATGAGCGCATTCCGGAAGTGCTGGAGTTTTTCCCACGCGTCAAAGAGCGCATGAACTCGCGTGCCTCGGCCCTGTCGGGTGGTGAGCAAAAACAGCTGGAGATTGGCCGCGCTTTGCTGCTGCGTCCCAAGGTCTTGCTGATCGATGAGCCCTCGATTGGCCTGTCGCCCATGGTGGTGCAAGACGTGTTCAAACTGCTGCGCAAGCTGGCCGACCAGGGCACCACGGTGCTGATGGTCGAGCAAAACGTCAAGAGCGCGCTCAAGTACTCGGACAACGCCATCGCGCTGGAGTCGGGCCGTTTGGTGCTCTACAAATCGGCTGTCGAAATTTTGGCCGATCCGCAGATGGAACGCCTGTTCCTGGGCGGTGCGCACACCACTTCAGCTGCAGCAGTCTGAGGCGGTTTCATCACCAAGACAACGGGGCCTTCGGGTCCCGTTTTTTGTGTGGAGCTCAAAGGTTCAGACTTTTCGCCCGCAAGCTCACATGGTGCATGGCGTTGCTGATGAAGACCTTGGTCAATCGGCTTTGCTGCTGGGCATCCTGGACAAAGCCTTTTTGGTGCAGGCGTGTGGCCAGTTCATTGGATTGGTGGGCTTTTTTCAGATGTGCGCTGACGATGCGGAATTCTTTTTCAATGGTGTCGCTGGTGCAGGAAGAAGAGCTGGTGGTTTGGCTTTCGGTCATGTGGTTTCCTCTTGGGTTGGGTGGGTAAGGGGGATCAAGCCAGCGCATGTGCAGGCTCAAGGCACACGGGTCCATTGCACTGTGATGGAGGGACTTGCGCCTGCGACGAGCAACCATTCGTTTTTGTGCTGACGCAATGTGCCTTGTCCCTTGGTGATGCGAATGTTTTTGCTGGTGTGGGCCGGGAACACCCAGGTCATGTCTTGCAAGGAGTCCGGACTGCTGGCCGTGATTTCCTGCAGGCCCTGAGCGTTCGGTCCTCGCATCTGCCAGCGCACGTCTTGCCTGCGGTTCATGAAATCGGACAACTCGGCCATGCTGTACCAGCGGAACTGCCCCTGCGCCTTGAGTTTCTTCACTTCGGACTGGATGGCGTTGAGCGTTTTCTCAAAATGCGGCGAGGCGGCAGGGTGAAAGTAAAACAAGCGGGCCATGTGCTGTTCGCTCACATGGTCCAACAACTGGCGAATGAAGTCGGTGATTTCGGCTTCTGCCATGCCTTGCTCTCGCACCTCATCGAAAGTGGCAATGCGCTTGAAGTTGGAAATCGGAAAGGTCCACAGCCTTGAAGCGGGCGCGGGTTGTTCGTCGATGAATGAGCGTGTGGGGCCCAGGCCGCTGTCCGAGGTGGCGTAATAGCCTTTGAAGCCTTGCTTGTCCAGCCACTCGGTGGCCCATGTGGGCTGGTTGCCCATGGGCGCTGAATAGGCCTTGGCCAATTCACCGATGGTGGTGCTCACGCTGATGTGGTTCTTGTCCAGGTAGGGCTCGAATTGGGCCCGGTTGCTGGCGTTGGCCTGGTAGCCGTACACGTTGTGCACCCAGCCGCCATGGTTGCCGATCTCGTGGCCTTTGGTGTGTTGTCGTTTCAGGAAATCCTGCATCCAGACGTTGTTCGGCAAGTTCAGGCCCAAACGGTCGGCGGCATGCAGGGCGTCAGGGCCAGCCGTCACGTGGATGGAGTAAGGGCCATCCTCAAACCAGCCTGCTTTCTCCAGTTCGGCCAGGGGATCTTGCGATGCGTTGGAGTCCACATGCAGGTTCAGCACCACGCCGCCTTGCGCCTTGGGGGTGGCCGACAAAAGGGGTTGCCGTGCAATGTCACGGGCAAAGAACGCCAGCAAGCGGTGCAACAGGTAACTGTCTGTGCGGGTCTTGAGGTAACCCAGTGGCAAGTTGGCAAAGAGCACAGTGCCCCGGCCATGGGCATGGGTGGACACGACCGGCTCACCGTTTTGGTCGCGCAACAAGGGTTCAATGGGCTCCAGCGCTTCGGTCCGGTAATGGCTGTACACCAGATGTTTGTAGGCGTAGGTGGTCAATTCACCCCAGCCGTCGGCAGCGCGCTTGTCAAAGTCGAGTTTGCCGGGCTGGATGCGCAGTGTTTTTTCTGCCGCCCGATTGGCATACACCGGGCTTTGGGCGATGGTGTCGTCCTGCAATTGTTCGTACATGGCGTAACGCATGCCCACCAGATGTGACAAACGGGAAGCCTTGTCGGCATAAGTGCCGTTTTGCGGGTTGAGCAAGGCGGCATCGAAGCTGACCATCAAGGCTCCGCCTTCTTCCACATACTGCGACAAGGTGTTGACCAGCAGGTCTGAGGCCTGGCGGTGCACCGAATCAGGCAGCAGCACACCGGCTACGCGCGTGCGGTTGGCCTGTGCGCGGATGAAGTCGTTGGCGCTCATGGGGGTCACGGCCAGACCTTCTTCGTGTGACGCTTGCAGCCAGGCGCGGGTCACGGGCAAGGACAAGGCCTTGGCATCGGGAATCAGCAAAACAATGCCGTGGTCCGTGTCGGCTTGTCGGACCCGCGCCTGCAAAGTCAGCGCGCTGCAGAGCACAAGGCCTGAAATCAAGACCAGCCAGAAGAGCAGACGCCAGCTGAAGCGCGGGGTGAAACGTCTTGACATGGCTCAGGCGCTCCGAAGTGATGAAGTTCGTGTAGGAACTGTGCTGGCCAGCCAGGCATATAAAGCCACAAAGATCCATAAATCCAGCAAACTGCCAAAGCACAGGAACAGCACCGGCATGAACAGGATGGACAGCTGCTCCAGCAGCCAGGCTTGCAAGAGCAATTTGTGCGGCAGCATCAAAGCAAAGTAGGCCAGGACCCCACAAGGCACCAGCACCTTTTGCCACACCGGCACTTTCAAAAGGCCCCAGCCCAGGGCCAGCATGGGCGGGATCACCCACATGAAGCCATAGCCCAGATCCATCAGTGCCTGCAGGTGTTTGCTGATGCTGTAGGGAAAGCTCGCCGGGGCCCAGATGAAGAACAGGCACGCACTCAGATGGATCAGGCAAAGCGCGCGCAAGGAGGTTTTGAGGGGGTAAAAGCGGTCACTGAAAAAACCACTCAAAAGCCAGGTGGCTGCCAGGCCAGACAAGTTCCAGACCAAGCTGGTGTTGGAGGGGGCCAAGGACCCGTCGGCCAAGGTCGTCCATGCGATGGCGCTGCGGCTGTCGTTCAGCACGGCGTTCACCGACAGACCCAACAGCGCGGACCACCCGGTGAAGACCGCTTGCCACAAGGTCATCAACCAGGGCTTGAGCCAGGCCAGCAGCGCCAAGGGCACTGCCGACAAGAGCAACCACTCCAGGGATTTGGCCCAGACCCAAGTGCGGCGCTGGGGCTGGAGCCAGGTTGGCGATGCCTGCCAGGAGGAGGGCAGCGCACTCATGGCAAATCCTTGAACAGCGCCAACAAGATGCCCTCACGCCGGTAATAGGGGTTTTTGTAATTTTCGGCGCTGGCCTTGATGCCCCAGTTGGTGCCGATCCAATGCTGCACCGTCAAGGTGCTTTGGTGGCTGGAAAAGCGGGCGATCGATCCCAGGCTGCCCAGCGATTGGTAGCCTTCTTCACCCCAGCCGTAGCGGCCGGTGACTTGGGTCTGTTTGTGGTGACCCCAGGTGGCCGCCACAAAGTACTGGTCGCTCTCAATGTGACCGGGCTTGCTTTGGGTGTGTTTGATCTCAGCTTGCACAACCCAGGGTTGCTCGAAATAGAGCGTGGCCCCCAGGCTGATGTTGTCGTTGCGGTAACCATCGGGGGATTTGTAGTGCCCCAGCCCCAGACTGGTCACCAGGTTTTTGGCGGGCAACAGCTTGCGGTGCAGGAAACCATCGACGCGGTAACGGGGCAGATACGCCGCGCCATCGCCCGCGCCGATCGCCAGCGAGGCGTACCAATCGGTGTCCAGCACCACCGTGTCCCCCACACCCAGGTAATTGCCGGACTGGTTGAAACGCTTCATCGTGGCCACCTCACCCGCGATCTGGTGTTGGCCCATTTCGTAGATGCCGCGCACGCCGGCCTCGTGCCAGTTTCCGTAACCGTTGCTCAGGTGGTTGTGGCTGCCGTAGAGTTCCACGCCGCGCCAGCCCAGCATGGCGTTGGGCAGCTCGGTGGTTTGTGTTTGGGCTGTTGCACAGGGCATGAGCAAGATGCTGGCAAGCCAGCCGAGACAGGTGAGGGCGCTTCTGGTCATGTTCATCAGGGGCTTTCAATGCGTGCTGCGGGCACAGGTCAGGACATCGGCAATGCGTTGAGCAGAATGGCCATCGCCGAAAGGGCTTTCCAGCACCTGCATGGCGCGGTAAGCCCAGGGGTCGTTGAGCAAGGCGGATGCCTGCTCCACGATGCGATGCGGATCGGTGCCCACCAAAACGGCGCCACCGGCATCGACCAGCTCTTGCCGTTCGGTGCTGTCCCGCGTGATCAACACCGGGCACTTGAAGGCCGAGGCTTCTTCCTGAATGCCGCCTGAATCTGTCAGGCAGCAATGGGCATGCGCCAACAGGCTGATGAGTGCCGGGTATTCCAGCGGGTCGGTCAGGCACAGGCGTTGTCGGTTTGTGGCATCGAGTTGGCTCAACACATTTTGGATATCGGCCCGCACGCTGGGGTTGGGGTGCAGTGGCCAGATCACGGTCAAGTCAGGGTGCAGCCTGAGCAGGATGCCCACAGCGGCAGCGATTTGCTGGATCGGACGCCCCCAGTTCTCGCGGCGGTGTGCGGTGACCAGCATCAGGCGTGATGCGGCATGCGCTTGCAAGAAGCTGCGCACCTCGGCGGGCAAGGCATCGGGCGCGCCGTTCTGGTCCATCTGGGTTTTGACCCACAGGGCCGCATCGATCACGGTGTTGCCGACTTCAAAAATCTGCTGGGGCGCGATGCCTTCACGCCGAAGGTTGTCGGCCGCTTGGGGTGTGGGCGGGAAGTGCCAGTTGGCCAGTCGGCCAATCAGCTCGCGGTTTTTCTCTTCCGGAAACGGGTCATGCTGGCCGGTGCGCAAACCCGCTTCCACATGGGCCACAGGCACATCGCGGTAATAACTTGCCATGGCTCCGACAAAAGCGCTGGCCGTGTCGCCTTGCACCAACACCACATCGGGCTTGACTTTGTCAATCACCCCGTCAATGCCTTGCAGCAGTTCAGCGGTGAGGTTGGACAACGTCGGTGATTGGCGCCTGAGCTGGATCTGGAAGTCCGGGTCCATGTCAAAGAATTTGTACAAGGCCTGCGCGACTTCTTCGTGCTGGCCGGTGTGCAAGACCTGAACGTCTTCGCCTTGCGCTTTGAGGGTGCGGTAAATCGGAGCCATCTTGATGATTTCAGGGCGTGTGCCCATGCAGGCCAGATAAGTGCTCATGAACAGTCTTTCGGGTTGGGGTGGGGAGAGGTCAAGGGCGGGAGCAACTGGGCCACCACCTCGTCGGTGACGGTCCAGAAAAAACTGTGACGAAAAGGCAGGGCTTGTTGTTGCCAGCAACGCACGGTCTGTGTATCGCCTTGTTGCCAGGCCACGATGGCGATCAGACCCCATGGAAATTCGCGCCCGATTTGCTGCAGCCACAGTCCCCGGTGCTGGGTCATCCAGCGTTGGTAATGTGGCTCGGCCCCATCGGGCATGGGGTAGCCCACCAGCAAGGGGTAAATCTGCACGGTGGCATCGGGGTAAAAGGTGTGGCCGGGATGGGGGTGCTCTGGCTGCGTGCTGACCCTGAAGAGTCCGCGATCGCTATCCCAGAAAACCGTGCGGATGTTGTGTGCCAGGCGGCTGCCGGGCAGGGTGGACCAGACTTCCAGGTTGTCCATGAACAAGCCGTGCGTCACATGTGGCGAGACTTTGTAGATGCCCAGGCGCGTGTCTTGCAGCTGCTGCAGGTCTTGCCAGGCACGCGCTTCGACGGCGCTGGCGTTCAGGTGCTGTCTGTCGGCCTCTGGCAAGTGCCGCAAGAGGAGCAGCCACAAAGCCAGCGAGGCGTCGTCGGCGTCAGGGGCTTTGCACCAGGTCCAGCGCTCGGCCGTTTTGCAATAGCGCCCCAGGTGCCCCGCAGCGCTGTATTGCCCAGCCAGCCAGCGTGCAAAGGGCAGGGCATGGGCCGAGGTGTCCATGCCTTGCGAATGCGCCAGCCAAAGCGCTTGCAAGGCAAAGTACGGATCGACCGTGTCGCCTTGGTGTTGCACCGTGATGGCACCGCTGGCATCCGTGTAGCCTGAAAGGTCCAGTGTTTTGGCGCCGCCGAGTGTGCACATCGCCAGCAGGCCGACAAGCCCGCTGGCCCAAGTGCGCAGGCTTGGCAGGCGCTTGCTTGACCGTGCCATCACGCCACGCGTCCGGATTGGGTTGCCCATACGGTGCCATGCACCACAGCGCCGGGGTTGGCGAGCATGTGGGGTGTGCTCAGGGTGCTGGGGTGTTCCAGGCTGCCCACGGTGACGCCTGAGCCCAAGTCCACATGGGCTTGGGACACCACCGGGCCTTGTACCCGAACGTCTTCATGCAGCGCGATGGCGTGTTCGCTGAACAGCGCTCCCTGAACCTGGCTGCGCGAGCCGATTTGCACTGCGCCATGGGCCTTGATGTCGCCATCGAGCAGGCAGTCAGCGCCTACCGTCAGGCTGCCCATGACCACCAATGGGCCTGTCACCTGTTGCGCATCCGGGATGTGGCAATCGCCCTGGATGCGCCAGCCATGCGTGCCCCATTTTTGGCTGTGGGGGATTGTTTGCAGCACGGTGCGAAGCGGGGCATGCGCTGTGTTGCGGTATGGCTGGCTGGCCGTTCCCAGCAAGATGGTGGGGGCTGTGAGTTTTTGGAACCGGCTGCCCGAGCTGGCCAGTATCCGGACACTGGCGCTGACCATGGCAGGTGTGGCGCTCATGGGCTCCAGACGCACCTGGGCGGACACGGGCACCGTGTCCTGCAAGGGGCGGTCTTTGAAAGCCAAGGCGAGGGTATCAACCGGATGTCGCCACTCTGTCCAGGCCGGGTAAAACGGCAAAGCCAGCAAGGCGGCCGTGAGCACGAAAAACAGCACCGTCCATAAAGTGATGCTCATGCCGACACCTGTTTGTTGTAGCGGGTCGTTTTGTTCCAGACCAATTCCTTCTTGCTGAAGAGTTCACTCACGCTGCCCCACAAAGCCCATGAAATGACCGGCATGCAGACCACAAAACTGAGCAGTTGCAGTGGCAGCAAGCGGATGCGATGTCGGTGCCCATCGATCAGCTGCGCGTAACCCATTTGCAAAAAAGCCGAGAAGCCACCCACGGCGCTGTACACCAGCAGCAAGCTGGCCGGAATCAGCAGCGTCAATGCTTCGGCCGCATTCATGTAATACAGGATCACCGCGATCACCCAGCCCAGCAAGAGCAGCGGCTGCATCAGGAAAATGTGCAAGAGCAGCAAGCCGTCGAGTCTTTCGCGCACCGAGACCGAGCCGCTGGTGGTCAGCCCCCAGGCATGGCGCAGCAAGACCTGGTTATGACCTTTGGCCCAGCGGTGTACCTGGCGCAGGCGCACGGCCCATTCTTCGGGCACTTCCTCGTAGCAGGCGGCCTCGTTGTTGTAAACGGTCTTCCAGCCGCCAATCAGCAGGCGGATCGTGATGTCGGTGTCTTCGGCCAACACATCATCCCGCCAGCCGCCTACCGCCTGCACGGCCGAAATCCGCACGCCGCCCACGGTGCCACCGTATTGCGGCACGGCCCGCAGGTTCATGCGCGCTTGCTGATCGACCTGGTAGCCCGCCGAGCGCTCCATGTCGAGCATGCGGGTGAGCAAATTGGTCGATACATTGCGGGGCACCACACGACCCATGACGGCCCCGACTTCGGGGTCCAGAAATGGCGTGACCAGCTGCCGCACCAGGCCAGGCCCTGGTGTGTAGTCGGCGTCAAAGATCAGGGCAATGTCGCCCACGGCATGGCGCATCGCGTCTTTCAGGGCAGCAGCCTTGCCGGGTTTGCCTCCTGTGCGGTGAAAGGCTTGCAGCCGACCAGGAAAAGTCTGGATGTGGTCATCCACGATTTGCGCGGTCTGGTCGGTGGAGCGGTCATTGACCACCACCACTTTGATGCGGTCTTGCGGGTAGTCGGTTTGCAGCAAGGCTCGCATGCTGTCGGCGATCACTTTTTCTTCGTTGTGCGCGGCAATGAACACCGTGACCATCGGCCACTGCGCTTGTGTGATGCCAGCATAGGGATAGCGTTGTGCGCCCCACATGCGTTGTACCGAATACAAGGTTTGGCGGATGCCGTACATGAGCATGACCAGTGCGATCAAACCCAGTGCCACGACCAGCCACATGCTGACGGGGTTGCGCTGCCACGGCGTGACCAGGTCTTGCGCATGGACCACAGAAGGGCACAGGGCCAGAGCGGGGAGCAGACGAGTTAACCACAGTGCCCCTGCACAGTGCGCCCCATCGCCTGACGCCTGGACGCGCTGATTGTCAGGTCTGAGATCCATCGCTTGCATACATCACCTTTTCCGTATCGGGATGGTGATGTTGCGGCGCGGCGCTCATCCGATCAGGGTGTCAGCGCACATTGAAGCGGACCAATGTGCGGGCCTTCTCACAACGTTACAGCCACGCTGTTTTCGTGAGCTGTGCAACGGTCCACGTTGGGCGATCTTCCTAAATTGAATCCACTGAATGGCTGTTCTTTCAGGGTTTGATTTTTTGAATGGAGGTCTCTCATGTCCAGATTGATTTTTTCGGATCGCAGCGGTGCATTGCCACCCATGCCACAGCGGCGGGGCTGGCGGGCATGTGGGGTGGTGCTGAGTTTGGCGATGCTCAATGCCTTGTTGTCGGCTTGTGGTGGCGCTTCGGGCAGCAGCCCGGCCGCGGCCGCTTCTGGCGAAGCGGTTGGCACCGGCGATGCGCTCATCGTGCCGCAGGTCACCACGACGTTTGCCAGTGCGGTGCCTGATGGCGCTCCCATGCAGATGGCCTTGCAGACGCAGGCACAGATGCCCATGGCGATGGCCTCCCTGTTTTCTTTGCCGTCCATCAGCGTGGATGCCGCCCCTGCAGGGGATGCAGGCACCTTGATGCTTTTGTTGCCCGATGACCAAAACATGAGCGATCCGCGTGTTGCCGCCTGGCTCGATGCAGCTTCGGAGCTGGGCATTCGCATCCAGCCTTTGACCGATGCCCAGTTCATGGCCTTGGGAACGGCTGCTCAGGCTTATGCCGGTTTGGTCTTGCCCGATGGCCTGCATGTGCAGGCCAGCGATGCGATCGTGAGCGCGGTGAGTGATTACACCCAGCAGGGTGGCCGCACGATGCTGGTGTTTGATTTTGCTGCGCTGACCACACTCAATGGCGTACCGGTGTATCCGGTGCCCAAGTCGCGCCTGAGTGGCCTGGCGGGTGTGGACTACGTGCTGTACGACGCTTTGCGCGACCGCACCACGGGCTTGGGGCCTGTGACCGCTTTGCGCAGCACTTTGCGGACTTTGCAGGTGCCGCCCGGAAAGTCTTTGCCTTTCGCGGGCCTGACTTCCGTGAGCGTGATGAGCAACACGACGACCAGCACGACCAGTCCCTTGCTGAGTGCCGCCCGCATCTCCGAGCAATCGGCGTTGTACCTGCCGGTCAGCACCAGCGATGCCGGTGGCGCGAAGGGTTTTGATCCGCAACAATACGCCGCCTTGCGTTATGCCAGCTCTGGCAACTCAGCCACCACGGTGCAAGCGCGTGAGGTGCGGATTGACTTGGGCCGCGCCATCCCATCGCAACCCGTGGCCAAGATCACTTCGGCGTCCTTGACCCAAGTGATGACAACAGCGGTGGCTGCGGCTGATCCGGTGGATGCCTACAACGGTTATTTGCTGGGCCCCCTGATTTATCCCAGCTATGTGACGCAGGGCGACTTTGGCGGTCTGCCCGGCCAGCAAGTGCTGGCCACATCGCCGCAGTTTGGTTTGGTGGCGGGCGTCAATCCGGTGGGAGCCGGGCAGGTGCTGTTTGTGAATTTGCCGCTGACCTACCTCAAGGGGCGCACCGATGCCTTGATGATGCATGGTTACTTGCATTACTTTGCGCACAATATGTTGGGCATGGCGCACCTGTCATCCATGCCCAATGGCGTGGCGGGCATGACGCTGGATTGGCACCTCGATGCCATGGCGGCGCAGACGCCGACCAACAACCTGATCAAACTCAATGTCTTCAACGACCCGCAGGCTTTGTTCTCGATCGAGATGACCGCTGGCCCGGATGCGGTCACCCCCGGAGACCGCCTGGGCTGGAATTTGCGCAACAACAAAAAAGCCCAGCAGTTTCTGAAGACTTTTCAGGCGGCAGGCCACAGTGTGGGCTCTCATGGGGGCTGGATTCATGACTACTACGGGATCAACGTCACTGAAACCAACCAGTTGCTCAGCACCAACAAAGCGTGTGTCAATTCGGTCATCAAGGTGGACAACTATCTGCAATGTCTGGTGCTCAACCGCCAAGCTGTAGATGGCGTGACGGGCAAAGGCTCGCGCAGCTATTCGGCACCGGAAGGCAACAACCCCTTATGGGCCATGGACTGGCTGGAAAAGCAAGGTGTGGTGGCGACTTATTTCGGGGGGCACACCGGCCTGGGCGCGACGCGGCAGTACCGCGATGGACAGTTGCTCAATCCTGCGATCTGGGTGTTCCCGGTCACGCCAGCGGGTCTGTACGCGACTTTTGAGGAGTTTCAGGATTACAAGGTCCCCAAAACCGACATCACCAACTGGTACCGCGATCTGATCAATTTCAGTATGGCGCAAAACACCAGCCGCATGGTGTACGCCCACCCACCGGGCGCAGCGCTGTGGAGCGATGTGCTCAAGGACATGCTGGCCTATGCCAAGGCACAAGGGCCGAAACTCGCCTGGTACACCATGCCGCGTCTGGCCGACTTCATGGCGCGCCGCTTGGCCGTGACGTGGTCTCAAAACACAGACCCTGTCAGCGGACAAACCGAGTTCAGCGCATCGCACCCCACAGGTCTGCAGGAGATGGTCTGGCGCTTGCCCAAGACGCGTTATGCCAATGCGCCTGTGGTGGTGTCGGGCGTGGCCACCGTGGATGCTTCGGATGCGGCGTTTTGGCTGGTCAAGGCGGGCGCGGGCACCCAGCTGGTGTTCCGGGCCTGAGACCGGGTGCCGATCAATGCCTCTCGCTCAAGGGCAGGGGGGTGATCGGTACATCGACCTGGGCAGATGGTGGGGCAGGCGCATGGCCTGCTGCGTTGCCGTCAAATGCAGACAAAGCCAAAGCCCAGGCGATGTGCAAACCTTTAAAAATGCAGTCTTCAGATGTCTTCCAAACCGTTGAGCAGGCTTTGGGTGCGCTGGTAAAAGCCCAGTTCATTGATCGTCACCAAGGCGGGCTGGCTGGCGTACTTCTTCTCTGTCGCGGCCATCTGTGTTCGGGCCCGACGGTCGTCACCTCGCTTGGCCGCCACATAACCCAGAATGGCCCAGGGGAAAGGGTCGTAGATTTCATTGGGCCATTGCGGCGAATACCGGTTGAGGAATTGGTAGGCCGCTGCGAAATAGGTGGACAGCTCACTCACCCCGAACGCCTGCGGAAAAACCTGACAGGTGGTGCCGGGGTAGAACGTGGTGCTGTCGGCATGCGCGTCCTGATCGCTGATCTTGAAGCCACTTCGCCCACTGTCCCACAGGTAAATCAGCATGCTTTGTGCAATCGTGCTGGCGATGTGGTTGTAGTGGTTGGCCAAGGTGGATTCGCCGCGCAGCGCCAGGATGGACGCAACGTCGCGCAGTGCGCGGTAGTCCTCGGCGTTGTTCATCATGTAGCCATAGTCGGCGACAGGGCTGACGCGGGACAGTTGAAAGACCCTGCACAGTCCGTTGGCCTTTTGCAGTGCTGCAATGTTCGCGTCCACCATGGCCTTCAATTGGGCTTGGTTGGCGTCCCACCAGGCCCAGTTGCCCGACGCTTTGAGGTAACGCGCGGCCAGTGACGCCAAGGTGGCGGCATAGGAGTTGTCGGAGTCTGAAGGTACCAGTGTGATGTTTTGCAGGCTCGCATCGTTGAAGTTCACATCCTGGATGGTGTAGTCGCTTTGCACACGGCTCAGGTACAGGTCCATGTATTGGCGGATGAAGGTGTCCAGGTCTGCGGCGCTCAGGTACTGCACGATCGGGATCAGCCCGAGGTTGGTGAAGTACCAGTTGAGTCGGCCATCGGGCGCGATCAGGTAGCCGCGCGCCAGCGGGCCGGTGCTGATGCGCAGCGCCTTGATTTTGGCGACGGCATCGATCGGTTGTGTGGCGACTGGTTTGCGGGCAAGGGTCGCCCTTGGCACTGCAGCCGACAGAGTCAAGAGGTGGAAATGACGTCGTTTCATGGTGTGTTCTCCAAGCGGGAAACATCCTAGGTGGGCAGTCCTGTTGCGTCATGACTTCTAACAGGTAGGGGCGTGACGGTTTGCGCGTACACCTTGCGGTCACCCGTTCAAAAGGCATAGCCGCGCATGTATAGACATTCACACCGTTTGATCAGTGGTCGGTGCAGCGCAATTGCCAGAACATGACTTCTCAGTGAATGGCCAAGGTGCAAGCGTGAGCTGCTGAAACGATCAAGGCCATTCGATGTTCAACCACAAGGCCTGACAAGCATGGCTTGGCAGCTGTTGTGACGTACCGAAAGATCGAGATGAATTACCCCTTTGTTGACAGTGCGCGTCAAAACCGGATTCTGGCGGGCATTCCCTTGAGTGACTACGCCCGCATGGCCGAGCATCTGAAGCCGGTGGACTGGGTGTCCGGGCAAGTGGTGTGTGAGCCCGCTGACACGCTCGAGTTTGTGTATTTCCCGGCCTCGTGCACGGCGTCACTGGTGTCACATACCCAGGACGGTGATTCGTCAGAGCTGGCCATGATCGGGCGTGATGGCATGGTGGGGGTGCCCTTGGCTTTGGGCAGTCCGTCGATGAACCATCGGGTGGTTGTTCAGTGTTCGGGTCAGGCTTACAGAATGCCTGCTCATGTGTTTGTTGAAGAGTTGATGCGATGCAACGAGCTGCAGCAGTTGGCGCTTTGCTATGTACAGGTGCTGATCATCCAGATGTCGCAAAGCATTGTGTGTACAGGTCACCATTCCGTCATTGAACGACTTTGCTATTGGCTGTTGACCAATCAGGATGCCTTGGCCAGTGACCAGCTTCGCGTGACGCACGAGATGATCTCCAACATGCTGGGCGTTCGCCGTGAATCAGTCACGCAGGCTTTGGGCAAGTTGCAGTCGGCAGGTCATGTGGCCAGTGGGCGCGGCAAAATTGCCATCCTTGATCGCGATGGCTTGGCCTCTGGGGTATGTGAATGCTTTTCTTTGGTCAGTGAGGAAACACGCCGTTTGTTTGAGCAGGTTGCACGCATGGGCGAACGGCCTGCGGTGTGGTCCTCGGCTGATGGCTTTGCACCGCTTGGGGATGGTCACGGCACGCGTTTGCAAAAGTACCAGGACGCCTACGATTTTGCGCCGGTCGGCTTTGCGAGTCTGGACGGGCAAGGCCAGGTGATTCAAACCAATTTGGCCGGCGCCATTTTGCTGGACATCCAGCGCTCACAAAGCCAGCTCAAACATTTCCTGGATTTCATCGTGCCTTCTGATCAGGCCCGCTTTGCCGACTTTCACCAGGAAGTTTTGAGTGGCAAATGTCGACGCCATTGCGAGCTGACTTTGCGCGCAACTGACCACCGCAGTGAGCGGGTGGTGCGCATCGATGCCACGCTGGACGATGAGGGCGATGAATGCCAGCTGGTGTTGATCGATGTGACGCAAGAAAAGCGCGAGATGGCCGAGCGCTTGGATCGCGAGCGCCAGCAGCAGGAGATGCTGGCGACCCAGCCGTACATGGTGTGGTTCAAAGACCCGCAAGGCCATTTGATTTCGGCCAATGCGAACTTGGTTGACAACTGGCGCGATTCAGCCGCTTCGGCGCAGCTTGAACCTGTGGATGCCCAGAGCATGCCTTGGCACTTCGCTGTTCAATCGCTGCAGCAGTCGCCAAGGCCTGGGCTTTGAGTGTCACTCAGAGCAGCGCTCGCAAATTGCGAGCGGCTTCCTGCATGACTGGCAGCAGGCGGTGCAGGGCGTGGTCAGTCTCTTCGCGGTTGATGGGCATGGTCACGCTGATGGCGCCGTGGGGCTTGTTTTGCCGGTCTAGCAGGGGCACGGCAATGCCCCGGAAATTCAGTTCAAGTTGCTGCTCTGACACGGCCCAGCCCTGGCGCTTGAACTGGATCAAGGCTTTGCGCATTTCCGCCTTGCTGGACATGGTGTACGAGGTGAAAGAGCGCAATTCGTGCGTGTCCAGCCAATGGTCCATGTCGGCTTCATCCAGACAAGACAGCACCGCCAGACCCGCTGCGGTCACTTGAACCTGGATGCGTGAGCCCGGCAGGTAGCCGCTGGAGGTGTGGCGATGGCTGTCGCTGCGGGCGATGAACACGGTGTCGTCCCCATCGACCACCCCCAGGTAAGCGATCTCTTCGGTGCCTGCGGTGATGCGCTGCAAAAACGGTTGCACCAATCGCGGCAGCCGTGCGGACTCCAGGTAGGCATGACCCAGACGCAAGATGCGCGGCATCAACCAAAAGAGCTTGCCGTCCGTGCCCACATAACCCAGATGCGCCAGTGTTTTGAGGTAACGGCGTGCGGCCGTGCGTGTCATGTTGCAACGCAGTCCGGCTTCGGTGGCGGTCAATCGGGTGTGGGCCGCGTCAAAGGCTTCGATGATGGACAGGCCTTTTTCAAGACCGGCAATCCAGTCGCGGGCATCGAGTGAAGTGGGCTCGGAGGGGTGCAAGACAGGCTCCTGTGGGTGCGTACGATTATCGATCATTCGCGTGCGTTCAGTCGCCTTGCCTGAACCGCTTGAGAAGGCCATGCTGACATTTGCCACTAAGATCGGCGCATGAAATACCGAACATTAGGCCCCTTCAACGTCAGCGCCATTGGCCTGGGCTGCATGAACCTCAGTCACGCTTATGGCGCCCCCGTCTCTGCCGAACAAGGTGAACGGGTTTTGCTTGCCGCGCTCGATCAGGGCGTGGATTTTTTCGACACAGCTGCTTTGTATGGCTTTGGCGCCAACGAAACGCTGGTAGGCCAAGTGCTGAAGCCGCACCGCCGGAAATTCACCCTGGCCAGCAAATGCGGCATGCAAGGTGTGGACAAGGGCGACGGTACCAAAGTGCGTGTGATCGACGGTCGACCCGAGACGATCAAAAAGACCTGCGAAGACGCGCTGCGTCGCCTGCAGACCGATGTGATCGACCTGTATTACCTGCACCGCTGGGACAAGCAAGTGCCGATTGAAGACAGTGTGGGCGCGTTGAGTGACCTGGTGCGCGAGGGCAAGATCCAGACCATTGGTCTGTCCGAAGTGTCGGCCGGCACGCTGCGCAAGGCGCATGCCGTGCACCCGATTGCCGCCGTGCAGACCGAGTATTCGCTGTGGACGCGCAACCCCGAGATCGCGGTGCTGCAAGCCTGCCGTGAGCTGGGCGTGGCCTTTGTGGCCTTCAGCCCAGTGGCGCGGGGCTTTTTGTGTGGTCCGTTGGACATCGCCAACTTCGATGCCAAAGACATCCGCCGCACCATGCCGCGCTTTGCGCCCGACAACTACGCGGCCAACCTGAAGCTTTTGCCGGCCTACAACGCACTGGCACAAGAGGCTGCTTGCAGCCCCTCACAGCTAGCGCTGGCCTGGTTGCTGCACCAGGGCGAAGACATCATCCCGATCCCGGGCACTACCTCGGTGGACCATTTGCTGGACGATCTGGGCGCGGTGGATGTGCAGCTGGATGCCGGTTTGATGACCCGTCTGCAGGCGCTGATCAATCAGAACACGGTGGTGGGTGACCGCTACAACGCGCAGGCCAACAGTGAGGTGGATACCGAGGTGTTTGGCTGAAGACAGGCGCTGGCGTGTTTGACATGAAAGGGTCGGGGTTGAAGCCGACCTGCGAGATGACTGAATGAAAACGTCGGGGCTGAAGCCGCCGACCTACAAGAAGTTTTGTAGGTCGGCGGCTTCAGCCCCGACATGTTTTCAAAAAGATTTAAGCGTCAGGCTGGGCCATCGGCGCGGCCTTTTTGAAGGCCTCCAGCTCGTTGCAAGCCTTCTCGACTGCACAAATCAGGGGCCAGCGCGACAAGTCGACCTTGAAGCGGCGCGAGCTTTCCACTTGCGGGATCAAATACACATCGGCGATGGTGGGGGTGTCGCCAAAGCTGAAACGGCCACGCTGTGTATCGGCGGCGAGCAGGGCTTCGTAGGCATCAAAGCCAGCGCTGATCCAAGTGCCGCACCAGGCGTTGATGGCGTCTTCGTTGGCCCCGAACTGCTTGCGCAAGGTTTCCAGAATGCGGCGGTTGTTGAGGGGGTGGATGTCGCAGCCCACGATGGCGGCCAGGGCGCGCACATGGGCGCGAGCCTCAGCACCTTGTGGCAGCAGGGCGGGTGTTGGGTACTTTTCTTCCAGCCACTCGATGATGGCGGGCGACTGGATCAGCACCTGCTCGCCGGTGTCGAGCGCGGGGACGAATTGCTGTGGGTTGACGGCTTTGAACGCGTCTTTCAGGTGTTCTTCGACCCGCAAATCGACGGCCACGTAGTCGGTGGCGATGCCTTTGAGGTTGAGCGCAATGCGCAGGCGGTGCGAGGTGCCGCTTCGGAAAAAGTTGTAGAGCTTCATGGTGTGGTCCTTGTTGCAGTGATCAGCCCTGGGGCGGCTGGGCCAGCGCGCTGCGCGACATGGGCACCAGCAGCGTGAGCATCACGCCCAGAATGCCCAAACCGGCCAGGATATAGAAAATGTAGTCGAGTTCCAGGCCCGCGCCGATCAGGAAACTCCCGAGCATCGGGCCACCAATACCGCCGATGCGGCCAAAGCCCGCGCACCAGGCCACGCCCGCCGCACGCACATTGGTGCGGTAGTAGTTGGCCACAAAGCCGTAAATCAGCGTTTGTGTGCCGCTGGTGCCCAGGCCCACCACCGCCACGATGGCCAGCAAGGCGGCCAGATGGAAGTTGAAAGTCAGCACCACCAGGGCCGCTGCTCCCGTGGCGAAGCTGGCGGCCACCACCGGTTTGGGACCAAAGCGGTCGGCCGCTCGGGAGGCCGCCAAAGCGCCAAACAAAGAGCCGCCGTTGAGCACGGCCAGGAAGGACAGCGAGCCCCTGGCGTTATAGCCCGCACGCAGCATCAGCTCGGGCAACCAGGTGTTGAGCGAATACACCAGCAGCAAGCCGGTGGCGCTCATGCAGCCCAGCACCAAGGTGGGCAGCAGGTAGTGGCGGCTGAACAAGCCTGCAAAGCCGGTTTTGTCCGTGCTCTGTGGCGCGCTGGTGTGGGCTGTGGCGACAGGCATGTCGACGCCGGTGCGTGCGGACAAGGCACGCGCCTCCTGCAGGCGGCCACGCGCGGCCAGCCATGCAACCGATTCAGGCATCTTGAAATACGCCAGTGGCAGCAAGGTGACCATGGGCACCGCGCCGATCCAGAACATGCCGCGCCAGCCGATGTGCTCCATCAGCACAATGGCCAGCACCGCCGACAGCATGCTGCCCAGCGGGATGCCGCCGTTGCAGATGGCGATGTACAGGTTCTTTTTGTCTTTGGGCGCGTATTCGGCGACCAATGCCGCTGTCGTGGCCACCAGCGAGCCGATGCCGATGCCGGTGATGAAACGCATCCAGCCAAACTCGCGTGTGCTGGCAGACAGCGCCGTGAGCGCCATGCCGACCGAGAACCAGGCGTACGAGGCCAGCATGACTTTGCGTCGCCCTATGATGTCGCCCACCGAGCCCGCCAGCAAGGCCCCCACGGCTACACCAAACAAGGCGTAGCTGCCCAACACACCGGCGATGCCCGGTGTGACGGTGCCGATTTGGCTGGCGTCGCGCAGGAAGGTGGAGACCACCGCGCCATACACCACCAGGTCATAGCCATCAAAAATCAGGCCCACGGTGGCCAGAACCAGCACCCAGCGCACGGTGCTCAGGCGTCGGGCTTGTTGTTCGGAGTCGTTTGTCGTTGTCATGGAAAGTCGTTGTCGTGTGCACTTTTTTCAAAGTGCAGGCGTGAAAAAGGCCACCCCGCCATCGCAAGCGATGGCGGGGAAAGCATGGTGTAGAGAAAAGTGAGTGGCTTACTCAGCAGTGCCGATGGTCAGCGCGACCTCGGCCACGCCTTCCACACGGCCTGTGATCTTGTCGCCCGTCACCACCGCACCCACGCCTTCGGGCGTGCCGGTGTAGATCAGGTCGCCGGGTTGCAGGTGGTAGTACGTCGACAAGTCGGCGATGATTTCGCGGATGTTCCAGATCAGCTTGTCCACGTTGGACGACTGCTTGGTGGCACCGTTGACTTCCAGCGCGATGGCGCCGTTCTCGATCACCACGCCGGGCATGGGCACGATCTCCGTGCAGACCGAACCTTGCTCGATGTCTTTGCCCGTGTCCCAGGGGCGGCCTTTGTCACGCGCCACCAGCTGCAAGTCGCGGCGGGTCATGTCCAGGCCTGCGGCGTAGCCATATACCAGCTCATGCGCGTTAGCCTCGCTCACGCGGAAACCTTCTTTGCCAATGGCCAGCACCAGTTCCATCTCGAAGTGGTAGTTGCTGGTGCGGGGTGGGTAGGCGACAGTTGCGCCGCTTTCCACCAGGGTCTGAGGCGACTTGGTGAAGTAGAAGGCTTGCTCAACGCTCTTGTCGACAGGGCGGCCCATCTCGACGGCGTGCGCGTGGTAGTTGCGGCCCACGCAGAAGATGCGGTTGATCGGGAAGCGCTCGGTTTGGCCACGGATGGGCAGGGACTGGACGGCAGGAGGGGGGAAGAGGTAAGAGGTCATGGGGTTTCTGAATTGCAAAATGGGAAATGTCAACCGCGGTTCTCGTACACACCCAGCTTCCGGTGCAAGGGGGATTCGTCGGCGATGAACACGAACGACGGTTGGTCAGCGCGCAGGTTTTTCAGCGTCACGGCCTCGTAGCCAGGGGCGCAGCAGGTGTCGGCTTCTCTCAGGCTGAAGGTGCTGTTCACAATCTGCGCTTGCACAGCGCCTTCGATGACGTGAAACACCTGCGCAGGCGAGCGTGCAGGCAGGCGCAGCGTCTGGCTGGGGCGCAGCATCAGAGCGTAAAAGCCCAGGATGTTTTCCGCGTCGCCACCGGTCTCGGGGTTGGTGTAAGTGACTTGCACTTGCTCCAGGCCCGCGTTGTCTGCGGCCAGCGATTGGAGCGCCGCTTTGGCGTCTTTCCAGGCGTAGCGCAGCATGGGGTAGGTTTTTTTGCTGCGCTCGAACACATGCGAGGGCACCACGCCGCCACGGGCATATTGCTGGTCGCTGCGGCCAGGCTGCACGGTCTGGCGCTCGCCGTTGATGTGGTAACTGGCCTCCATGTAATAGACCAGCGGCAAGTCCAGCACATCCAGCCAGATCACGGGCTCGGTGCCGTCGTGGCCATGTTCGTGCCACAGGCCTGTGGGCGTGAGGATCAAATCGCCACGGCTCATCGGGCATTTTTCGCCGTCCACCGTGGTCCAGGCACCTTCGCCCTCGACCACCATGCGCACGGCGTTGGGTGTGTGGCGATGGCTGGGGGCCCACTCGCCGGGCATGAGCAGCTGCATGCCCAAATACATGGCCGCGCTGGCCTGCATTTTTTCAAGGCCATGGCCGGGGTTGGCCAGCACCAGCACGCGGCGCTCGGCTTTCTCAATCGGGGTCAGCTCGCCCGCTTTGAGCAGCAGAGGCTTGATGTCCTTGTAGGCCCAGCAAGTGGGCTGGGTCTGGCGAGTGGGCACCTTGGGCGGCAGCACGCCGCGCAGGCTGGGCCACAGCGGCACCAGGTTCAGGTCGCGCAGGTCCTGCACATACTCTTGGGGCAGGTCTTCGAGTCGTCCGAGTTCTTGCATGTGTGTTTCCTCGCAGTTCAGTCTTGGGCCAGGCAATTGTTGACGTTCCCGCCAGACAACCATTCGATCGCATCATAGAAGCGCGCTGGCGTACGGCATTTGCGCAGCGAATTGCGGATCAGGCCATTCATAACCGCAGTGACGGTGACGGGGTCTTGCGATTTCAGTGTATCCATGAGCATTGGCCGGATGACGTTAAATAAATGCATGCATATTATATGTGTGCATATTTAATATGAAAATCATGAGCAGTTGAATGTGTTCGTTGGGGGCCCTTGGCTGTCTCAGGCGGCCAAGGGACGCGCCACCGCTTCGAGCTGCTGGCGCAGCCATTGGTGTGCCGGGTCTTGCTGATGCCGCAGGTGCCAGATCATGTACATCGGCATCTCGGGGCAGGCCACGGGCACCTTGGCATGGGCCAGGCCCCGCATCAAATGGTGTTGCAGCAAACCGGGCACAGTTGCGAGCAAGGGCGTGCCCTGAATGAAAGAAGGCAGTCCGGCAAAGCCCGGCACCTGCACCGCAAAGTGGCGCTCGATGCCCTGGCGCAGCAAATGCGCGTCCAAGTCCAGCGGTCGGTTGGGGGCATAGACCACGGTGATGTGCTCGGAAGTCAGATAGTCTTTTTTGCTGGCCGGGGCACTGCGCACCGTGGGGTCGTAAAACACGCGGTAGCGGTCGGCAAACAGGCGCTTTTGCAGCATGTCGGCGCCATCGGGCGGGCGCGGGCTGATGATGAGTTGGCAATGCTCCTGGCGCAGCATCTCGGGCGTGGGCACATCGGACGGGATGACACGCAGCTGCACGCCAGGCGCCTGCGCGCGCAGGCGCTGCATGAGTGAAGGCAGCAGCGCGTCCCGCTGGAAGTCGTTGGCAGCGATGGTGAATGTTGTGCGCCACTGGCTCGGATCAAAGTTTTCTGAGTAGGCAAAGCGCTCCAGATCCCCCAGCAGGGCGCGGGCGCGCTCGGCCAGGGCTTCAGCCCGAGCGGTGGCCACAATGCCGCGCCCCGATTTGGCAAACAACACATCCCCGGTGATGCCGCGCAGTTTGTCCAGCAAATGGCTCACGGCCGATTGCGTCACGCCCAGTCGCTGGGCTGCGCCCGTGATGGAGCCCGTGTCCACCACCGTGACCAGCAGCCGCAGCAGTTTGGCATCCAAATCCAACCAATCGAAATTACTCATGGGTTATATGATGATTCATCTGTTTATTTTTGGCAATGGCCTCGCGATACTTCAGCCCATCAACCCACCCGATGGAGCCCCCAGATGACCCCAGCCACATTCAAAATTGAAGGCACCACCCCGTTTGACGGCGACATGGCCCGTAAAGGCTACGCCCTCAACAAGATGTGTTTTTCGTTCAACTCGGCCGAAAACCGCGCCGAGTTCCAGGCGGACGAAGAGGCTTACATGGCCAAGTACAACCTGACCGAGCCGCAAAAAGCCGCGATCCGTTCGCGCCAGGTGCTGGCGCTGATCGCGGCGGGCGGCAACGCCTATTACCTGGCCAAGTTCGCAGGCATTTTTGGCCTCGACATGCAGGACATCGGCGCCCAGCAAACCGGCATGAGCAAAGAAGAATTCAAGGCCAAGCTGCGCGCTTACGCCTGAGTTTGATGGGCAGGTCGGCGGCTTCAGCCCCGACTTGTTGCTTGCACACCCCAAGTGTCGGATCTGAAGGTCCGACCTACAAGACAACAGTCAAAGGACAAAATCATGGCCCAACTCATCGGCGGACTCGCCACATCCCACATTCCCGCCATTGGCGGCGCGATCCACAAAGGCATTCAGGCTGACCCATATTGGGCCCCGTTCTTTGCCGGTTACCCGCCCGTGCAAAAGTGGCTCGGCGCGCAAAAGCCGGACGTGGTCGTCATGTTCTACAACGACCACGGCCTGAACTTCTTCCTCGACAAGATGCCCACCTTTGCCGTGGGCGCAGCAGCGCAATACAACAACGCCGACGAAGGCTGGGGCATCCCGACGCTGCCACCGTTCAAGGGCGAGGTCGATCTGTCGTGGCAGATCATCAACACCCTGATCGGCAAGGACTTTGACATCGTGACTTGCCAGGACATGCTGGTGGACCATGCCTGCACCTTGCCGCTCAAACTCTTTTGGCCCGAAGGCGAAGCACTTGTGACCATCGTGCCGATCAACATCAACACCGTGCAGTTCCCGCTGCCGTCCGCCAAGCGCGTCTACGCCTTGGGCAAAGCGGTGGGCGAAGCCATCGCCGCTTGGGACAGCAGCAAGAAAGTCGTGGTTTGTGCCTCAGGCGGCCTGAGCCACCAGCTCGATGGTGAACGCGCAGGCTTCATCAACAAGGAATTTGATCTGCAGTTCATGGACAGCTTGGTCAGCAACCCCGAGTGGGCCACCCAATTCAGCACGCTGGAGCTGGTGGAAAAAACAGGCACGCAGGGCGTGGAGTTGTTGATGTGGCTGGCCATGCGTGCGGCGTTGTCGAGCGCAGGTCCTCGCGTGAAAGAAGTGCACCGCAATTACCACATCCCGATCTCCAACACGGCTACGGGCTTGATGGCGTTCGAGGTGGCCTGATTTTTTGTGGGCTTGTAGGTCGGTGGCTTCAGCCCCGACATGGGTCTTCGCCGAAGCCCAAAAACGTCGGACCTGAAGGTACCGACCTACTGGATCACCATATGGTCACCAAGCACAGGGGAAATCCCTGTGTCGTGTGTCTTGGGTGTGCCGGGCAAACCGACTAAAATTAACCGACCGCCCGGTTGGTTAATTCATTCAGACTGGGTTTGAACTTCACTGAAAGCTCCGCTCATGTCCCAAGTCCTGCAAAGTTTCATCGGTGGCCAATGGATTGGCCAGCAAGGCGCGCAAGCCCTGCGCAGCGCCATCAACGGCCAGACCGTGGCCCAAACCCATGCCGAGGCCATCGATTTTGGCGATGCGGTGCATTACGCCCGCACCGTGGGCCTGCCCAATCTGCTGAAACTCGACTTTCAGGAGCGCGCCCAGCGCCTCAAGGCCCTGGCCAAATACCTCGGTGAGCACAAGGAGCAGCTCTACGCGATCTCGGCCCACACCGGTGCCACCCGCGCTGACAGCTGGGTGGACATCGAAGGCGGCGCAGGCACGCTGTTCGCCTATTCGGGCATGGGCAGCAACGAGCTGCCCAGCGGCAACCTGATCCACGAAGGTCCGGCTTTCCCCTTGGGTAAAAAAGGCGGCTTTGCGGGCACGCACATCCTGGTGCCGCGCGGCGGCATCGCGGTGCACATCAACGCCTTCAACTTCCCCATCTGGGGTTTGCTCGAAAAATTTGCCCCCAGCTTTTTGGCGGGTATGCCCTGCATCGGCAAACCGGCATCGTCCACCAGCTACCTGACCGAGGCCATGGTGCATTTGGTGGAGCAATCGGGCATCTTGCCCGCAGGCGCTTTGCAGCTGGTGATCGGCTCTACCGGCGACCTGCTCGACCGCCTCAATGGCCAGGACGTGGTGACCTTCACCGGCTCGGCCGACACGGCCGCCATGCTGCGTGTGCACCCCAACGTGGTCAAGCACAGCATCCCCTTCAACGCCGA
>JACCDU010583947.1_pt1 | contig 30183 bp, 32 predicted proteins | sample 7446081 | NCBI WGS metagenome assembly JACCDU01 (sample SAMN15323447, study PRJNA562643) | freshwater metagenome | isolation source: river surface water | place: USA:Blue River Watershed | collected 2017-08-17
CTGGGCAGCGAGCTGCCCTGCCTGCTGAACCTGCAGCCCTCGGGCGAGCACCTGATGGAAGACTTCTGCTACGCCGGCGGCCTGCCGGTGGTGATGAAGGAAATCCAGCACCTGCTGCACCGTGACATCGTCACCGTGAGTGGCAAGACCGTGGGCGAGAACATCGCCAACGCCGAAAATTACGACCCGCGTGTCATCAAGAAGTTCGACGAGCCTTTCAAGGAAAAAGCCGGCATCGCCATCCTGCGCGGCAACCTCGCGCCGCGCGGCGCCGTCATCAAGCCCAGCGCTGCCACGCCTGCGCTGATGGTGCACACCGGCCGCGCCGTGGTCTTCGAGAACAGCGACGACTTCCACAAGCGCATCGACGACGAGAACCTGGATGTCGACGAAAACTGCATCCTGGTGCTCAAGAACTGCGGCCCCAAGGGCTACCCCGGCATGGCCGAGGTCGGCAACATGCCACTGCCGCCCAAGGTGCTGCGCAAAGGCATCACCGACATGGTCCGCATCAGCGACGCCCGCATGAGCGGCACAGCGTACGGCACCGTGGTGCTGCACACCACCCCCGAAGCCGCTGCCGGCGGCCCGCTGGCCATCGTGCAGAACGGTGACATGATCGAACTCAATGTGCCCGAGCGCAAACTGCAGCTGCTGATCACAGACGATGAACTCAAAGCACGCCTGGCCAGGTGGACGCCTCCCGAGCCGCCGCTCAAGTCCGGCTACTGGAAGCTCTACACCGACCATGTGCTGCAGGCCGACCAGGGCGCCGACCTCGACTTCCTCGTCGGCCAGCGCGGTGCCTTCGTGCCCAAAGACAACCACTGACAACCCCACATCGAGTTAAGAACCATGCGCATTCTTGTGACCGGCGGCGCCGGCTTCCTGGGGGCCCGTCTGGCCCGTGAAATCCTCCAACGCGGCCAGCTCTGCGGCCAAACCGTCAAGGAACTGGTCATCGCCGACCTGTTCCCGGCCCCTGCCGACCTGCAGGCCGATCCGCGCGTCAAGAGCCACGCCGGCCCCATGCTGGAGCAGGGCGAGCTGCTGGCCAGCGGCTTCGATGGCGTGTTCCACCTCGCCTCGGCCGTGTCGGGCGAGTGCGAACTCGACTTCGATCTGGGCATGCGCTCCAACCTGGACAGCACGCGCCTGCTGCTCGACAGCATCCGCCGTTCAGGCAAAGCCTCGCGGTTCGTGTTTGCCAGCTCGGTGGCGGTGTTCGGCCCCTATGCCGACCAGCCCATGCCTGCGCTGGTGACCGACACCACCCTGCCCTCGCCGCAAACTTCTTATGGCACGCAGAAACTGATGCTGGAATACCTGGTGGCCGACCAGACCCGCAAAGGCTTCATCGATGGCCGCTCGGCCCGCCTGATGACGGTGACGGTGCGTCCGGGCAAGCCCAATGGCGCAGCCTCCTCGTTCTTCAGCGGCATCATCCGTGAACCGCTGGCTGGCGTGGAAAGCGTGTGCCCAGTGGACGCCAGCGTCTCGCACCCGGTGTCCTCGCCGGGCACCACCATCCGCAGCCTGATCGCCGTGTTCGAGGCCAGCCAGGCCACGCTGGGCAACCGCCTGGCGCTGAACCTGCCGGGCCTGAACGTGACGGTGCAGCAGATGCTGGACGCGCTGCAAAAGGTGGGCGGCAAGGCCGTGCGCGAGCGCGTTCGCTTCGAGCGCGACGAACGCATCGCCGGCATCGTGGGCAACTGGGCACGCGGCGCCACGAGCGAACGCGCCAACGCCCTGGGCCTGCAGGCCGACAGCTCGTTCGAGTCCATCATCGAGCAGTACATCGCCGACTGCCGAAACCAGCCGGGCTACCCCGCCGAAGCCCTCCAAGGCCTGTAAGCCCGCAGACGTGCGCTCAGAAGTGCGTGCTGATGGCGCCGGTGATGCGCGCTTCGTCATCGACCAGCGCCATCCAGCGCCACTTGTCAAAGGTGGTGCAGGGGTGCGAAATGCCCAGCGCGATCCGGTCGCCCACCTGCGGCACCGGCCCGGCAGGGTCAAAGCGCATGTGGGCATGCTGATCGCTGAGCGCCTGCACCTGCCAGTGCGCGGGCGTGGTCTCAATGGCCCTGCTGCCGCGCGCAGCCCAGCGCACCGGCATGGGCATGCGCTGGTCAAAGGACACATCGCGCCGACCGCCACAGAGCACCGCCAGCCCCGGCTCGGGCACCGACTGAACCACACTCCAGATTTCGATGGCGGGCCGCAGCGAACCTGGCAGCCCCTCGCGCTGTTCGACCAACTGCAGGAACTGCGCATAACGACCATGGTCATGCGTCACGTAGCAACCCGAACGCAGCACCCCCTGCACAGGGCGGGCCAGCGGGTAGCCGGTCAACAGAGGGATCACCAGATCGAAGATGGCCGAACCGCCGGCCGTGATGAGCAACTGATCATCGCCCCACAGGTTTTCGGCATCGATGGCCTGCACCACCGAGCGCACGCGCCGCACCAGCGCAGTGACGGCCTCGCTGTCATGCTGGCTGTCGCATTGGGCCAGTCCACCTTCGTAGCATTCCACGCCGCCCAGCCGCACCGCTGCCGAGGCGGCCAGGGCGCGCGCCAGCGTCAGCGCTTCGCTCTGGGTTCGGCAACCGGTACGAAAACCGTCGGTGCCCAGCTCCAGCAAGACATCGAAGCGTCGGCCACTGGCACGGCGCCGCGCCCAGTCTTCGATCATGGCCAGCTGTGCCAGCGAATCCACCAAAAACCATGTGCGCGCACCGGCATGGCGCGTGAGCAGGGCATCCAGCCCGTCCAGATCGGCATCGGCCAGCACCTGGTTGGCGATGATGCAGCGCTGTGCGCCCACGCCCAGCGCGAGCTGCAGCTGGTGCACATTGGCCACCGTCATGCCCCAGGCTCCCGCCTGCAACTGCATGCGAAACAGCTCGGGCGACATCGTGGTCTTGCCGTGTGGCGCCAGCTGCACGCCCTTGCGCCGCGCCCAGTCCTGCATCCAGGCCAGGTTGTGCGTGAGGGCCGATGTGCGCAGCGTGGCCAACGGGTACGGCATCACGTCATCGAGCACATGCCACTGGCGCGTGCCCACCTGGTCCACAGGCGTCGGCGCCGCCAGCAGGGGGTAGCCCTTGATGCGATGATCGAGTACGAATGCCGTGCCTTGGGTCATGCTTGGAACCTCCGGTGAATCACCTGTCTGAATCGATTGTCCTATGAGTCAAGCGACCGAAAAAAACCTGGATGTGGCCGCCCTCGGCGAAGCCATGCTCGAATTCAACCAGACCCAAATGGAGCCGCCCCTGTACCTGCAGGGCTTTGGCGGCGACACCAGCAACGCGGCGATCGCGGCGGCACGCGCCGGTGCCCGCGTGGCCTACCTGAGCCGGCTCGGGCAAGACCATTGGGGCCACTTGCTGATGCAGCTGTGGGCACGCGAGGGCGTGGACACTTCCGGCATCGTGCGCGATGCGCAGGCACCCAGCGGCGTGTACTTTGTGAGCCACGACGAGCGCGGCCACCATTTCAGCTACGCCCGTGCAGGTTCGGCCGCCAGCCGCATGCAGGCCGCCGATGTGCAGTCGCACTGGGCCGGCCTGATCGGTGCCAGCCGCTGGCTGCACCTGTCGGGCATTTCACTGGCCATCTCGCCTTCGGCCTGCGATGCGGCCTTTGCCGCCATGCACGCGGCACGCGACAGCGGCACACGCATCGCTTTCGACTCCAACCTGCGGCTGTCGCTGTGGCCGCTGGACCGTGCCCGCGCCTGCATCAGCGAAGCGGTGCGCCTGTGCGACCTGTTTCTGCCCAGCCTGGACGACATGACGGCACTGACCGGCCTGCACAATCCCGAGGAGGTGCTGGACTGGAGCCATGCCCACGGCGCGCTGCAGGTGGTACTCAAGCTCGGGGCCGAAGGCGCCATCGTGAGCGAGGGCGGTCAGCGCACGCGCATCGCACCGCAAGCCGCGCAGGCGGTGGACGCCACCGGCGCCGGCGACTGCTTTGCAGGCAACCTGCTGGCCCGGCTGTGCCGGGGCGACAGCCTGACGCAGGCCGCCCGCTACGCCAATGCCGCCGCCGCCCTGTCGGTGCAGGGCCATGGCGCGGTCGCACCCTTGCCCACCCCAGCGGCCGTGCAGGCCCTGTTGCCCAGATGAACCCGCTGCCTCAACGTCCCCTGATCGCCGTCGACTGGGGCACCTCCTCGCTTCGCGGCGCGCGCTTTGACCGGCAAGGCCAGCGGCTCGATGAACGCCACTTTCCGCGCGGCATCCTCACCGTGGCACCGGGCGAATTCCCGGCCATGTTCGAACAATGCTTTGGCGACTGGCTGCAGGACAGCGATGCGTTGTGCCTGCTCTCGGGCATGGTGGGCAGCCGTCAGGGCTGGCAGGAAGCCGCCTACTGCCCCTGCCCGGCCGGTTTTGCCGAACTCGGCCAGCACCTGCTGTGGTTGCAGCCGGGGCGTCTGGCCATCGTGCCGGGTCTGTCGGTGCAGCAGCACGATGGCTTGCCGTTTGCACAGCACGACGTGATGCGCGGCGAAGAAATCCAGATCTTCGGCGCGCTCGCACTGGCCGGCGTGCAGGACGCCACCGTGGTCCTGCCTGGAACCCACAGCAAATGGGCGCAGGTGACACAAGGCCGCGTCACCGGCTTTCGCAGCTTCATGACCGGCGAGGTCTACGCCCTGCTGAGCCAGCACTCCATCCTCGCGCGCACCCTGGTGGCCGATGCCGCTTGGCATGAAGCCACCTTCAGGGATGCGGTACTGCTGGCCCGGCGCACACCCAGCGTGCTGTCCAGCATCTTCGCCACGCGCACGCTGGCCCTGTTCGACACCCTGCCCGCCGAACAACACTCGAGTTTCCTGTCGGGCCTGCTGATCGGCGAAGAACTGCGCGCCATGCAGTCGCACAGCCATGGCACCCTGCTGCTGGTGGGCAATGCCACCCTCACCCACCGTTACCAGTGCGCGCTGCAGGCCATGGGGCTGAAAGCCCAAAGCCTGGGCGATGAAGCGACCTGGGCCGGCCACCTGGCATTGACTCGTGCACTTCCCCGACACCTCTGACACCATGAACACCATACCCGCCGACCTCCTCCAATCCGGCCTGCAGCAACTGCCACTGGTCGCCATCCTGCGTGGCCTCACGCCCGCCGAGGCCCCGGCCATCGGGCAGGCCCTGACCGGCGCCGGCTTTGTGCTGCTCGAAGTGCCCCTCAACTCACCGCAGCCACTGGACAGCATTGCCGCACTGGCCGTGCAACACCCCACGCTGCTGATCGGCGCCGGTACGGTGATGCACGCCGCCGACGTGCGCAACGTGCATGCCGCAGGCGGACGCCTGATCATCTCGCCACACTTTGACGCCGAAGTCGTGCACGAGGCCCTGCGTCTGGGCCTGGCCTGCATGCCCGGCGTGGCCACGCCCAGCGAGGCCTTTGCGGCGCTCAAGGCCGGTGCGCATGCGCTCAAACTGTTCCCGGCCGAAATGATCGGCCCCGCCGTGGTCAAGGCTTTGCGCGCGGTGCTGCCCGCCAGCGTGCCCCTGCTGCCCGTGGGTGGCGTCAGCCCTGACAACATGGCCGCCTGGCGCCAGGCCGGCGCTTCGGGTTTCGGCATCGGCTCGGCGCTCTACAAACCCGGTCAGTCCGTGGCACAGACCATGGCCGCGGCACACACCTTCATCCAAAGCTGGAGATCCATAGCATGACTTCCTCCGTTCTTGAACAATGGCTGACGCGCGAAAACGAACTGCGCGCCCTGCATGCACAAGGCCCGGGGCCGGGCGTGACCGACATCGACACCGTGCGCGGCAAGACCGGGCTGGAGTTGATGCAGGCGGTGCTGCACGGCACGGGCCACACGCCCACCATCGGCCACACCCTGGACTTTCTGCTGGTGGAAGTCTCACCCGGAAACGCCATCTTTCAGGGCGCCCCCGGCAAAGGCCACCTCAACCCCATGGGCACGGTGCACGGCGGCTGGTTCGCGACGCTGCTGGACTCGGCGCTGGGCTGCGCTGTGCACAGCCTGATGCCGGCCGGACGCGCCTACACCACGGCCGAACTGAGCGTGAACATCGTCAAGGCGCTGAGCCCCAGGGTGCAGCGAGTGCGCGCCGAGGGCAAAGTCGTCCACTGCGGGCGGCAACTGGCCACGGCCGAGGCACGGCTGGTGGGGCCAGACGGCACGCTCTACGCGCATGCCACCACCACCTGCCTGGTCTTCGATCTTCCGACACAATCGAAAGCATGAGACTTCTTCACACCATGTTGCGCGTGGGCAACCTCCAGCGCTCAATCGACTTCTACACCCAAGTGCTGGGCATGCAGCTGCTGCGCACCTCCGAAAACCCCGAGTACAAATACTCGCTGGCCTTTCTGGGCTTTGAGGGTGGCAACCCCGACCAGGCAGAAATCGAGCTGACCTACAACTGGGGGGTGGAAAGCTACGAGATGGGCACCGCCTACGGCCACATCGCCATCGGCGTGGCCGACGCTTACGCCGCTTGCGACAAGATCCGCGCCAACGGTGGCAACGTCACGCGCGAAGCCGGCCCGGTCAAGGGCGGCAGCACCGTGATCGCTTTCGTCACCGATCCCGACGGGTACAAGATTGAACTGATCCAGCGGCCCAACATGGCCGGTGGCACCGGTCTGAACCGCTGATCAGACCGCTTCGCCGCGCGGGCCGCGACCCATCAGCAGGCGAACGACTTGGCCGACCTGCAGGCGACCATCGAGCAAATCCACCACCGCCGCCGTGATCGGCATGTCCACGCCCAGCGCCTGCGCGCGCTGGTGCACCGTGCGGGCGCTGTAGACGCCTTCGGCCACATGGCCGAGTGACTCGACCGCCTGCGCCAGCGTCAGGCCCTTTGCCAGCAGCAGGCCCACCTTGCGGTTGCGGCTCAGGTCGCCCGTGGCGGTCAACACCAGATCGCCCAGGCCCGACAGGCCCATGAAGGTTTCGGCTTTGGCACCCAGCGCCACACCGAGTCGCGTCATTTCGGCGAGACCGCGCGTGATGAGGGCGGCGCGCGCATTGAGGCCCAGCGAGAGGCCATCGCACAGGCCGGTGGCGATCGCCAGCACATTCTTCACAGCCCCGCCCACCTCCACACCCACAATGTCGTCGTTGGCGTACACACGCAGTGCCGGGCCATGGAAGGCCGCCACGAGAACATCGCGCACAGCCGCATGGGGGCTCGCGGCCACCAGCGCCGTGGGCTGGCCGCTGGCCACCTCCTGCGCAAAGCTGGGGCCGTTCAAAGCGCCGGCCCGCAAGGCTGGCGCAACCTGGGCCTGCACCTCGTGCGGCATGAGGCCGGTGCCAGATTCAAAGCCCTTGGACAACCAAGCCACCGAAGACGGTACTGCGGCCAGCGCCGTCAGGGCCTGACGCAGGCCAGCCATCGGGGTGGCGACGATGAACAGGTCATCGGCCGTGGCACCGGCGGTGAGTTCGGACAGGGGGCCGCTGAGGACCTGTAGCGCTTCGGGCAAGGGCAGATCCGGCAGGTAGCGTGCATTGACACGCGCGCTGCGCATGGCATCGGCCTGCTGTGCGTCGCGCACATGCAGGCGCACTTCGCGCTCGCCGGGCAGGCGACAGGCGGCAATCGCCAGGGCCGTGCCCCATGCACCGGCGCCGATGAAGGTGATGCGTAGGCTCACGGCCAAAAAGGGCAATTACTGGGCAGTGGCGCCGGCCTGCTGGGCCTGCTGCTGCTCGTACATGGCCTGGAAGTTGATTTCGGCCAGGTGCACCGGCGGGAAGCCGGCGCGGGTGATCAGGTCGGCCATGTTGCCGCGCAGGTAGGGGTAGACGATCTGCGGGCAGGCGATGCCCATGATCGGGCCCATCTGGTCTTCGGGCAGGTTGCGGATTTCAAAGATGCCGCCTTGCTTGCACTCGGCCAGGAACACAGTCTTGTCGCCGATCTTGGTGTGCACGGTGGCGGTGACGGCCACTTCGTAGATGCCCTCTGCAGCCGGGGTTGCTTCCACGCCGAGCTGGATGTCCACGCTGGGCTGCTGCTGTTCGAGCAGGATGGCCGGCGAGTTGGGCTGCTCCAGAGAGGCTTCTTTCAGGTAAACGCGCTGGATCTGGAACACGGGGGTGGCGTTGTCGGACATGGTTTTCTTTCAGAAACAAAACAGATTTGCGGGACAGCGCTGAGCGCTGCCGCCCACAAAAAAGACGGCCCATCTGGGCCGCTTCGAAATTCGGACGAATGGATTATGCGCGAACCGGATGGCGGGAAAACCCGGCACCCGGGCAGGATCAGGCGCCCTGCAGCAACGGCACCAGACCACCCTTGGCGTCCAGTGCCATCAGGTCGTCACAGCCCCCCACATGGGTGTCGCCCACAAAAATCTGTGGCACGGTGCGGCGGCCGGTGATCTGCATCATGTGCTCGCGCAGCTCGGGGGCAGTGTCCACGCGGATTTCCTCGATCTGCTCCACCCCTTTGGCCTTGAGGATCTGCTTGGCGCGCACGCAATAGGGGCAGACGGCGGTGGTGTACATCTTGACGGCTTGCATCAGAAACTCCTTGAGGACAGTGATCAGGCCTTGCTGACCGGCATGCTGGCGGCCTGCCAGGCCTTGAGGCCACCGGCCAGGCTTTGGGCGTTTTCGTAGCCCAGCTTGCGGGCCAGCGTGAGGGCGCGACCCGAGCGGGAGCCGGCCTGGCACACCAGAATCACCGGCGTGGCCTTGTTCTTGACCAGCCCGGGCAATTGGGCTTCAAGCTGCGCCAGCGGCACATTGCGGGCGCCATTGATGTGGCCAGCGGCGTACTCGCCGGGCTCGCACACATCGATCACCACCGCCTTGTCGCGGTTCATCAGCTGCACGGCTTCGGCCGGGCTCAGGCCCTTGCCCTGCATCAGGACGGGCAGCAGCAGCGCCACACCCGAGGTCAGCGCGACCAGCAGCAGCATCCAGTTGTCGATCAAAAAACTCACTTGGTTTCTACCTTGTTCAGCTCAAAAAAGGGGCCCCCGTCAGGGAGCCGGCAAGCGCAAATTCTAAAATGCCGGCCATCGCCTTGTTATCCCCCCTGTTTTTCAACATCGTTTTAGAACCCCAGCCATGTACAAACTTGTCCTGATCCGCCACGGCGAATCCACCTGGAACCTCGAAAACCGCTTCACCGGCTGGACCGATGTCGACCTGACCCCCGTGGGCGTGCAGCAGGCCATGTCGGCCGGCCAGCTGCTCAAGGCCGAGGGCTGGGACTTTGACCTGTGTTTCACCTCGGTGCTCAAGCGCGCCATCCGCACCCTGTGGCTGACCCTGGACGAAATGGACCGCACCTGGCTGCCGGTCATCAAGGACTACCGTCTGAACGAGCGCCACTACGGCGCCCTGCAGGGCCTGAACAAGGCCGACATGGCCAAACAGTACGGCGACGAGCAGGTGCTGGTCTGGCGCCGCAGCTACGACACCCCGCCGCCGGCCCTCGAAGCCAGCGACCCGCGCTGCGAAAAAAGCGACCGCCGCTACCCCGGTGCCGATGTGGTGCCGCTGACCGAATGCCTCAAAGACACCGTGGCCCGCGTGCTGCCGGCCTGGAACGACGCCATCGCACCGGCAATCCAGAGCGGCAAGCGCGTGCTGATCGCCGCCCACGGCAACTCGATCCGCGCCCTGGTCAAGTACCTGGATGGCATCTCCGACCAGGACATCGTGGGTCTGAACATCCCCAACGGCATCCCGCTGGTGTACGAGCTGGACGCCAACCTCAAGCCGATCCGCCACTACTACCTGGGCGATGCGGAAGCTGCGGCCAAGGCTGCCGCCGCTGTGGCCAGCCAGGGCAAGGCCTGAAGGGCTCCTGAAAACCAGACGGTTATTCATGCGGGGCGTCCGCCACAAGACGTCCCCGGGTGTATATTGCCCCGAACTAAGGCAGCTTTCAGATGAGCAAGATGGGACAGAAACTCAAGATCGTCGGTTGGGTTGGCGTGGGCGCACTCGCGGGAGCGCTGACCACCGTGTCGCTGCAGACCGTGGCGCGCGGCAACATGGCGCCCTTGCCGCTCGAAGAGCTGCAGCAGCTCGCGGCCGTCTTCAGCATGGTCAAGAGCGACTATGTGGAGCCGGTTGACGAGAAGAAACTCATCACCGAAGCCATCTCGGGCATGGTCTCCAGCCTGGACCCGCACTCTCAGTATTTCGACAAGAAAACCTTCAAGGAATTTTCCGAAGGCACTTCCGGCAGGTTTGTCGGCGTGGGCATTGAAATCACCCAGGAAGACGGTCTGGTCAAGATCGTCTCTCCCATCGAAGGCTCGCCGGCCGACCGCGCCGGCCTCAAGACCAATGACCTGATCACCAAGATCGACGACACCGTCGTCAAGGGCCTGAGCCTGAACGACGCTGTCAAACGCATGCGCGGCGAGCCCCGGACCAAAGTCGTGCTGACCATCTTTCGCAAGGACGAGAACCGCACCTTCCCGGTGACCATCGTGCGCGAGGAAATCAAGACCCAGTCGGTCAAGGCCAAGATGGTGGAGCCTGGCTACGCCTGGTTGCGCGTCTCTCAGTTCCAGGAACGCACCGTGGAAGACTTTGCCCGCAAGGTCGAAGAACTCTACAAGCAGGACCCCGCGCTCAAGGGCCTGGTGCTCGACCTGCGCAACGACCCGGGCGGCCTGCTGGACGCCGCCGTGGCCCTGTCGGCCGCCTTCCTGCCCGAGAACGTGACCGTGGTCTCCACCAACGGCCAGCTCGACGAGAGCAAGTTCACCTACAAAGCCTCGCCCCAGTTCTGGCGCCGCAACGCCAGCAACGACCCGATCGGCAAGCTGACCCAGGCCACGGGCGGCGCACTCAAGAAGGTGCCGCTGGTGGTGCTGGTCAACGAAGGCTCGGCCTCGGCCAGCGAGATCGTGGCCGGCGCCCTGCAGGACCACAAACGCGCCACGCTCATGGGCAGCCAGACCTTCGGCAAGGGCTCGGTGCAGACGGTACGCCAGCTGGGCCCCGACACCGCGCTCAAAATCACCACGGCCCGCTACTACACGCCCAACGGCCGCAGCATCCAGGCCAAGGGCATCGTGCCCGAGGTCATGCTCGACGAAACCGCCGAGGGCAATGTGTTTGCCGTGTTGCGAACCCGCGAAGCCGACCTGGACAAACACCTGTCCAACGGCAAGGAAGCCGAGAAAAAAGACCCCGAGCGCGAAAAAGCCCGCGAGGAAGCCATCAAGAAGCTCGAAGAAGAGGCGAAAAAGCCCGCTGCCGAGCGTCGCCTGCCCGAATTCGGCTCCGACAAGGACTTCCAGCTGCAGCAGGCGCTCAACAAGCTCAAAGGCTTGCCTGTGAAGGTCAGCACCACCGTGGCCGAGCGCAAGCCCGAGTCCAAGGACAAGAACTGAACCCGTCTTGAGCCAGGGCATGGACGACACGCAGCTGCTGCGCTATTCGCGCCACATCCTGCTCGAGGAGCTGGGCATCGAAGGTCAGGAAAAACTGCTGGCTTCGCACGCCCTGGTCATCGGCGCAGGCGGACTGGGCTCACCGGTTGCTCTTTATCTGGGCAGCGCAGGCGTCGGTCGCATCACCGTGGTGGACCACGACACGGTCGATGCCACCAACCTGCAACGCCAGGTCGCCCACACCCTGGATCGTGTCGGCCAGCCCAAAGCCGAGTCGGTGCGCACTGCCATTGCGCAGATCAACCCCGACCCGGTGGTCAACGTCATCAACCAGCGCGCCGACGAGGCCCTGCTGAGCGCGCTGGTGGCCGAGGCCGATGTGGTGCTCGACTGCACCGACAACTTCGCCACGCGCCAGGCCGTCAACGCTGCATGCGTGCGCCAGGGCAAACCGCTGGTCTCGGGCGCGGCCATCCGCATGGACGGCCAGGTGTCGGTGTACGACACCCGCAGCGGGCAAGCCCCCTGCTACGCCTGCATCTTCCCGCCTGACCAGATGCCCGAAGAAACCCGCTGCGCCACGCTGGGCGTGTTCGCGCCACTGGTGGGCATCATCGGCACCGTGCAAGCCGCCGAAGCCCTCAAGATCCTCAGCGGCATGGGCTCCCAGCTGGCCGGACGCCTGCTGATGCTCGACGGCAGGTCGCTGTCATGGACGGACATCCGGATTCAGCGCGACCCGGCCTGCCCAGTCTGTGGCACGCGGCCCACTCTGGCCTGACCCTCGGTATCCGCATGGCAACTGCCATGGAACTGGCGGAACACCGCCGGTGACATGGCCGTTTCGCGTGCGGCAAACAGCCCGCGCTTGCCTTGCTGCGCCTCGCGTTGCAGGGCTGCATAAGGCCCGCGCCCGGTGCGGTGGCTCCAGGCCCAGGCCATGCCGGCGCGCACCATTTCGGCAGCCACATCGCGCTCGCCGACAAACAGCCGGCCCAGTTGACGGCCATAACTGTCCTGCCCCAGCGGTTCGAACTGCACTGCGCGCCGCAGCACCAGCCCGATCAGCGCATCTCGTGAGGCCTCGCCACCCGGCTGACAGGATTCGGGGGCATCGATGCCCACGATGCGCAGTTTGACCGGTTCGCGCTCGGGTTCACGGTCTGGCACCAACAGCACGGTGTCGCCGTCCATGACCCAGCTCACCCAGGCGGGTTGCAAGGCCTGTACTGGCAGCACCAGCAGGCAGGTACAAACCCAGACCAGCAGCGTTTTCATGTGCGGGGGCGGCCACGGCCGCCGCGGCGCCGATCGGCCTTGGGCAACTCGGGAGCCATTTCGTCCAGCAAGAGCCGGGCCTGGGTCCGCAGGCGTTCGAGGGCAGCGTCAAACGCCTGCTTTTGCGCCGGCTCCAGCGCTTCCAGGATACGGGCATTGATGGCCTGCACCTGAGGCATGAGTTCATCGTAGAGGGCCTGCCCGGCGCTGGTGAGGCTCACGCGCGCGCTGCGCCGGTCATGCGGCAGAACAACACGCTGCACCAAGCCTTTGCCCAGCAGTGCTGTCAGGGTGCGCGAGGTGCGGGCCCGGTCACGGTGCATGCGCTCGGCCAGCACCGACGGCAACTCTCCCTGCGGTTGTCCGTGCAACTGCGCCAGCACAGCCCATTCACGCCGGGTGATGCCATGCCCGCCCTCGCAAAGGCGCACCACCATGGCGCCCGCCGTGCTGGTGAGCTGGCCCAGCCGGTACAGCAACAGGTCATCGACCGAAGCCAGGCGCTCGGAAGGTGTGACGACAGCTTTCTTGACGGACATCAGGGTTTTCCGGGGGGATGGTTGATTAGATCAATCATGGCTGGGCATCCTACAGTGTGGGCTCAAGAGGAGACAGCCCATGAACCACACCCTTCGTCGCGCGCTGATGATCGCATTGCTGGCGAGCATGGCCGCCACCGCGGCTCTGGCGCAGACCAAACCCCCACTGAGGATCCTGGTGGGCTTCCCTCCGGGCGGCTCGGCCGATGTGTTGGCACGGCTGGTGGCCGATGCGCTCAAAGACGACTTCAGCCCCATCGTGGTGGACAACAAACCCGGTGCAGGCGGCCGCATCGCGCTGAACATGGTGAAAAACGCCAAGCCCGATGGCCAGACCGTGATCGTGCTGCCCAGTGGCCCGATGGTGCTGTTCCCGCACGTCTATAAAAAGCTCGACTACGACGCGGTGCGCGATTTCACACCGGTCTCGCAGATCGCCCGCTTCCAGTTCGGCGTGGTCTCGGGGCCAGGCAGCAACGTCAAAAGCGTGAGCGAAATGGTGTTACGCGCCAGGACCGACCCCGGTTCGGCCAGCTACGGCACTCCGGGCCAAGGCACGCTGCCCCATTTCATGGGCGTGCTGATGGAACAATCTGCCGGCATCAGCCTCAACCACGTGCCTTTCCAAGGCGGCGCGCCAGCCAACAACGCCTTGCTGGGCGGCCACATCGGCTACAAGTTCGATGTTGTTTCGGAAACCGCCGAACTCCACCGCAATGGCAAAGTCCGCATCATCGCCGTGACCGGTGCACAACGCGACCCTCAGGTGCCCGAAGTGCCGACGCTCAAGGAGTCGGGCGTCCAGATGGAAGCCACCGCCTGGTTTGCGATGTACGGCCCCGCAGGCCTGAGCGGCGAGGCCCTCACCCGCCTGGAAAAAGCCATGACAAAGATCGTGCGTGATCCGGCCATGAAGGACAAGCTGGTCAAGCTGGGTTACGAACCGATCGGTTCGGGCTCTGCCGAACTGGCTGCAGCCCAAAAAGCCGATCTGGCCCGCTGGGAAAAACCGATCAAGGCCACCGGCGTGCTGCTCGACTGAATCTCCTCTTTTCGTTTCCAACATTGATCCAGAAGCCTCTCATGAACATCTCTCACAGGACCTGGCGCGCAGCGCTTTGCATGGGCCTTGCCGCCTGCGCCCTGACAGCCCCCGCCTCGGCTCAGAACTACCCCAGCAAGCCCATCAAGTTCGTCAGCAACTTCCCGGCGGGCGGACCGTCCGACTACCTGGCCCGCACCGTGGGTGAGGCCATCACCACCCAGTTCAAGCAGCCCGTGGTGGTGGAAAACAAACCCGGTGCGGGTGGCAACATCGGGGCCGACTTTGTCGCCAAAAGCCCGGCCGATGGCTACACCGTGCTGTTCGGCATCGACACCACCTTCACGGTCAACCCCTACATCTACAAAAACATGGCCTTCAAGCCGGCCGACCTGCGCCCCATCATGGTCATGGTCTCGTCGGGTTTGCTGGTGGGCGCGCACCCCTCGACCGGGTTCAAGACCCTCAAGGACCTGATCGCCCAGGGCAAAGGCAAGGGCCTGAACTTCAGCAGCGCGGGCAGCGGCAGCCCAGGGCATCTGGCCGCCGAAATTTTCATGGACGCTGCCAACATCAAGATCCAGCATGTCCCCTACAAGGGCAACACCCCGGCCGTGACTGCGGTGCTGGCAGGCGAAGTGGACGCCGGGGTGCTGGCAACACCGGGCATGCTGCCGCACGTCAAAACCGGCAAGATCACCGCCCTGGCCGTGACCAGCCGCCAGCGCTCGCGTTCGGCCCCCGAAATCGCGACCGTGTCCGAGCTCGGCCTCAAGGATCTGGAACTGGAGGTGCTCTACGTGGCCATGGTGCCCGCGGCCACCCCGGAGCCGGTGGTGCAGTTGCTGCAAAAAACTTTCACCGAGGCCTTGAAACGCCCCGACACGCAAGCCCAGCTGGCTGGGATGGACTTGTTCTACGAAGGCCTGACCGGCCAGGACGCGGTCAAACGCCTGACTGACCAGTCCCAGCGCTACGGCCGTGTGGTCAAGTCCACTGGCATGAAAGTGGAATGAACGCGATGAGCAGCACCCCACGTCCCAACATCATCTTCATCGTGGCCGACGACCTCGGCTTTGCCGATCTGGGCTGCTACGGTGGCCGCGACGCGAAGTTCGGCAAGGTCTCGCCCGTGCTCGACCAGCTGGCCGCAGGCGGCCTCAAGTTCACGCAGGGCTACTCCAACTCGCCGGTGTGCTCGCCCACGCGCTTTGCGCTGATGACCGCCCGCTACCAGTACCGCCTGCGCGGCGGCGCGGACGAACCCATCAACAGCAAGAGCAAAGGCAGCCAGGTGCTGGGCCTGCCGCCCGAGCACCCCACGCTGCCGTCCCTGCTCAAGGCCAGCGGCTACCGCACCGCCCTGATCGGCAAATGGCACCTGGGCTACCCGCCCCACTTCAGCCCCATCAAGTCGGGCTACGAAGAGTTCTTTGGTCCCATGTCGGGCGGAGTGGACTACTTCACCCACGCCAGCAACAACGGCACGCACGACCTTTACAGCGGTGAAGAGGAAAAGCACGAAGACGGCTACCTGACCGACCTGCTCTCGCAGCGTGCGGTCGACTACGTGCAACGCATGGCCCCCGGCGCTGCCCAGGGCACACCCTTCTTCCTGAGCCTGCACTACACCGCACCGCACTGGCCTTGGGAAACCCGCGAAGACCATGCGCTGGCAAAAGAGGTCAAAAACAACCTCTTTCACCTGCATGGCGGCAACATCCACACTTACCACCGCATGATCCACCACATGGACGAAGGCATCGGCTGGGTGGTGGATGCGCTCAAAAAAACCGGTCAACTCGATAACACGCTGATCGTCTTCACCAGCGACAACGGCGGCGAGCGCTTTTCCGACAACTGGCCGCTGGTGGGCGGCAAGATGGACCTGACCGAAGGCGGCATCCGCGTGCCGTGGATCGCGCATTGGCCCGCTGTCATTGCGCCCGGTGGCGTGAGCACGCAGCACTGCATGACCATGGACTGGTCGGCCACCATGGTGGAGTTGGCCGGCACCCAGGCCGATGCCGCCCATCCGTTTGACGGCGTGTCGCTGGCCCCTGTGCTGCGCAACGCCGAATACCAGTTCGAGCGGCCCCTGTACTGGCGCATGAACCACCGGGGCCAGCGCGCCCTGCGCATGGGCGATTGGAAGTACCTGCGGGTGGATGGCAACGACTACCTGTTCAACATCCCGGCCGACGAGCGCGAGCGCGCCAATCTGGGCAAACACCAGCCCGAGCGGCTGGACACCATGCGCAAGGCCTGGGAGGCCTGGGAGGCTACTGTGCCCGGCATCCCGGAGGACGCCACGATCAGCCTGGGCTACTCCTACAAAGACATGCCTCAGCGCTGAAACCGTAAGATCGGTCCATGCACATTTCCGGACGGTTACGGCACCGCCTGCCCTTTCTGAGCTGGCCCCGCCCTTCAAGGGCCTTGCTGCACAGCGAACTTTTTGCCGGCCTGAGCGTGGGCCTGATGGTCATTCCGCAAGGCGTGGCCTATGCAGCGCTGGCCGGCATGCCCCTCATCACAGGCATCTACGCCTCGCTGCTGCCGGCATTGGTGGCCGTGCTGTTCAGCGCATCCACCCGCCTGTCGGTCGGCCCCACGGCACTGACGGCCATGCTGGTGTCCGCATCGCTGGCGGGCATGGCCGTGCCAGGCAGCGCAGAGTGGGTGCATCTGGCCGTCTGGCTCTCACTGCTCTCGGGCCTGCTGCAAATCGTCCTGGGTTTTGCGCGCTTTGGCTGGCTGCTCAATCTGGTCAGTTCACCAGTCCTCACCGCCTTCACCCAGGGGGCTGCGGTCCTCATCCTTTCATCTCAGCTGCCCGCACTGCTGGGCATGACACAAGGCTGGACCTCGCTGCTGCAGCCCTCCAGCCTCAACCTGCACAGCCTGGTCTTTGGGTTGGTGACGCTCAGCATGTTGCTGATCACCAAGCGCCTCAAGCCCACGTTTCCCACTGTGCTGGTGGTGGTGCTCGCCGCCGCGGGTCTGAGCTGGTCATGGGGTCTGAAATCACAGGGCGTGGCCGTGGTCGGCGAGCTCCCGCAAGGTCTGCCCGATCTGTACCTGCCGCATGCACTGAGCTGGGATGTTCTCAAGCAACTGGTGCTGCCCACGCTGGTCATCACGCTGGTGAGCTTTCTGGAAACCGCGTCGAGCGCGAAGGTGGACAACGAACGCAAGGGCCTGCGCTGGGACCAGGACCAGGACCTGATCGGCCAGGGGCTGGGCAAGCTGGCCTCGGCCCTGTGCGGCGCCTTCCCCACCAGTTCCTCCTTTTCCCGCTCGGCGCTGAACCTCTACGCCGGGGCGCAAACGGGCTGGGCCACCGTGTTTTCGGTGGTGGTCATCTTGCTCTCGCTGCTGCTGTTCACGCCCGTGCTGCACCATGTGCCGCAATCGGTGCTTGCGGCCATCGTCATCGCGGCAGTCCTGGGCCTGATCAAGCCGCACGCCTTTGTTCGGCTGCTCAAGGTCAACCGGGTCGAAGGTGGCATCGCGGTGCTGACATTCGGCATCACGCTGGTCTCCGCGCCGCGCCTGTACTGGGGAGTTCTGGCAGGCGTGGTCATGGGCTTGTCGTACTTTTTGCACACGCGGCTGCACCCGCGCATCATCGAAGTCGGCCTGCACCCCGATCGCTCACTGCGAGACCGGCATCTGTGGAAACTGCCCCCACTGGCGCCACGTCTGTACGCCCTGCGCATGGACGCCGAGCTGGACTTTGCCGCAGCCAGCGGTTTGGAGCGTGCCATCACCGAGCACCTCGCTCAGCACCCCGATGTGCGCCATGTCTGCCTGTTTGCGCAGCCCATCAACCGCATCGATGTGACCGGTGTGGAAACCTTTGCGCAAATCAGACGCCATCTTGGCGCCCGCGACATCACGCTGCACATCAGCGGCATCAAACTGCCTGTGGAAACCGCCCTGCGGCGGGCAGGCGAACTGCCCGATGCACCAGAGCTTCAGCTGTACCGCACGGACGCCGAAGCCCTGCAGGCGCTTGCCCGACTGGAGCCTGAGCCGGCAGACCTGCCTGCCGCAGCGATCTGATCAGCCCGGAATTTCGGCCTCAACCAGCAGCGCCAGCAAAGCCAGCGACTCCTGCCAGCCCAGACAGCAGGCTTCGGGCGGGATCGGGTCCGGTATGCCGGCCTGCTCGATGTTCACCTCGGTACCCACCAGCGTGGTCCTGAAAGTGACCGTGGTCACCATCTCGCCGGGCAAGTTCGGATCGTCAAAACGGTCTGTGTGCGCAATGCGCTCATCTGGAACCAATTCGAGAAAGGTGCCACCGAAACTGTGTGACTGCCCGCTGCCCAGGTTCGTGAACGACATGCGGTAGCCGCCGCCCACACGGGCATCCATCGCATGCACATGGCCGGTGAAACCATGTGGTGGCAGCCATTTGACCATGGCGTCGGGGTCGATGAAAGCGCGAAACACGCGCGTGGCAGGGGCGCGAAAAACGCGCTGGAATCGGACGGTGTGCGGCATGGCGGCTCCTTGCGTTGTGTCGGTGACGTGAAGACTCAGGCCAGGCCTTTTTCAAATTCCGACAGGCGCTTATGGATGGAACGCAACTCGGTGATGTCGGTCCAGCGCTCGATCAGGTAGGAAAACGCCTCGTTGACCTTGCCGAACGCGTTGCTGACCTGCTGGATCACGCCCAGCGTGATGAGCCCGGTAAACAGCGAGGGCCCCATGAGCAGGTACGGAAATATGACCATGGTCTGGCTATAGAGGTTACTCCAGAGGTTGAAGTAGGCATAGTGGTTGAACAGACGGAAATTGTTCATCCGCACCCCCATGAACAGGTTCATCAGCTCGGCCAGGCTCATGCGGGTGCGGTCGTCCTCGGCATAGACCAGTTCCTTGCGCAGCGCAGCCTCGGTGCGCTGGTTGTTGTATTCCAGCCCCGGCAGGCGAATGCCGACAAACCACGACAACACCGTACCACCCAGCGCAGTGGCAAGCGCCACCCAGAACAGGGAGCCGTCAAACTGCAACCAGCCGATCGCCATGCCCTTGGACAAACCCCACAGGATCGGGATGAAGGACACCAGCGTGAGCACTGCCCGCACCAGGCCGAGACCCAGGTTTTCGGTCTGTCTGGCAAAGCGCATGCAGTCTTCCTGGATGCGCTGCGAGGCCCCTTCGATCGTCTCCGTGGTGCGCTGCCAGCGCGGCAAATACACCTCGGTCATGGCCTGGCGCCAGCGAAACGCGTAGTGCGAGGCCAGATAAGCCTCGAAGCTGCGCAACAGCATGTACGGAAACGCGATCCAGGCGAACTGCTGCATGAAGCCCCAGAACTTGTCCAGGCCACCGGCCTGCTCGGGCTTTTGCAACAGGTCATAAAACTCGCCGTACCAGGCATTGAGCCGCACCGTCTGCTGCACCGTGATGAACACCAGCGCCACCAGCACCAGCAAGCCACCCCAGGCCCACAAGGCCCAGCGGCGGGAGAGAAAAAAACTGCGGAACATGCTTGCACCACTTCGCCAACAAAGCGCGCACCTTACCAGTTCCATGGATCCATTCAGACCCACAATACTGTTTTTATTTACAGTATATTTAGCCCATGCTCCGCTCCCTCTTCATTGACTTCAACAGCTACTTCGCCTCGGTCGAGCAGCAGCTCGATCCGGCTTTGCGCGGACGACCGGTGGGGGTGGTGCCCGTGATGGCCGATTCGTCGTGTTGCATTGCAGCCAGCTACGAAGCCAAGGCCTTGGGCGTCAAAACAGGTACCCGGGTGTCGGACGCCAAAAAGCTGTGCCCAGGCATTGAACTGATCCTGGCCGACCACGCCAAATACGTGCAGGTACACCAGCAGGCGCTGGCGGTGGTGGACCGCATCGTGCCGGTGCTGCAGGTGGTGAGCATCGACGAGATGGAATGCGAGCTGACCGGGCGCTGGCGAGAGCGTGAGCGTGCGGTGCGATTGGCGCAGCAGGTCAAGACGGCGCTGCTGGCCAAGGTGGGCGAATGCATGCGCACCTCGGTGGGCATTGCACCCAACCGGCTGCTGGCCAAGCTGGCGAGCAACATGCAAAAGCCCGATGGCCTGACAGTGATTGAGCAGCACGAGATTCCCGAGCGGCTGTATCCCCTGCCGGTCTCGGCCATCAATGGCATCGGCCCGCGCATGGTGCGGCGGCTGGCGGCCTGTGGCATAGAAGACATGCAACAGTTGTATGCCGCACCGCGCAATCTGCTGGTCACGGCCTGGGGCGGACTGGCCGGCTCGGACATGTACGACAAATTGCGCGGCCAGTGGTACGGACCGCAGCAGACACAAACGCGCTCGCTTGGCCATTCGCATGTGCTGCCGCCCGACCTGCGCCACCCCGATGGTGCTTACGCCGTGCTCAACCGGCTGGTGCAAAAGGCCGCCATGCGGCTGCGCAAACAGGGCTTTTATGCCAGCAGCATGGGGGTTCATGTGCGTTGCGCGCACCGCTATGCCCGCGACACGGACGGCGAGCGCTGGGCGCAGGTGGGCGAAACGCAGGACACCGCGTTTTTGCTGGGCACGCTGCAGCAGCTGTGGTTCAGCGGCCTGCACAGACTGCAACGCCCGGTGTCGGTGGGGGTGCAGCTGCACGGGCTGGTGCCTGTGGCGCAGCACACGCCAGACCTGTTCGATGCGGCATCCACCGCGCCACAGACCACCAGACCACGCAGCAGGGCCCGGCTGCTTGCCGCTGTGGACGCGCTCAACCGGGCACACGGCAAGAACACGGTGGTGTTTGCCAGCGCCCATGCCGCGCGTGACCACGCCCCCATGCGCATCGCATTCAACCGGATTCCGGATCTGGATTCGGAGCGTTGAAGCCCTGGCCCCTCAGGCCGTGACGATCCAGCCTTCCAGCGGATCACAGGGCGGCAGACCATAGCACGGGTGGCCGGCGTCATTCTGCTGCACGGCCCAGGCCGCCTGCAGCAGGCACAGCGTGGCGTCGAGCGCGTCGCCGCTGGCATCTTCGGCCAGACGGTTGAGCAAGGCGTGGCTGGCCACCAGACGCACACCCAGACGTGTCTGGCCACGTTCGAGCGCGCTCAACAGCTCGCGTCTGGCCAGCAGGCGCTCGGGCGTCTGTCTGGCCTTGTCATCGCTTTTGTACGAGGTGTTGCCCAGCACCTCGCGCGCCAGCAGACCCGGGTAAGCCTCCAGCGCCACACGGGAGCGGTCACCTTCGTGTAGGCCGGGCAGGTGCACACCGGCACGGCGCAGCAGGGGCACGCCGGCGTGCATCATGTACGCCACCGGAGGGTTCACCCATTTCATGGAGGGGCTGGAACCGGCCGGGCGGTCGGCCGCGCGGTGCGCAAACTTGCCACCCACCGGCCGGGCATTGCAGAAAGCAGCGAACTGCGCACGGATGTCTACGCGGCTCAGCGCTGCATAGTGGTCCATGCAGGCGGCCCAGTCGGTGGGCCAGCCCAGGCTTTCAATCAGTTCACGCGGCAGGCCAAAGGGCAGGTCAAAACCGCCAACCCATTCGCCGGGCTGGGCGAGCCAATCGCCAAACGCTGGCAAGGTTTCGAAAGTCTGCAGGGCCTCCAGCCGCACCCTGCCCTGGCGTGCCTGGCCCAGCGCCAGAACGATGGGTTTGCGCTTGGACGGGCTGCTAGAGAAGTCGCAGCCAATGAGCTGCATGCGGATCAGGCGCGGCCGATGATGCTGGCGGTGGCCATCAGTTCTTCAAGCAGGGCCATCGAGACCTTGCCCGAGACGCTGTAGGGGTCCAGCTCGGCGCGCTCGGAGTACTTGAGCAAGATGTTGGTGTTGACGCGCGAGACGTCCACCTGGCCCATGGTCCAGCCGCCAAAGCGGCGCTCGGTGATTTCTTCGTAATGCAGCAACACCACGTCCTTGTGGCGCGCATCCTTCTGGATGTGGCCGTACAGATCACTCACCGCGCCACGGCCACCTTCAATGGCCTGTAGAAAAATACCGCCGCCGTAGCAGAGGATGCCGGTAATGCCGCTGGTCGGGTTGAACTGACGCGACTGCGAAAGAATGGATTCGATGGTTTCAGCCCGCGGGTCGACCGCGCGGCTGGCGTAGAGCAAACGAACCAGCATGGTCAGTTCCTTCCAGGAATGAGGGACAGGAATTCGCGGCGCAGGTTGGCGTCCTTCAGGAACACGCCGCGCATGACCGAGTTGATCATCTTGCTGTCCATGTCCTTCACGCCGCGCCAGGCCATGCAGTAGTGGCTGGCTTCCATGACGATGGCCAGGCCGTCGGGCTGGGTTTTTTGCTGGATCAGGTCGGCCAGCTGCACCACGGCTTCTTCCTGGATCTGCGGGCGGCCCATGATCCATTCGGCCAGACGGGCGTACTTGGACAGTCCGATCACATTGGTGTGCTCGTTGGGCATCACACCGATCCAGATGCGGCCGATCACCGGGCAGAAGTGGTGGCTGCAGGCGCTGCGCACCGTGATCGGGCCCACGATCATCAGCTCGTTGAGGTGTTCGGCATTGGGAAACTCGGTGATCTCGGGGCCCTTGACGTAGCGGCCCTTGAACACCTCGTTGACATACATCTTGGCCACGCGCCGCGCAGTGTCGCCGGTGTTGTGGTCGTTGTCGGTGTCAATGACCAGGCTGCCGAGCACACCCTTCATCTTGTCGGTGACCTCGTCGAGCAGTTTTTCCAGCTCGCCGGGTTCGATGAATTCGGCAATGTTGTCGTTGGCATTGAAGCGCTTGCGGGCCGCCTTCACGCGTTCGCGGATCTTGACGGACACGGGCACGCCCTCGTCCAGCTCGGCCGAGGTGTTGGAAGTGTTCATGGCGTCTTGGGCTTTCATCAACATCCGAGCATCCTACCAGCGAACCGGTCCATGCCCAGATACAGGGAATTAATACCGGTTGCCGGTCAGAAACAGGGCCAGCCGCATCAACCCGAACGCGATGCGGTCGCGCAGCCGCTGGTGCCAGGGACGGCGCTGGTAACTCTCCACAGACACCGGGGTGCAATGCTCGCCCATGATCTGCTCCAGCCGCTGGTGCAACTGACGGGCAAAACCGGCATCGGCCACCACCACGTTGGCCTCACGCGCAAGCAAAAGACTCAAGGGATCGAGGTTGGATGAGCCCACCGTGGCCCAGGGGCGATCGTGTTGCGGGTCCACCACCGCCACCTTGGCATGCAGAAAGCTCGCGTTGTATTCGTGAATTTCAATGCCCTGCGCCAGCAGCTTTGCATAGACAGGGCGGACCGCATGGTATTGCATGAAGTATTCGTAGCGCCCCTGCAGGATCAGACGCACACGCACCCCGCGCTGCACCGCCATCATCAGCGCCTTACGCAAGCGACGCCCCGGCAGGAAATACGCGTTGGCAATGACCACCTCGTGCCGGGCACCGGCAATGGCTTTGAGGTAAGCCTTTTCGATGCGGGTGCGGTGCAGCACGTTGTCGCGCAGCAGCAGGCCTGCCCGGGCCACGATCTGGTCCTGACCCGCATCGCCCTCCTGCACCCAGGGCAGGTGCAGGCCAGCTGCCCGAAACGAGCTGAAGGCTTCGGGAAATTTGTGCTGGCGCACATGGCTCACGGCCTGCAGCCGCCACCACAGCCGCGTCATGGTCTCCTGCACCTGCAGCACCATCGCGCCACGGGCTTGCACCGCAAAGTCCAGCCGCGGGTACGTGAGCTGACCATGGTGCGGATCGAACCAGTCATCCAGGATGTTGATGCCCCCGCAAAAAGCCAGCTGCCCATCCACCACCGCCAGCTTGCGGTGCAGCCGACGCCAGCGGCTTGGAATCAGCAGACCCAGCCGGCCCAGGGGCGAATAAATGCGGCACTCCACCCCCGCCTGCGCAAAGCGTTGCGCCCACTCGGGCGGCAAGCGTCCGGTCCCCACCCCATCGACCACCAGCCACACGCGCACGCCCCGCAAGGCGGCGCGCTCCAGGGCCTCGGCCACGGCACTGGCAGCGCCATGAAAGTCAAAAATGTAGGTCTCCAGCTGCACCTGCGAACGCGCCCGTTCGATGGCTGCAATCAGGTGGCGGAAATACGCCTCGCCACCTTCAATGAGACGCAGCTGGTGGCCATCGGTGAGCACTGGGCTGTGTCGCATCGCGTTCAGTCCAGCCAGGTGAATTCGGCCACCAAAGGCAGGTGGTCGGACATCTGTCGCCAGATGCGCCCCTGCGGCACCATGGCCGAAACCGGCTTGAGGCCGCGGGCATAGACATGGTCGAGTTGCGTCAGCGGCAGGCGCGAAGGGTAGGTAGGGGTGCGCGAGCCCTGCAGCTCATGCAAGCCGGCGTGTGCCAGCAAGCCGCCCAGCCGCGTACTCCAATCATTGAAGTCGCCAGCCGCAATGATCGGATCCCCTGTAGGAATCTCTCGGGCAATGTAGGCCTTGAGCTGTGCCACCTGGCGCTCTCTGCTGCCCGGGATCAGCCCCAGATGGACCACCAGCGCATGCACCGTGCGCCCGGCGATCCGCACCTCGGTGTGCAGCAGACCTCGCTGCTCGAAGCGGTGGTCCGAAATGTCCTCATGCTGGTGTGAGAGCACAGGCCAGCGCGAGAGCAAGGCGTTGCCATGCTCGCCATGACGCGTGATGGCGTTGGTGCGGTACACCGGCTCGTAGCCCTCAGGCGCGAGAAAATCCGCCTGAGGCAGCTCGGGCCAGTGGGCAAAACGGCGCGCTTCACGGTGGTTGACAAAACGCACCTCCTGCAGGCAAACCAGATCGGCGTCGAGCTGCTCGATCGCGTGACCGATGTTGTGGATCTCCAGCCGCTTGGCCGGCCCCAGGCCCTGCACCCCTTTGTGGATGTTCCAGGTGGCCACCCGCAGCATCGGGTGCTCCTGGGGCGAGCGGATCATGCCAACACCTCGAGCATGCGCGGCAGCATCAGGATGGCCTCCGCGTTGGACGGGGAAAACACGGTGTCTGCAGCACGTTGCCATGGCAACCACTGGAGGGCCGTGTGTTCGCCAGGACTGAGCACCACCGGCGTGCCCTCGGGCACCCGCAGGCCGAACACCCGCTCGGTGTTGCGGCTGACCTCAGGCGGGTAACGCCAGCGCCAGGCGGGGTAGATGTCGTAAACATTTTCCAGCCCCCAGTCCCGCAGCATGCACTTGGGCTGCAAGGCATCGATCCCGGTTTCTTCGCGCACCTCGCGTACCGCGGTGTCCCAATAACTCTCATCCGGGTGGTCCTTGCTGCCCGTGACCGACTGCCAGGTCCCGGCATCGGCACGGCGAATCAGCAGCACCTCCAGTGCCGGCGTATGGATCACGACCAGCACGGACTCCGGGATCTTGTAGGGACGTTCGGGGACAGCCATCGTTTCATTCTAATGAGCCACTGGTAGCATCCAATGCATGTGGCATCAAGTATTGAATGAACCGGACCTGACGCCCCTGCTGGACTGGCAGGGCCTGCGTATCCTGCCAGGACTCAACGCTGTCACGGGCGATGAAGGCAGCGGCAAAACCCGGCTGCTGCAGGCGCTGGCGCAAGCTGCTGACGCAGCGCTCTGGCTTGACCTTCGGCTGCCCGAACACGACGAGCACACACCGCAGCAGGTCTGGATCGAGCTGCAGGCGCGTAGCCCTCGCTGGAATGCCGAACTACAAGCCGAACTGACAGATGCGCTGCAGCTGCAGGACCACCTGGGCAAAAGGCTGTTCATGCTGTCGGCCGGCAGCCGCCGCAAAGTGGCGCTGGTGGGTCTGCTGGCCAGCGGCGCCACCCTGACCTGCCTAGACCAGCCCTACGCCGCGCTCGACTTGCCCTCGGTGCGCGTGATCCGGGAATTTCTGACCGACATGGCCGACCACCCCACCCGCGCATGGGTGGTGGCGGACTACGAAGCGGATGAGAGCCTAAGTTGGAGCAGTGTGACGCTACTTGAGTAACTGCCGACCTTGCAACTGTGAATCAGAACCCCGCTTCGCGCACCAGCACAGCCAAGGCCTGGCGCACGTAACGACCTGCCGGACTAGCCCAGTCGGCATGGATGTTGATATGGCCGCGCCAGGCCAGCGCATGCATGCTGGTCGGCATGTCCTGCACATCCAATGTCACCCGGTAAATGGCCCGTTCAGGGACAAGCTGGCCGTTCTTCTCTCGCGTCAACACATGTCCCCCAAGCGCGCTGGCCAGTTCCTTGCGGGGCAAAACGCGGGCAGCATCGCGGTCGATGGCAGACACTTTCAAGGCCAGCAGGTGACCGGTGGCGCTGTCGGCAAAGAAACTGGCCTTCTGCCCCACCTGCACACGCGTCACATCGTCTTCGTCCAGCCAGGTCTCCACGCGCCAGGCCGTGCCTTGTCGTACCAGCACAGCCAGTGGCTCTTTCTTGCCGACCCATTGGCCCACGGCCAGATCGGGATCGGCCAGCAGGAATTGCCCGGCATAGGGCGCCACAGGCATGAACTGGGTTTGCTCGGCCTGCACACCCTGCAGCTCGGCCTCGGTGGTCTGCAGGGTCTGCTCGGCCACCATCCAGCGCTTGCGCATGTCCTCGTCAAAGGCGGCGGTGGCGGCCAGCATGCGCTGCTGCTCCATGCGGATCTGCAGGGTTTTTTCGCGGCTGGTCAGGTCGGGCACATGCAACGCCACCAGAGGCTGGCCTTCAGGCACGTTGTCTGCGTGCCTGAAAGGCAAGGCGTCGATGCGCGCACCCGCCGGCGCAAAAATCGGCCAGGCCTCCTGGGGCTTGAGCACCGCACTGGCCGTGATGCGCCCAGGCCAGGGCAAGGCCAGCAGCAGGCACAAGCCCATGGCACCCAGCACCGTCTTGCGGCTGCGTGAGCGCTGACGGATACGGGGCCAGAGCTCGCGCCAGACTTTCAGCTCGCTGGCCATGGGTTTGGCGACAAACCAGACGATCTCGACGAGGAACAGGAAAATGCCCAGCAGCTTGAAAAAGAAGTGGTAGACCAGCACCGCAATGCCCAAAAACAGCACCAGCCGGTACAGCCAGGTGGCCCAGGCAAAGCCGATCATCGCGGCCTGCGTGCCGGGCTTGAAATGCTCCGGCGGCTCATCGCCCAGGCCAAACAGCCACTCCCGCAATTTCCAGCGCGCCAGCGCAAAGCTGCGGCCATGCAGGTTGGGCATGTCCAGCGCATCCATCAGGATGAAATAGCCGTCGAAGCGCATGAAGGGGCTGGCGTTGATGGCCAGCGTGGCGACCCAACTGGTCGTGGCCAGCACAAACATGGCCGACTGCAAGCTGCCCTGGGGCAACAGCGCCCAGGCCAGCGTGGCCCAGACGGCAATGACCAGCTCGGTGACGATGCCCGCGCTGGCCACCCGCAAACGCTGGAAGCGGTTGGTCAGGCGCCAGGTTTCGTTGGTGTCGGTGTAGGCCACTGGCCACATGACCAGAAAAGCCACGCCCATGGCCGGCACCCGGCAGCCGTAGTGCTTGGCCGTGAAGGCGTGACCCAGCTCGTGCAGTAGCTTCACACAGAACAGCGCCACACCGTAGGCCATCAGCCCCTCGAGGTTGAAGGTGTCCACCAGAGAAGCGCTGAACACGTCCCAGCGCCTCACCACCTGGGTCATGCCCAGCACAAAAGCCAGCGCGGTGACCCAGGCGAAAGCGCGGGTGCCAAAGCCGCGCGCCACCGGCAACCAGCGGCTGAGCCAGGCGTCAGGCTTGATGAGCGGAATCCGGAAAAACAAATAGTGGTGCAGCAGCCACTTGAGCGGCGAGCCCTGCATGCGTGCCAGCTGCTCGGCCATCTTGCGCGAGGCGCCCGGCGATGCGGCCTGAACCAGCTGGTGTTGCACCACAAACTGTGCCACCCCCAGCACATCGTCGGCCGTCATGGCCAGGGTGGTGTATTCGGAAACATCCGCAGCGATTCGATCCGCGTCATCCATGCTCCAGCGGGTCAGGATCTCCAGCGTCGGCCAATCGATGCGGAAAAACAGGTTGCGCACCGGGTCGTGCAGCGTCCAGCTGGGCTGGCCATCGGCCAGCGCCGGCCCCGGCAGCAAGTCCAGTTCTTCGCGCAAACGTGGCAGTGGCATGTTCACCAGCCCAGCCAGGCGCGTGCGGTGGCCAAAGGCCGGCGCAGCATCCAGTACGACAGCGGCACCCAGCCGCCATGCAGCTTGGCCGTGCCCTTTAGGCCCACACGGTGGCCGGTCTTGCCTTGCAGCGTGGCGCGCACCCGGTAAGCGTAGGTGCCATCGGGCCGCTGCACGGCGTCGTGCGCCATGTAGCGCAAGGTGGCGGACACCGGCGACAAGGGGCTGGCGCTCAGGTACAAGGTCACGACATCACCCGTCGACAGGCCAATCGCATCGGCCAGCGGCAGCCAGGCCTCCACCTCGACATCGTCGAGCGCGGCGATGCGCAAAATGCGTTCCCCCGTGGCCACCGGTTTGCCGATCCATTCGGACGGATCGTCCATCAGGACCACCCCCGCTTTGGGTGCCAGCACCCGCGCGCGGGCCAGCTGCTCCTGCAGGGCCAGCACCTCGGCACGCCGCTCCTCCACTTTGCCTACCAGCACACCCAGCTGCGTTTTGGATCGGGCGTCACTGAGGGCCAGCTGGCTGGTCTGCCTGTAATCGGTTTCGGCCGTGGCCAGCGCCTGCAAAGTCACCTCCAGCCTGGACTGGATCACGATCTCGTCAAAGCTGAACAAAGGCTGCTCTGCCTGGACCTGCTGGTTGGGCTGCACATGGAAGACATCGATCACGCCGTCCAGCGGCGCGCGAATGACCAAGGGGTTGGTCGGCACCAGTTCGCCCGGGGCCAGCACCGTCATCCGCACCGGCCAAAGCAGCGCAGCCAGCAGTGCCCCCAGAATCTGCACGCGGCGCTGTCGCCACCAGGGGTGGCCGGACTGCCATGCCAGGACCCGCGACAAACGCTCCCGCCAGCCACGCCAGCGCGTGACGCGCGGACGATGCAGCGCGGCAAAGGCATGCCACCAGACCTCGGACCACTCCTGCAGGGCAGCCAGCTCTGCCTCGCTCCAGGGCGTGTCACGCACGAGAATGCCAGCACCGTTCAGGCCGGAAGTTGCAGAACCCAGCCACAGGGCGTGGCTTGGCCACCACTGTCCCCACTCGCCTGAAAGCTCGGCCGGCAGGTCGGTGGCCTCGAAAGCCCTTGGGCTTTCACCCCCAACCGCGTGCAGGTGCCGCGCCACGGCATCGAGCCATTGCGCATAAGGTACGTTGGCGTCCACCTGCACCACACCCGACAGGCTCCAGACCCCCTGGTCTGCCAGCCACAGCGCCGCCTGGCGGTAGGGCGCCAAGGCCAGCGTGTCATTGACAAAAATGAAGCCGAGCTCGCGGTCAGACGATGCCTGGCGCGCGCGACGCGCCAGGTCCCACAAAGCATCCGTCATCCAGCGCGCACCCGCGCAGGCATCGCTTCACGCACCGGCGCTTTGTACGGCGCCTCGGCCACACGCACCAGCGTGATCGGGCGTTTGCCCGCCATGCGCAGCTTCTCGCTGAAGCTGTCACGGCTTTGCGGACGGGTGTCGGTCTGCTCACCGATGAACATCTGGAAGATGGCCACGGCCTCGCGTCCGTCGTCGTCACGCGCCAGCACCTTCAGGTCGAGCTTGCCTTTGAAGCCCTTGGGCGGGCTGACCTCGAACACACCCGTGGACGGATCGAATTGCACCCAGTCCGGCAGCTTGGAGTCGTCGGCCCGCTTGGCTTCGAGCTTGATGACCGCATCCTTGTTGGAGTGGATGAAGGCATCGAAGGGCAAGCTGACCTTGGTCGCAGCACCGGTGGTCTGCACAAACTGATCGGTGATGCCCTGATACAGGCTCAGACCAGGTGCAGCCGACTCGTTGACAGGGATCTGGTAGCCAGAGCCGCTGGTAACCGCGTCGCCCAGGGACATGGGCGGCTCGGCGGGGACCAGGGCAGGTGCCAGTGGCGAGAGTGC
>JACCDU010144026.1_pt1 | contig 30175 bp, 16 predicted proteins | sample 7446081 | NCBI WGS metagenome assembly JACCDU01 (sample SAMN15323447, study PRJNA562643) | freshwater metagenome | isolation source: river surface water | place: USA:Blue River Watershed | collected 2017-08-17
AACACTTCTTTACCAGCACCTGTGGGGCCAACCAGCAAAGCGGTCACATCGGTTTGTGCCACGCGTTGAGCCAAGGCCAACAAATGCTGGCTGATGGGGTCCACAAACACGTAGCTCTTGGTTTTGAGCTCGGGGGCGTTCAAGCCTTTCACAGCGCCTTGCCAAGCTGGGGCAGACCACTCGTCTGACGACAACACATGCAAAGCACCCAAGCGCATCGCGTCCACAGCCACTTCCATGCGGCGACGGTCCACGCGGCACAGCACGGGCACGGTGTGGCCGAGTTGGGCAATGAGGGTTTGAACTTCTTGGAGCAGCTCGGCGCTATCGCCCAAGCGAATGACCAACACATGTGCGCGGCGCAAGGCCAGCGTGAGGTCGCCCAAGGTTGACACAGTTTCCAGACTGATACCTGCGGCATCCAGCTGGGCGCGATCTGCGGCGTCGATTGGACTGAAAGGGTCCAACCACACGGCATGAATTACGTTGACAGAAGAAGCATTCACTTTGAGTACAGTCCGAAATAAAGGTAAGACTGTTATGCAAAGGCCGTGCCAGGCCGTTTTGTAACCTATGTAATTAAATTTATGTGGTAAATGCGGCGGCGAGGGTCAGTTTTCTGACGTTCCGACGAGTTACCGACAGGCTTTTTAGAGACCTTTTGAGGCTCAGCCTTGGGGGGCTTAGGCGAGAAACCGCCACAAAAACGTCCGTCCGTGCGCAGCACCTCCAAAGAGGGAACCACCTTCGAACGAAAGCCCATGAGTTTGCAGCCATAAGGCATGCGCACATCCCACGTGACCGCCATATAGCGACACTCCCAGCAATTGGGGCCCTTGGGTAAGGGTGTGGGACTAGTGGCTGCCATTAACCGCCCAAGAGTTTCATCACCGACTGTTGGCTTGTGTTGGCTTGTGCCAGCACAGCCGTTGCGGCTTGCTGCATGATTTGCGTCTTCGCCAATTCGGTTGAAGCTGCAGCGTAGTCTGCATCTTCAATCTGGCTGCGAGAAGCAGACATGTTCATTGACACGTTGGTCAAGTTATTGATCACGTGGTCCAAACGGTTCATCACCGCACCCATGGTGGCGCGTGTGGCGTTGACCTTGTCCATCACCACATCCAAGCGTGACAGCACACTGGTGGCTGACTCTTTAGAGCTGATGAAGCTGCGTTGCTTGCCATCCACGTTAGCTGGGTCAAGCACTGCACCTGGTGCAGGCGCTGCTTGGTCGACGTCCCATGTGATGTCGCTGGTGATTGGACCACCCTTACCAAAGTCAGCCAAATCAATCGTGATGAATTGGTTCACACTTGCGCCGACTTGGAAGCTCAAACGGCCTGTACGTGGCGGCGTCATCTTGCTGGTAGCTTCGTCCACGACGCCACCAAACGTACCGGTTTGGAAACCCAACTTTTCAAAGTTAGAAATCTCTTTGTCGTAACCGTTTACACCTGGCTCAATCTTCACTGGCTTGGGTGACTGCAACGATACAGTGGCGTACAAAGTATCTGCATCGGTAGATCCTGCAGAGGCTGATGCCACCGCAGATACGCCTGGTACTGCAACACCTTTAGCATCTGCTAGGCCAAACTCGGCAGCAGTCAGGGTGTTGTTCATCCACACAGAAAGATTGCGACCATCAGGTGTTTTCAGTGTTACACCACCATTGATGTTCTCTGAAGCTTCAACACCGTGCGCACCAAACTTAGCGTTCACAGCTGTAATCACCGCATCAGCACGCTCTTTTGGCTTTTGCGCTGGATCGAACTGCACTTGCACTTCAATGCCATTGACATACAAGGACTGCCAGCCTGTGTGCGATGGATTGTCATCAATCGTTGGCTCAACGCCGCTGGTCACGGCAGGGTTTGCCACAGCAGTGACGCCAGTCAATGCTGTTTGGGTATTGATGGCACCTGCAATCGCAATCGCACTGGCCACACGATCATTGGTGGTGCTGTACTGGTAGCTTTCAGGTTGCGACAATCGGTCGTTCTTGGGCAATGAGCCTGGAATAGCTACGCCATTGATCACCAAGTCGCCCGTCTTCAACACGGCAGGGCCTGGCACATAGGTGTCCGATGTGGGGTTGCGGTCACCCGCTTTCACTACCGAACGTGCGTCGGTATTCACCGCTGAAATGTTCACGCTGTTATCAGCGGCCAGCAAACCTGCATGACTCAAGACACCTGTCGATGTGCTGCTGATTTCAATTGCTTGCTCTACTTTGGCTTCTAACGAGTAGGTGCCAGCATGTACGCCTGAACGCAAGCCTGTGCGTTCAGCAAATTCTTGTGCCGTTGGCCCCATGATGGGGTCCAACTCAAATTGCAACTCAATGTTGCGACCATCTTTAGCCACCAGCTTGATACCTGTGGCATCCAAACCCGTGTCAATCGCGGTCACACCTGTCTTGTCGGTGATCAAGTTCAAGGCACGCACCACATCTTCACGTGTCTTGCGTGGGTTGTTCAGTGATGTCGTCAGCAAAGGTGATTCAACACCGTTCAAAAACACACGACCTTTGACAACCGCAGTGCCTTTCATGGCTGTACCAGCCATGACGTTTTCGTTCACAACCGCATGCACACCCGTCAAATTCGTCACACGATTGATGGCTGTTGCTTTCGCAATCGCGCTGCCTGCCGCGTTATTAGGAGGTGACAATTTATCGTCAGCCGCACATGTTTTGGCCACTGTCACGCCATTGATCACCACATCGCCATCATTGAGGGCGGGGATGCTGCCGTGAATATCCACTTGAATTTCTGTCGTGGTGTCACGCAAAGCCGTCAAATCCACAAACGTTGGATCGACGCTGGGGTCATCACTCATCTTGATCATGTAAGTCAGATCTTGTGTGATGACGTTTTTATTGTCTGGATCAGTCGCTGAAAACGTCACTTTGCCCGCTTGTGCATCTACCACGCCATTCATCGTCAGCGTTTTTTCATCCGCAGTCGTGAAGGTTGCTGTGACACGAGAACTCAGAGCGTTCACCGTCATGTTCAGCTTGCCTGCCAACAGGTAAGTACCACTGTTAGACCACTCTTCTTCAACAGCCACCGTGTGTGCAACATCGAGCTCATCGAAGGCATCCGTTTTGATAACGGTGTGAGCGGTTGCTGCTAAATCACTTTTATGGTTATCGGCAATGATCGTGACATTGGTATCAGATCCACCATTTAATGAAGACGCCGTGACACGTTGACCCACCGCTGAGTCCGAATAACGAGGGTCCAACGCAAGAATCTTGATCGAGTCTGTTGCTGTGTCTACAACTGCTTTGTAAACCGAATTGACGCGCGAGTCGGCATTGATCAAATTTGTGATCGCCGTTGCAGCTGTATCAGCGGTAACAGCGCCAGCAATTTGCGCTGAATCAAAATTAACTGGACCATTTTCAGTCGTAATGGTGACACGCATCTTGTCGTTCGCAGCAACCAAACCTGCGTAACCCAGGACTTGACCCGTTTGAACACCAGTTTGAATGGTGAATGAAGCTGGCAAAGTGACGCTTGCGTCTTCTTTCACCAAAATCAAATCGTTAGTTGTCGCAGCCAATTGAGCGCGATAGCCATTGACAGAGACGTTGCTGTCATTTGCACCGTTGATCGCATCACGCAAATCTTGCATAGCAATCAATGCTTGGCTAGGCGCGGTGGTCGTCGCTGCTGGGTATGCCACTGAGTAACGATGAGCACCATCGTAAAACTCTACAAACTTTGTCGGATCTGCATCTACGGCTGCCGTGTTTGTATTGACCAGTCCGCTGCCAGCAAGGAAATTGTCAAATGTGTAACCCGTTTTATAGGTGGTGTCCACACCGTTCTTGCCAGATGTCGACGTGTTCGGTTCAATGAACACGCTCGACTCTTGACCTACTGATACGGTCTTGTACACAGGCTTCTCACCGACGCGTTCGCCAGCAGAACCGTTCAAAATTTTGAAACCGTTCCATTCCGTGTTGTCGGAAATCTGGACAATTTGTTGCTTCAGCTGTTGAAACTCCAAATCCAAGTAGCTACGTTGCTCGTTGGAGTTGGTATCGTTGACCGCTTGCACAGCGAGTTCACGCATGCGTTGCAGCATGTCGGTGATCTCGTTGGTCGCGCCTTCAGCGGTTTGGATCATGGAGATGGCGTCACCCGCATTTCGCACGGCTTGATTCAAGCTGCGAATTTGATGCGTCATGCGCGTAGCGATCGCCATACCGGCAGCATCATCTCGTGCTGAGTTGATGCGCTTGCCTGTAGACAACTGCTGCATTGCGACGGTTTGTGCTCGTCCAGATGCGCCTAGGGCCATCTGTGAAAACAAAGCTTTAACGTTGGTATTGATAACTGCCATTTTTTTCTCCTGACCACTCTCGGTCAATCAAACTTGCCACTGATTAAGCATTTCTTGTGCCAACTTTTTTTTGGCACCTCTAAATACTGGATAACCCGTATTCAGTGGCAAGGTCTAGCTGCCGAAGTGGCAGCCGTTTGCCGGTCAAACGCTTAGTGCGCCTGCCCTTCTGTAGATACAAGCGCGTCACTGAAGTCGTCAAGTGCCAGCTTCTCAGCCAACAGCTCTACTTGCTCGGGGTACAAAGCCACACCGCGTCGTGCCATTTCTAAAGCACGTGCTGGCTCAAGGTTGCAACGCAAGGCGCGCACCATCATCACGTAAGTGAAAGGAGGTGTGGTTTCGCCTTGAATTTGCATCAATTCATCAATCAGCTCGACCGCCAAAGGCCAGTCTTGGTTCATCATGGCCAGCAAACTGGTAATTGCCAGCATGTCTTCGCTGTGTGGGTACAGGCTCAAGCCAGCATCACCCAAAGCGTTGGCCAAATCCAATTGTTCGGTGGCCACAAAAGACTGAATCGTCTCGCGAATTTCAGCGGGGCTGAAACGTTTTACCACAGCGGCATTCAGCAAACCGCCGACTGCGGATTGATTCATCAGTTCTTGAATAAGTGTCATGGAAAGCTCCTGCTTAGAAGGTGTGTCAAAAATGCAGCTACAAACAATCTGTAACTGCCATGCAACCTACCAAGCAAAAGCAATGCCAACCTAAGTTTTTAAAACTTTAGCGATTTGCTACATTTTTTTGCCACCTGAACGGCAATGCTTCGCCACCCAAAGGCAAAGCTTTGCCACATCCGCATATTCAGTGGCTTGGCGAACACTCCTAATAAATGGAACATTTTTTGCTTTGTGAGCTATATGAATGCACGTCAACACTTTTCCGACACCTTGCAAATGACACAAAAGCACACAGAATCGCCCCAGGACGATTGGCGCAACTACGTTTTGCTGGCCCAACGCAATGCCTTGCGCATTGACCAAGTCATGCACAAGTGCGAGTCGCTGCAAGCAAACGGACAAGTGGAAGAGGCCCTCACCCTCTATGCCGCCTGGACCGAACACAGCACCGACCCCAACCGCCATGTGCCCATGTTTAACCATGGCTCGCTGTTACAAGGCCTTGGCTTACTTGAGCGGGCCGAAGTGGCCTACCGCCAATGCCTGTCACTCAACCCACGGCTTGCCCAAGCCGCCATCAATCTGGGTTTGGTTTTAGAAAAACAAGGCAAAAACGACGAAGCCCTTCAGCAATGGGCCTCTGTGGTGACACAAGGCCTGCTGAAAGACCCCTCTGAAAAAGCCATGCAAGTCATGGCGCTCAACCACATGGGGCGTCTGTATGAAATCCTCAAGCAATACGACTTGGCTGAACAGGCACTAGAAAACAGCCTGCACCTAGACCCCAAACAATCGGGCGTCATTCAGCACTGGGTACACATCCGACAAAAGTCGTGCAAATGGCCTGTCTACAAAACCTTGTCCAACGTGTCGGCCAATGACATGCTGATGAGCACATCACCGCTGGCCATGCTGGCACTCACGGACGACCCAGTTCAACAACTGCTCACGTCTCACGCTTTTGCGGCACGCACCTATGACATGAAAGAACAATTTCTGTCAAAAGACCGTCACTACCAGCATAAGAAAATCCGCATCGGCTATGTGTCTGGCGATTTTTGCGTGCATGCCGTGGGTTTGCTATTGACCGACTTGCTAGAAAGCCACGACAAAAAGAAATTTGAAATCTACGGCTACGACTTCAGCCCAGAAGACGGCACCGCGCACCGCGCACGCCTGAAACAAGCCTTCCATCAACACCGCCCTATCCACACACGCACAGACGCGCAAGTGGCTGAGCAAGTGTTGGCAGACGAGATTGATGTGCTGATTGACTTACACGGTCTCAGCTCTGGTGCACGCCCTGGCATCTTTGCGCTGCACCCAGCCAAGCTGCAGGGCACTTACCTTGGCTTTATTGGCACCACTGGCATGCCTTGGTTTGACTTTGTCATCTCGGACCGTTTTGCATTGCCAGAAGAGCTCACCACCTACTTCACAGAAAAACCGCTGTATGTGGACGGCAGCTTTATTCCGCTCACCAAAGACAACGCCGAAATTCGCACGGCGCAGCGGCATGAGTTTGGTTTGCCAGACGATGCCTTTGTCATGGCTGCCTTTGGCAACGTTTACAAAATCACGCCAGAAATGTTCGAAACGTGGCTGACGGTTTTAAAAGCCGTCCCGCACAGCGTGCTATGGCTGATGGACGACAACCCCGTGACCACACGACAGCTCACAGAACATGCGCAGCGCCATGGTGCAGACTTGAATCGCATTGTGTTCACACCACGTGCCACGCACATCGAATACCAAGCCCGCTTGAAACTGGCCAGCATCTTTCTAGACAACTTCCCTTACAACTGCGGCTCCACCACACGCGATGTGTTGAATGCCGGTGTGCCCTTGGTCACCCTGAGCGGCAAAACCATGATCTCCCGCATGGGCGGCTCCATCCTGAGCAACATTGGCCTGTCAGAACTCATTAGCCACACGCCTGATGAGTACGCCGACATCTGCATCCGTTTAAGCCAAGACTCTGCGTGGATGCAAAACCTTCGGCAAAAAATTGCGCTCAATTTGGCGTCATACCAATCGCGGCCTAAGGCGATGACGGTGAGCATTGAAAAACAAATCGTGAAGCTTTTGAAACAAAAAAAATGAAAACGCGCATCTATCAAATTTGCTACTCGCCAGAAACTCTCGCAAATGTGCCAGACGGTTTCGAAGTACTAGACAATTTAAAAAATGAACGCGCAGACTGGCGTGAGTATTGGCCTATCCGGCAGTTCCTGTTATCAAACTATTTGTCAGACGATGTTTTGTATGGGTTCATGTCACCCAAATTCCCTCAAAAGACTGGGCTTCAACATCAAGATATTCAGGAATTTTTAAATACTAACTATCGGGGCCAAGATGTCGTGAGCTTTAGTCCTTTTTGGGACTTAGCAAGCATCTTTAAAAACGTTTTTGAGCAGGGTGACTTTTTTCACCCTGGACTAACTGATGCATGCCAAGCGTTCGCAGATGCGCATGTCTGCGGCATAAATTTACGAGATGCCATCACACACAGCCAAAACACAGTGTTTTGCAATTACTTCCTGGCAAAAAAGAGTTTTTGGCATCAATGGCTAGAGTTAGGGGAACTTCTATTTAAAGAGTCAGAAAACCAAGAATCAGATCTAGCCAGGCAGCTAAACGAAACGACGACATATGGGGCGCAAAGCTTGCCAATGAAAATTTTTGTGCAAGAGCGCTTAGCCACTATTTGCTTATTGGCAAATCCCAGCATGAATTGCTTGGCATACAGCCCATTTGAAATTGGTGCGTCTACTACGCCGTTTAATCAGTTCCTACATGAAGCTGTACTGAGTGACGCATTAAAAATTGCTTATAGCCAAACACAACAGCATAGTTATTTGCGAGAGTTTTCAGACCTTAGAAATAACATCATTCAATCTCTTGGGAATATAGGAGCAAGCGAGTCATGAAGTTAGGTATTAGCACTATACAAAGAGACCGTGCGAAATGGTTGACAGAATGGGTCGTTTTCCATCATCTTGTTGGCTTTACGAATTTCTATATTTATCTGCACAAGTGCCGTGACAACTCGAAAGAAGTTGTTGCCAATTTACAAAAGCATTTTAATATTCAGTGTTTCGAAGTAGCAGATGACACAGATCGACCGCAATTAGTTTCTTATCATCATGCATATCAAGAATATGGCCATGAAATCGACTGGATGGCATTTATTGATGGTGATGAGTTTCTATACCCTAGCACCACCAATCACATCGGCGATGTGTTAGAAAAATTTAACTATCAAAAGATATCTGCTTTAGCTGTTTATTGGCAATGCTTTGGTAGCAGCGGCCACATACAAGATCCGAATGGTCTCATTATTGAAGATTATCAATATAGAGCTAAGCTAGCATTTTTGCCCAATCGACATATCAAAAGTATCGTCCGAGGCCGTCAAGGTCAAAACTGCACTAGTGCTGGAAACGCACACATTTTCAACACGATTTATGGCACTTACGATGAACAATTACGTCCAATAAATAGTGGTTGGATGAAAGAGTTGGAGCCTAGCTATACGCAATTACGGATTAATCACTATGCCTGCCAAAGCTATGAATTCTTTAAGAATTTTAAAAAATCTAGTGGCGCAGCAGATGTTAATGTCAACCACATCCGACCAGACACTTGGTGGGATGAATACAACAATAATGATGAACATGACAATACGATTTTAAAGTACACGCCGTCGATCAAAAATACACTGAACTCGATTACCCATCAGGATATCTATGAACCAAACACCCGCAACTAACATATTTAACCAAACAGTATTTGATGAGATGCCTAGCAATCTCAAAAAAATTGTCGAAATTGGCACTGGTAGTGGCGCTCTTGCCAATGCATATAAACAAGTAAATCCAAATACGAAATATATAGGGGTAGAGATTGATGCTGGCTATGCAGATCTGTCTAGGCAATACTGTGACAAGGTCTACCTCGAGAACTTCGAAAGCCCATCATGGGAATTAATAAATGAACTCTCTGACGCTGACCTAGTCATATTTTCCGACGTGCTTGAACACATGTATGACCCTTGGAAAGTTTTATTGAATCTATTTAATACTCTTCCAAATAATTGCGATGTCATAGCTTCAATTCCAAATACCCAACATTGGAGCTTTCAAAAAGCATTATTGGTAGGGGATTTAGATTATGCAGATTCTGGCTTGCTAGATAGAACACATATTCGTTTTTTTACCAAAAAAACGATCACAGAACTATTTTCAAAGAATGGATATTCAATTTCTGCAATTACCCCAAGGATTTTTGACTTTCCAAACCAAAATGAGCATTTAGAGTGGATTAAAGATAATGCCATTAAATTTAATTTAAATTATGAAGAAGCAATTTTGAACGCCGCAACTTTTCAATTTGTAATAAATGCAAAGAAACTTTAATAAAGGAGTGATGGATGTCTAAAAACAAAATCATCTACGCCGCAGATAAAAATTTTTTAGAATTTGCACTAGTTTCAATAAACTCAGCAATTGTAAACGGAAATAGCAATTATGATTATTATGTATTACACAATTTTGAAGATGAAAAACACTTCAAAACCGTTTTAAATAATTATAAAAATATTGAATATGTAAATTTAATAGCTGTTGATGGAAGTATTTTTGAAAAATGGAAAACAAATGCAACATTAACATCGGGCGCCTATCTAAGATTATTAATTCCTAATTTATTTAGGTCATCAGAAAAGGTTTTATATCTGGACTGCGACACACTAGTTTTGGATAAATTAGACTCGATATTTTCTGCGGATGTTTCTATGAAATCAATTGCAGGCGTATTGGATGATAAATTTGGGAAAAATAATTCTATAAACGGAATCAAAAATTATATAAACTCTGGTGTCATGCTGATGAATTGCAAAAAATTATCGAGCGATAATTTCATTGAAAAAATAAGATTTATTTATGAAAATTATGAGGATAAAATTATTTATCATGATCAATGTTTAATAAATTTCTATCAAGCTGGCAATACACAATTATTACCAAATAAATTCAATAAAATGATAAGAGCTGGGCATATTAATTCTGGTCAATGGATTAAAGCTTTAGAGGATTTGCCTACTATTCTTCATTATCTTGGCCCAGTAAAACCTTGGATGAGTTGGTCTAATCGTTCCGTTACAGCGCACTGGCTGGCATATGCCAATCTAGCAGGTTTCGCAAGTACATCAATAAGAAAACCCAGCACTGCTTACGAAAAACTTTTGCTTGCGAAAGCTTGTGAAAATGATGGTAACCATCTAGAAGCATCTGAAATAAAAACAGAAATTATTTCATTTTTATCATCTATTAATTCAAAAAAATAAGTTCATGAAATCATATCAAAATTCAATACTCAGCATTCTTCAAGTCATCACGGAAAATCATCCTGAAGTAATGAACTTATTGATTGAAAAAAGGCGCCTCGACTTATCTAATGATATTTCAAGAGTATTTAATCACACAGTTCAATATGGTCCGTTTAAAGGTTTAAGGTTCCCGCAAGAATCTCACTGGGGGCTCAGAGATCGAGCCTCTATGATTTTCTCAATGTACGAGCAAGAAATTTTAAGAATTATTGAAAACCTACCTAATAAATATACTAAATTTATTGATCTTGGCGCTGCCGATGGATACTACGGAGTTGGTGTTTTAGTTAATAAAATTTTCGAAAAATCCTACTGCTTTGAAATTACAAATGAAGGGCAAGAGGTTATAAAAAAAAATGCCGAGTTAAATAATGTAATCGATAAAATTTCTATCCATGGAAAGGCAGAAAGTGATTTTTATTTGCAAATTCCAGAATCAGAAATTAAAGAATCAGTTTTAATGGTAGATATAGAAGGAGCTGAATTTGATGTATTAACAGAAATTGTTTTTGAAAAATTCTCAAATTCAGTAATAATAATTGAATTACATGATTGGTTTTTTAATGATCAGCAGGATAAATTAAATGGGTTACTTACGCGCGCAGGTAATACTCATAAAATTCATGAAATCACAATGTCGGATCGAAATCCAGGAAATTATAAAGAGTTAAATTTATTATCAGATAACGATAGATGGTTAATTTGCTCCGAAGGCCGCGGTCAACTTATGACATGGCTTAAGTTGGATCCCCTCTATACAAATTGATATAAATCCAATGACCAACAAGAGCTACCCCTTGTTGGTCAATATAGATTATCAGTACACTGGCAATGCCTTACCACCAGTCAACGCCGCCTTTTGAGCAGCGCTAACAGCACCCACTTGATCAGGCATCAGCTGACCTAATTGTTGAGATGTGAACCCATTGAACTGCGTTGGTGTCAGACGTGAGATTTGTTCCGTCGTCAAACCTCCCATGCTTGCCATATCAATTTTGCTCAACTGTGTTGTCGACAAATTGGCTAAGGAGCTTGCACTGATCGCACCAACTTGATCTGCAGACAGTTTGGCAATGTTGGTTGTCGTCAGAGCTGCGACTTGCGAGGCACCCCACGATCCGAGCGAATCAGCACTCAAGCCACTGATCTGATCAGTCGTCAATGCGGCTATCTGAGTGTTAGTCAAAGCTTTAGATTGCGCTGTCGTCAATTCAGATATCTGAGCACTTGAGAGCTTATTCACCTTGGAGCCCAAGGCTGTAATGCCAGAAGCCACAAAGGATTTAATCTGCTCACGACTCATGACCGCTAAGTCAGATGTCTCCAGTGCACCAATCTGGGCTGAGGACATGACACTGACTTGATCAAGTGTCAATGCACTCACTTGCGCAGTGGTCAATTTGGTGACCTGTGCTGCACTCAATGCTGCAATTTGCTCAGTTCCCATCGCTGCCAGTGCGCTAGATTTGATCGACGCCAGATCAGCCGCCTCCATTGATTTCACTTGGTTCTTCGTCAACGAAGCCACTTGCTCCGCTGTCAAGCTCGCGGCTTGTGTGGTGGTCAATGCAACCACTTGTGCTGTAGTCATTGAAGCCACTTGCGAGCCCGTGAAGGCCGCCATTTGCTCAGGTGTCAATCGGTTCAATTGCTCATTCTTGAGTGATGCAACTGCACTTGTAGTGAGTGCCTGCAAATGCGTTGAATCAAGGGTATTGATCACAGCCGAGCTGATAGCTCGCACTTGAGCCGTACTCAATGCAGCCACTTGATCCACACCAAAGTTATTCAATGCAAATGAACTCAATGCGGACATTTGGCTTGTTGTTAAAGAGCGAATTTGATCCGTAGAGAAGTTGTTCAGCTTCTTGATGTCAATCCCAACTATTTGACTGGTGCTCAATCCGCGTGAAATTTGAGCAGTCGTGAGTTGACTCAGTTGATCACCTGTCAATACCGACATTTGGCTGTTAGTCAACGCTCGGATTTGCGCGGTGCTCATTGAAGCCAATGCTTCAGCCTTGATAGAAACCAAATCTGCTGACTCAATGGAGGCAATTTGCGCCGTGGTCAATGCGGCCACTTGCTCCGTAGACATCGCGGCTACTTGCGCAGTCGTCAAAGCCTGTAACTGGCTGTTAGACAAAGCTTTTACTTGCGAGGTCTTCAGCGTCGCCACTTGCTCTGCAGTCAAGCTGCTCAATTGAGCCGAAGTCAAGCTCTTCAAAGCTGCCGTACTGATGGATTGCAACTGGTCGGCATTCAGCTTCAGCAAATCAGCTGTTTCCATAGCGCCAATCTGCACAGCAGACAAAGCTCCAAGTTGCGCCGTGTTCAGCTGCTGCACTTGTGCCGTTGTCAATGCCGCGATCTGAGCGGTCGTGAATGCTTTCGCTTGGGCGACCGTTAAGGAAGCCACTGCGTCAGTACGCAACACTGCGACCGCACCCTTGGTCAAACTACCAATTTGCGCTGCAGTCATGGCACTGACTTGATCCGATGTCATCGCCCCCACTTGCGTGGTGGACAAGGCTGAGACTTGCAGAGTGCTCATAGCGCGGATCTGAGCCGAAGTCATTTTGGCCAGCTTGGCCGAGTCAATTGCAGCTAATTGGCTTGTAGACAATGCAGCGACGGAAGTGTTGGCAATACCTGCAAGCTGATCAGTGGACAAACTGCTGATTTGGGCTGTAGTCAACACAGCTGCCTGCGTAGCTGTCAATGCAGCCAATTGCCCGCTACTTAGGTTACCCAAGTTAGAGGCGTTCATCGCTTTAACTTGAGAAGCAGTGAGCGCACGCACCTGGGCCGTAGTCAGCATCGCTAGTTTTGTTGCACTCAAGCTTGATACTTGTGAAGTGGTCAGCGCCTGCAATGCCGTTGCAGAAATATTTTTAACTTGATCTTCGGTTAGGTTATCCAAGTCTTGCGTCTGCATGGACGATAAATGCACGGCACTCATGGCTGACATTTGCTGCGAACCAATCTTGCTGATTTGCTCCGTAGTCATGGCAACCATTTGGCTAGACGAAAGTGCACGCACCTGTGTTGCATTCAATGCAGTAATTTGTGCCGTCGTCATTTTTGCAATATCTTGTGATTCGATTGCAGAAATTTGAGTAGCACTCAATGCAGAGATTTGTGATGAGCCAATTTTGTCAATTTGTGCAGTAGTCAATGCTTTGACTTGCGCAACCGACAAACCTTGCACTTGAGCAGAATTCAAAGCCCCAAGTTGAGATGCCGTTAAATTCGCGACTTGAGCTGTAGTGAGTGCGGACACCATTGATTTGCTCAAGCTAGCAATATGGTCCGTACTGAGTTTGACCAAATCTTCTGTCTGGATAGCAGAAATTTGCGCTGCGCTCAACACTGAAACTTGTGCAGCCCCCAAACCTTCAACCTGCAATGTGGTCAACGCAGCAATTTGAGCTGTGGTCAACACTTTAACTTGAGCACTAGACAAAGCTTGCAACTGTTCCGTCTTCATCGCTTGCAAATTGGTATTTGAAATGCCGTTCAGTGCAGCATTATTCAATCCACGAATTTGATCGGTACTTAGCAGACGCATTTCTGCTGTATTTGCCACCAATGCTGTAAATTGTGAAGCAGTCATTACCGACATTTGCTGCGATGTCAACTTATCCACTTGCGCTGATGTCAGTGCAGTGATCTGGTTCGTGGTGAGCGATTTGATCTGTGCCGTCGTCAAGGATTTCAGTTGATCCGCATCCATGACTTTGAGTTGATCAGTTGTCAAGCCAGTCACTGCTGATGCACTCAACGCGTTAATTTGAGCTGTTGTCAGTTTTGCGACTTCACCCGTATTGCCTGATGTAGTCAGCGCAGCAACTTGAGAAGCATTCAACACACTGACTTGCAATGTGGTTAATTTATCAATCTGTGAGGTTGTGAGCGCATCCAATTGCGTCGCGGACAAGGCGCGAATTTGACCTGTTGTCAACGCTTGAAGTTGCGACTCATCAAACTTACCCAACTGACCAGCAGTTAGACCTGTCACAGCGGTGTTTGACAGGGCTTTAATTTGTGCAGTTGTCAACACGCTAACTTCTGCTGTATCAGATGTCAGTTTGGTCACTTGTGCTGCAGTCAAAGTCGCTATTTGCGCCGTTGTCAAGGCCTTGATCTGTGCGCTGCTCAGCGCATCTAATTTATCCGTAGTCAAAGCCTTCACTTGACCAGTCGTCAAACCAGAGATGCTTGCAGTGGCCAGCGCAGTGACATTACCCACCGATAAGGAACCGAGCTGTGCGGTTGACAACACAGAGACTTGTGCACTGGTCAAACTTGAAGCCTGAACAGTTGTGAGCGCATTCAGCTGAGCCGTGGTCAATGCCTTCACCTGTGAAGACGTCAAAGCTTGTGTCTGAGTGCTGGTCAAGTTATTGACCTGTACGTCTCGCAAACCAGCGATAGCAGCTGTGGTCAAACTCTTGATCTGGTCAGCGCTCAGCTCACCGAGTTCAGTCGTATTGCTGGTGAGTGCCGAAGCCTGAGCAGCACTCAATACTTGCATTTGAGAAGTTGTCAATTTGCCAACTTGCGCAGAAGTAAGTGCTGCAATTTGACTTGTTTTCAAGGCTTTCACTTGATTGGCAGACAGCGATTCAAGTTGCGACGAAGACAGCCAAGATGCTTGGTTATCTGTCAGTCCACTCACAGCCGCTGTGCTCAAGGCCTTCACCTGATCAGCTGTCAATTTCCCTAATTCAACACTGTCACCAGCAAGTGCTACGACTTGCGCAGAAGTCAAAACGCTCACTTGCGAAGCAGTCAAAACACCCACTTGATCAGAGGTGAGCGCGGCTAATTTTGCTGTACCCAATGTTTGAATTTGAGAATTTTTCAAACCATTGAGTTGGACTGAAGTCATCGCAGAATAGTCTGCATCATCTATCGCAGCAAGCTGAGATGAGCTCATAGCGCTAACTTGATCGCCCGTCAGCCCAACAACTTGACTCGAAGTCAAAGCTTGTATGTTGGCAGTACTCAAGGCTTTTACTTGAGTAATACTGAGTGACTGAAGTTGGTCTGTACTCAATACATTGATTTGATCAGTTCGTAACCCTGTCAAGGCAGACGTACTCAAGTTACTCAATTGCGCAGTTGTCAAAACCGACACTTCCTTGGTGTTACCAGTCGTGGTCAGTGCTGCAAGCTGTGCAGAACTCAGCACAGACACCTGAGCAGTAGTCAATTTGTCAATTTGCGCCGTTGTTAGAGCATCAAGTTGCCCTGTTGACAACACCTTCACATGGTTGGCAGTCAAGCTCTTTAATTGGCTCTCATCCAACACGTTGATTTGGTCAATACGCAAGCCCGTAATGGCCGCTGTACTCAAGTTATTCAACTGCGAAGTCGTCAACTTAGACACTTCCAATGTGCTACTGGTCAAAGCTGACAGCTGTGCAGAACTTAAAACAGAAACTTGAACCGAAGTGAGCTTATCAACTTGTGCCGTCGTCAAAGCATCCAGCTGCGCTGTTGACAACTGCCTGACTTGGTTCACTGAAAAACTCTTCAGCTGGCCTTCATCCATCACATTGACTTGATCTACACGCAAACCACTGATCGCGGCGGTACTCAAGTTGTTCAACTGAGACGTCGTCAACTTCGACACTTCTAGCGTGCTACTGGTCAATGCGGACACTTGGGCAGAATCCAATGCTGCCACTTGTACAGAGGTGAGCTTGTCAACTTGCGCTGTTGTCAGAGCATCCAATTGCCCTGTTGACAACACCTTTGCATGGTTAACAGTCAAACTCTTTAATTGCCCCTCATCCAACACGTTGATTTGGTCCGTACGCAAACCAGCAATAGCAGACGTACTCAAGTTATTCAACTGCGATGTCGTCAACTTAGACACTTCCAGTGTGCTACTTGTTAAAGCCGATAGCTGTGCAGAACTTAAGACAGAAACTTGGACTGAAGTGAGCTTATCAACTTGCGCCGTCGTCAAAGCATCCAGCTGTGCTGTTGACAATTGCTTGACTTGGTTCACTGAAAAACTCTTCAGCTGGCCTTCATCCATCACGTTGATTTGATCTACACGCAAACCACTGATGGCTGCTGTGCTCAAGTTATTCAACTGAGACGTGGTCAACTTAGAAACTTCCAAGGTGCTACTGGTCAATGCGGACACTTGCGCAGAATCTAATGCTGCCACTTGTACCGATGTGAGCTTGTCAACTTGTGCAGATGTCAAAGCATCTAATTGACCCGTTGACAATAACTTGACTTGATTCAGTGTCAAGCTCTTCAATTGGTCTGCGTCTAGCGCATTCATCTGATTTGTACGCAAGCCACTTAAGCCATCTGCACTCAAATTAGACAACTGAGCTGTCGTCAATTTCGACACTTCAAGGGTACTGCTAGTCAAGGCACTCACTTGGGTAGCACTCAATGCATTCACTTGCACAGTTGAGAGTTTGTCAACTTGCGCAGTGGTCAAAGCATCTAACTGACCCGTTTTAAGAGCCGATACTTGAACGGTAGTTAAAGCCGCCAATTGCTCATTCTTCAAATTGATGAATTGCTGAGTGCTAAGACCCGCTACTTTGTAATCATCCAGCACACGAATTTGCGCTGTCGTCAGACTTTGCAGCTGATTGCTGTCCATCGCATTCAACTGAACCACGCTCAAAGCGGCCGCGGCTTGTAAACGCAATTGAGCAAAATCGCCCGAATCAATCGCTGCAATTTGTGGCGCACTCAAGGCACTAACTTGCACATCGGTCAGTGCTGAGAACTGATCCGATGTCAAAGATTTCAGCTGTGCTGTTGACAAAGCACTCACTTGGTCATATGACAAAGCCGAGACCTGATCTGAAGTCAAGCTAGCCATTTGATTAGTGATTGAAGAATTCAACCCACCCAAGCTAGCCACGTTCAAGGCATTGACTTGTGTGGTCGTCATTTGGACCAAATCTTTGGTCTCTAGCGCTGCTACTTGGGCAGAACTCAGTGCGGTCGTCTGCGCAGTCCCCAAATGACTGATTTGTGCAGTCGTGAAGGCAGCAATGCGAGTGCCATCAAGACTTGCCACTTGCGATGTCGTCAAAGCTTCGACCTGGTCATTGGTGAGGTTCTCAACTTGATCCACTGTAAAGCCTGCTGCAGCACTGCCAGAGATAGATGCCAACTGATCTGTTGTCAGCAAGGCTAAATCACGTGTTTGAATGCTTGCCACTTGCGCTGAATCCAAAACTGCAATTTGTGTCGCCGTCAATTCGCGCACTTGTGCAGTGGTGAGTTCTGTGATTTGAGGGCCCGTCAAAGCCTTGACCTGATCCGTTGTCAGCCCCGCCACTTGCTCCATCGACAATGTGCTGATACGGTTTGCACCACTCATTGCCGCCAGCGCTTCGGGCTTAATCGCTTGTATCTGCGACACGCTCAATTGACTCAGTGCCAATGTAGTTAACGAATCACTCTGCGCGCTGGTAATTGCACCCAGTTGGGCATCATTGAAATGCGTCAATTGATCTGGCGTAAATTTAGCAACTTGAGTTGTAGAAAATGCTTGGACTTGATCTGTCGTCAAACCACTGACTGCATTCACAGACAAGCTACCCAATGTGCCGTCAGCCAATGCACGAATTTGTGCTGTTGAGAAATTACTGAGTTGGTCAGCCTGGAGGCTATCCAGCTGTGACGTTGACAAAACGGCAACTTGTGCGATTGTCAATGATTGAATTTGTGTGCCCGTCAAAGCTGAAAAATCTTCACCTTCGATCTGAGCAAACTTTGTAGGATCGATAGATGCCAGTTGGGTCACACCCAACTGCTGGATTTGGTCTGGGACGAAAGCACGCAACTGCGTGGTATCCAGCACACTGACTTGTGCATCCGTCATGGCAGCCACATCTTCTGGATCCAACGCTGCGATTTGATCAGCTGACAACACCTTGACATTTTGAGTCGATAAGGCCTGCACCTGCGCCGCAGTCAAGGCACCTACTTGACCTGCACCCATTGCACTGATTTGCGAGGTAATCAGACTGAATACATCGTCGACTGACAATGAAGACAACACCTCATTTGAGACAGCCTGAATTGCATCGGTAGAAATTGCTGCAATTTGCGCACCATCCAACGCCCCAAGTTGCTCACTGTTGAGTGAGGCCACATCATCTGCACTGATGGCCGACACCTCTGCGGGGGTCAAACCCTGCATTTGGTAAACGTTGTAGCTGGAATATGGGAGGCCGTTGATTGTTGACATGATGGATCCTTGTTGGATTTATGGTGCTTATCGATGGATTCGTCGCCAACACTTAAATCTTTAACAAAAAACTGAATTTATTTAGCAAATAAAAAAGCGGACCCGAGGGCCCGCTTTTTAAAGGGTCAGTCAGAGACTGCGCTCAATTACTTGAGCAAGCTCAACACACCTTGTGCCGACTGGTTCGCTTGCGCCAACATGGCTGTTGCAGCTTGTTGGATGATTTGCGACTTGGCCAGGTTGGTAGTTTCAGAAGCGTAGTCAGTGTCTTGAATACGGCTGCGAGAAGCAGACATGTTCTGGTTGACTTCGTTCAAGTTGGCCACCACGGCATCCAAACGATTTTGGAAGGCACCAAGCTTGGCTTGGTTCATCGACACAGTCTTCAAAGCAGAGTCAAGAGCAGTCAAAGCCACTTGTGCACCAGCTTGTGTAGAAATGTCGATGTTGGCGACTTTCACACCGTTGTCCACACCACCGTAAGTACCTGTCTTGAAGCCGAGCTTCTCGAAGTTAGCATTGCCATCAGAGCCGCCTTCCAAAGTGAAAGACTTGTCAGATTGCAAGGTCACACGAGCATAGGTTGTTTTTGCTGCTGCAGCCGTGCCTGTTGCTGTATCGATATTAGCTGCAGGGATACCCAAATCACCATCAGCAGCAGCCAGATCAGTAGCGAGTGAAATATTGCGTCCATCTGCAGCGACCAAGGTCAAACCGCGACCGTTATCAGAAGCAGTAACACCAGTTTGACCTGTATATTCATTGATCAAGTTTGCAACATCAGTGCGTGTTGCTGCACGGCCAGTCACGGACTCATCCAAACCACTAAGAGAGATCTCTTGACCGTTGACAAACAACTTAGTTCCAGTGAAATCACCTGATGCAGCAGCTTCAAATGTTGTGCCTACGATTTCGTTAGGTGCCGCAGTAGCTGTAACGCCAGTTTGAGCTGAAGCCTTGTTGATCGCCGCAGCAATTGCAATTGCGCTAGCTGCTTTTGTAGAGCTGGTTGCAGTTGTATCGGATGCTGTGTCATCAGAAGTGGATGCGGCAACAATCGAAGTACCGTTGATACGCAAAGTACCAGCTTCAAGCAAGCCAGTTGTGGCGGCGCTAGGCGCTAAAGAAGCAACGGAACGATCCACCGCAGTCATGGCAGAAACATTTGCTGTATAGCTACCAGCAGTCAAGCCTGCATTTTTCAAATCACCGTTGCTAGAAACACCAATACTGATGGGTGAGCTAGTGGAGCTAGCCAACTGATAAGTACCTGTGTATACATCTGCTGCGCCAACACCTGTTGAGGCCGCCGTGTGTGTGCCAAAAGCAACTGTGATGTTTCGTGCATCATCCGCCACCAAAACGACACCTTTTTTCACATCACCAGTATCAATTGCACGAACACCTGTTTGCTGACTGATTGCATTAATTGCTGCAACGGTTGTAGCACGCGTGGCACCAGCATCTGTTGTCGTTGCAAATGCAGCAGTCGACACGCCATTAATGGTGATAGTGCCAGAGGCAGCAGCCGCTGGAACCATGGCTGTACCACCCACGGTGGTATTTCCAACAGTAGCTGTCACCCCAGTCTGAGCAGAAGATGCGTTGATAGCAGCAACTTTTGCAATAGCACTGGCAGCCTTGTCATCAGCCAACGACAACAAATCATCAGCGGCATCTGATGCACGAATAGTCACGCCATTGATGGTCAGATCACCAGCAGCAAGGCCTTTCAGGTCGCCAGTAGCAGCACTAAATGCAGTAGAAGTCAAAGAAGCACGTGAACCCAAACCAATATCTTTGGTTGACACAGAGTCGATCGACATGGTCATCAATTCACCAGCACGCACGCCAGTTTGCAAGTCGATCTTGCCGGCAGAACCGTCCAAGAGTTTGATACCGTTGAAGTTGGTTTGCTTGGCGACGTCGTCGATTTGCGCTTTGAGTTGGGCCACTTCCAATTGAGAAGCTTGGCGGTTATCAGCGTTCAATGAGCCGTTTGAAGACTGAACAGCGAGTTCACGCATACGCTGCAGCATGTCGGTCACTTGGCCGATAGCGCCTTCAGCGGTTTGCGCCATGGACATGCCGTCGTTGGCGTTGCGAATGGCAACTGCGAAACCGCGGATATCAGCAGTCATGCGGTTAGAAATGGCCAGGCCGGCAGCGTCGTCTTTAGCGCTGTTGATGCGCAAGCCAGTAGACAAACGTTCCATCGAAGTGGCGAGTTTGTTGTTGACATTGCTCAGCGATGCTTGCGCTGCCAGAGCCTTGGTGTTGGTGTTAATCACTGACATGATGTTTCTCCTAAAAAGTCATCACTGAGGGTTAATGTGTCAGGGAACACGAATTTGTTCCCTTCCATGGTTGATGATTCGTCAGTCCCAGAAATTACTTTAGGAACTATTCGAAAAATTTCTTGCTTTATGTGAGCTCGTTATGCAAGAGGCCTTTAAAGGCTTCAATATTGCTAGCAATGCGGACTACCACATCACTGGGGATTTGTCGGACGACTTCGCCTGTGTCCGCGTTTTTGACTTGCACGACCAAGCCTCCGCGTTGTTCATCCATTTGAAAATTGAGGTTTCGACCACCATCACGCATGGTTTCGTTGAGCTTTTGCAAAGACTCTTGCAAGTTGGCCTTCATCTTTTCAAGATCGACCTTGATCTCTACAGGCTTGGGCGCCACCACCTTGGGGGTTTGGGCTTCAGGCGCATCGGGCAACGCAGCAGACACATCTTTGACAGGCGCAGGTGTATCGTGCACAGGCGCAGGGGTGCGCACCTGTGGTTGCGTGTTTGCATGAATGGGGCGGGAACCGCCCTGAATGTCTGAAAGCATGTGGAACCTTCCTTTCACCCCTACCAAGCTGGCAAAGGTTTGTCGTGTTCTGCTTTATCGACACCAAGGCAAAGAACTTTAGCCACGACACGAAAATAATTTCGCGCGCGGCACATACAGATAGAAAAGAAACAGGAAGTATTAGCCTGATTTACCTGTCAAGCTGGCCATCATGCCTTCGAAGGTGGACTTGAGGCTGGTCTTCTGGCTATTGACGTTACCCACCAAACTGTCCATCGACGAGAACTGCTTTTGGTAACGCAACAACAAAGCATCCATGCGCGTTTGCAACTTGGTGAGCTCTGCTTTGTATTTGGTGTTTTGAGTATCTGCTGACTCGCTTTGAGTCAGCAAGATGCCGGTTTTGCCCAACATGTTGGTGAGCTTTTTCACGGCGTCACCTGCAATACCTGCATTGGCAGGGCTGTAAATGGTCAAACCATTTTGGTTGCCGGTGAAGGACTTCACGACATCGGTGTAGTGGTCGTTCAAGGCGGCATCGAGTTTGGTGTCATCCACAGACATGACACCCGTTTGGTCAATGCTGACGCCCATTTGCCACAAAGAACCCACATTGTCGCCAGGCGTGGAGGATGTGCCCATGACCATCGAGCGTAACTGTTGTTTGACAGTGCGAACGGTCGAGTCACCCACCAAGGTGGCACCGTAGGTCTCGAAGGTGGACTTGGGGTCAGACACTTCACCAAAGATGGTGACCGCATCGTTGTACGCGGTGACGATGGCTTTGATGTTGTCTTTGATGGTGCTGGTGTCACGCGTGAGGTCGACCGAGGCGGCACTGGTGGTGGTGGCCTTGAGGTTGAGCGTGAGGCCCGGCACCACATCGCTGACGGTGTTGCTGGAGCGGGTGTAGCTGACGCCATCAATCTTGACCGAGGCATCCGCCGCAGTTTGGTTGGCAGCATTGCTGCCAAATGACACACCAGGCGAGCCAGAGCCCGAACCATAATCTGTTGACACCGTGAAAGCGCCAGAAGCACCGACCACGCCCGACAAAATGATTTGGTAGGGGTTGGCAGAGCCGTCGCCCGTGTTGACAAGCTGCGCTTTGACACCCGCGGTGGTGGCATTGATGGCATTGACTAAATCTTGCGGTGTGTCTTTACCGGCAGCCAAGCTGATGCGTGCGCTGGCACCAGATGCGGGGATATCAGTCACATTGGCACCCGCTGTGGTGCTGCTGAAATACAAAGTGCCTGTGCCCAAGTTACCACCAGCATTGAAGCCGCTGAGCGCGCCACTGAAAGTGCCTGTGGTGGGGTTGTCAGGGGTCGTGCCGCTGGCAGCCAAGCTGGCAAAAACAGAAGCCACTTGCGACGCAGTGGCCGCCGCAGTGGTGGTGTAGGTCAAGCCCGCCACGGTGACGGACTGGCCTGCGGCCATGTCTTTGAAGGTGACGGCGGCATATTCAGTGACGGCAGACACACCTTGGGTAGTGCTCACACCCGGGGGCGTGGCAGCGGTGGATGTGACCGCAATGTCAGTGGCATTGGTTCCAGCGGTGGTGCTGGCAAAGACCAAAGTGCCATTGGTGGTGGTTGCCGCATTAAAGCCAGCCAAGGCACCGCTGAACGTGCCTTTGGCAGGGTCAGCAGGTGTGTTGACATCAGCTTGCAAGCCCGAGAATGCCGCAGCAACTTCGTCAGCTGTGCTGTCTTGGGTAGCGGTGTAGGTGAGGCCCGCGACGGTGACTTGTTCACCCGCCAACAAGCTTTGAAATGAAACAGTGGATGTCTCAGTCGCCGCCGCCACGCCTTGGGTGGTGGCGACGCTGGGGTTGACCTTAGACGCATCGCCCACGGTGAGCGAAAAGCTCATGGCACTGCCGCCATTGAGTGAGGCACTGGCAGAAGACAAGCCGCTGCTGACGCTGCGTTGTGCTTTGGCCAAACGCAGCACTTCGATTTCATGCGAGCCAGTGGTGGCTGCAGCGCTGGTGGTGACACCAAAAGCTGCGGTATTGCTATTGGAGGCTGTGACCGCGTTGAAATTGTTTTGGTCTTTGAGGGCCGTCATAGCGGTTTTGACACCCGACAAAACGAAAGACAAAGCTGAATAGCCAGAAATGCGTGATTCGTTTTTGGTGATCTTGGCGTTGATCGCGTTCTCTTTAGGCACACGTTCGGCGCTGACAAGGTTTTGGGCAAGCGAGCTCACATCCACCCCAGAGCCAGCCCCTAACGAGGTCAACAACTTCTGCGCATTGGCTTTGTTAGCGGCGGCGGTGGCAGCAGCTGAACTGGCAAGTGCAGAAGATGTGGATGAGCTCAGCGCAGTGGTGGCCATGAATAAACTTTCTTATCTCTGTGTAGATCGGTCTGAGCCTGAATAACTTGAATGACTTAATTCAAGAATTTGAACAAGTTCATTTGTGAGATCTTGGCAAAGCTGCTTTGGGCCGCCTCCAAAGCCAGCTGGTCTTTGTTCATGCGGGTGATGGCTTCGGTGTAGTCAAGGTCTTGCACATCCGAGCGTGTGGTTTCCAAGCGCAGCTTGACTTGATCCAATAAGCTGTTTTGAAAATCGACCACCGTCAAATCAGCGCCAACTTGACCCAAACCCTCGCTGACACCGTTTTGCAAAGTGTCAAGCTCTGAAATGCCACGTTGAATCGATGTGCGGTCGGTGCTCTTGATGGCAGTCACGAGGTCATCGAGAGATTGAAAGAAATCCACCCCCACTTTGCCGCCTTTGCCATCGTCGCGCACCACACGCACAAATGCATCTGAACCAGGCATATTCAGGTTCATGCGGCGGTTGTCGCCCACATTGACTTTCATGCGGGCGTGATCACCTTGATAAATGACACGGCCTGTCGCATCTTTGCTGAATGCAGGTTGTGTGGCTTTGCTGCCAGAGAACAAATAATTTCCGTTGCTGTCTTGGCTGTTGGCCAAACTCAAGATTTGTTCTTTGAGCGTGCTAATTTCCAGTGCAATGCTCTGACGGTCCAATGAACCTAAGGTGTCGTTCGCGGCTTGCACCGACAACTCTTTGATACGAAACATCACATCACTTGTGTTTTTCAACGCTGTTTCTTCAGCAGTCAAACGCACGTTGACCGTCTTCAAGGTTTCTTGATAGCTTGTCGTACGTGCAATTTCGGCCTCCAAGCGCGTGACTAAAGAAGCTTTGTCAGGCTCATCGCTGGGTTTGACAATTTGCAACCCCGTGGACAACTGCTCTTGCACTTTAGACAGTTTGGCTTGAACGCCGCCCAGTTGTTGAGTGGCTCGATCGAAGTAAAGGCTAGTAGAAATTTTCATGATGTTTTACCTAGATCAGCGAATTTGCACAATGGAATCAAACAACTCGCCAGACACCTGCAGTGCTTTGGCGCAAGCTTGATAGGCTTGTTGGTAGCGAATCAGGGCGGCGGCCTCGTCGTCTAGGTTGACGCCTGAGACTTTGTCACGCGCAGCAACGGCTTGGTCGTTGACCACCGTCAAGGCTTCTTGCGTGATGATGGCTTGCTGAGCCAAGTTACCGACGTTGTTGATTTGGTCGATGTACGTGTTGGCAATCGTTTTGCCATTGACGACGGGCTTCTTGTTCAAGTCGACGATGTCAAGAATGTTGACGTTATTACCCAAGCCGTCAAAGTTACCATCAATCTTGAAGTTGTCACCAACAACAGGCGCATGTGTGAGTTTGAGTTGAAGGCCCTGAAATTCAATGACAGGCTCCAACACTGTGGGGTCGTAATGACGATCCGCCAATTGGGTACCGGTTTTGGTGTCAATGATGCTGTAACGATCCTCGGCCGTGAACTTCACGGTCAGTGACTGCGTACGCAAGCTGTCACGAGGGTTGTCGGGCTGACCGCTGAAACCCACCGCCACGCTGGCAGAACCCTTGCCAGTCACAAATAGCAACAAGTCATCCGGACATCCGCTGTCGATGTAGGCACCGGTGCGCAGGCCAATCTTGGCCATGTCCGCAGGATTTCCAAATTTTTCAATAGGTGGGTTGCCTTCGAAGTACGAACCAAATGAAAAACGAATATCAGGACTGAATGCCTCATCGTTGAGCTTGCGAGCCAAACGGTCATTGAGGGTGTAGTCCTTGGGATCTAGTGCAAAGGCGTTGGCATTGAAGTTACCCGCACTGTCTACACCAGGGCCGATGGAGATGTTGGCTGAGCCTTTGGGATCAATGGTGGAGAGTTGCAAATCGCCGTTGTCATCGATGGATGCGACCACACCTGTCTCTTCGTCACCCGGATTGAGGGCCTTTGATTTGGCATTGATGCGGTCAATGAGCCCAGCCAAGTTGGTCACCTTGGTTTTCTGAGCTAGTGCATTACTTCCCTCTTTGACAGTAAAAGCTTCATCGATGGCAGCGTCAGAGATGTCATCCCCTGTTGGAACGATATACAAGCGCTGTCCATCCACTTTGGCCAACAGGTCTTTAGAAAATTTTTCATCCACCACACCGGCTAAAGCGCTTGCGGCGGCACCTGCCGCACTCAAAGTCAAGCCTGTTGGGGTGAGTGAGCGCCCTGTCGTGTCTGTGAAGACCAAACCGCCACCACTGACTTCTACGTTGATCGTGCTGGCACCATCTTGTGCACGCAGGCGGCTTTGCAACTCGTCGGCTAAGTCCGTCAAGTTGGTGGAGACCAATGTATCCAGGGTGATGGTGTTGCTGCCGACCGCAATTTCAAATTTGCTGAATGCTTGGGTAGCCACCGTTGGAAATTGGATACTGCTGATGGTTGCACTGGAATTTAGTTTCTTCGCTAAATCTTCAGCACTCAGTGCCGATACAGACTTTGCTGGAGAACCAAATTCCACAGATTTCAGCGAAGTTGTAGAGGCTGAAAAATCGTAGGCACCTTCGCTGAAGTTCACGCCGTTGATTTGCAACGGTTTTCTCCAATCGACGTCGGTCATTGGGACATGCAAATCACGAATCACTTGCACCATGCGGACTTGGCCGTCATACACGCCAGATTGGATGTTTAACGCATTCCCGTCTGGTGCAGAGTTGATGCGAATGGGGCTACCCAGCATATCGTTGATGACCAACTCACCATTACTAGAGACACCCGCCTGAATGCCAATGCCTGAATCGTTGATACGTGCGACCAACTGATTGACGTTTGCAAAACCTGTGATGTTTTTTCCATTGATGATCAATGGTTTTGTCATGTTGAGCTTGGCCACTGGCACGCGAATTTCTGAGAACACCTCAGCGCGAACATTGGTTTGCGCCACATAGCTGTTGACCACTTCTACACGGCCACCAGAGACCAATGGGTCAGCACCTGAGGGCGTGAGCTGAAAGCCTTTGAAATCACGACCTTGCGCGTCGTCAATCACCAAATCTGCTCCGTTGACAGAGACTGTGATGGCGTTCGATTGATCTTTGGTACGAAGCTTTGATTGCAACTCAACAGCGAGATCCGAAAGATTCGTAGCTGTGAGAGGCTGAATATCCAGTTTGATGCCGCTGACCAATGCACTAAGTTTAGAAAACGCAGCAGTTGTGCCTGCGCCAAAATTCAGGTTGCTGAACGTTGCCTTCGAAGTGCCATTGACCCAGTTGGCGATTTGCATAGCGGACGAGTTGACCTCGACTTCTCCACCAAAAGCACCTCTTGTGCTGTCGGCTGGGGCCAGCTTGACCGCTGTGATGTCGCGACCTTTTGCATCGGTGATGCGTAAATCGGCACCGTGATTGATAGAGGTAGCGACCAATCCCTGGTTGATCAGGTCTGCATTCAATGCGGTGATGAAGCTGCTGATGCTGTCTGCACTTGTACTGGCGACAACAGCGCTCACCGACTGGCCGCCGACCAAGGCATTGAACGTGAAAGCTGTACTGGGACTGCTACCCAATTGAAAGCCCTTCATCGTGATGGCTGAGTCTGTTTCAGGAACGAAGTCAGGCATGGCCAAACCATTGAGCGTGATGGCACCTGCAGGAATGGTGGAATCAACGCTGCTGATGCGCGAAGTTTCTAAATTGGCAGGCAGAGGAACGGGCGTGCCCGCAGAACCATACACATCGTAGTTTTGACCATACAGCGCTGTGGCTTTGGCGCCGTAGAACATGTCGATACCACGGTACGCGTTGGAACCTGTCTTGTTGAGATAGGCATCGCTGTAGGTAGCGTTGGGTGCAAATCCGTTATCGGGTGTGAAGAGTTGGTACTTTTCAGTTTCGGTCAACGTCTGACCCAACAGCTGGCGACCATCACGCGTCATGACCTGCAGTTGCTGACCAGGCTCGGCCTGATCTAAGTAAAACGTGGCATTAACGCCTGCTGAAAGTGTGGTGACAGGTGCATACACACGCGCACCATCGACCTTAAATGTCACACCCGCTGTGGTGTTCGGGTTGTTCACCAAATTAGTGTTGCTCAATGCCGTCGATGGCGCCCCCCCCGTGAATCGAACTGTGGCACGGGTGGTTGTCACGTTGGTGTTACCTTCGCTGACACGGAATTGGGCAGCTGTCGCAACGCGCATACCGTCAGTCACAGCCAAGCGAATGCCTGCGGCGGGGGTGGCTGCATTTGAGTCAAACGCATACAAATCGGCGCCCATTTGCCCGTAGCCATCGATACCATTTTTCTGAATGGCGTTGGTTTCGGTGACAAATGTCTGCGCCAAAGCAGAAAGATTCTTTTGTGCAGGCTCAAGCACTTGGCTGATGAAGCTTTGGTAACCACCCAGCTGACCGCCGCTCGCGCTGGCCAGTGATTCGGTTTTGCCGTAGGGGTCGAGCACCAGTTCAATTTTTCCTTGAACGGCGCTGTCAATGCCAATCGGGCGAGCTTTATTGCCATTGACCACCAAACCTTGAGTCATGGTGGTACCCAAGCTCACGTTGACCGTGCCATTTGTGGTGAAGCTCACTTTGGTACGAACCAAGTCAGAGAGTTGGCGCAAAGTCAAATCACGGCGGTCCAGCAATTCAGCAGGCTGCCCCTCAAGCGTGGGAGATTTCGCCAAGCTTTGGTTAATCAATGCCAATTGGCTGGTCAGCGTGTTGACTTGCGCCGCCACGCTCTTGATGCCTTCACTGGTCTCTGTGGCAATCAAATCTAATTGACTGTTCAACTCACCAAAGCGGGAAGCAACGCCGTCGGCGCTGCGCAAAAAGCTGGTTCGTTGTACGGTCGAGGCGGGATCTGCCGACAAGGAACTGGCTGCAGCAAAGAAGTTATCCAAGGCTGAGCTCAAACCAATGCTCTTGTCACCCATGATGTCCATCACGCGCTTGGCGTAATCGACCATTGGCTTTTGGCTTGCCAAATCACTGGTGCTGTTGCGCAAGTTAGATTCAGCAAATGCATCAAACTGACGTTTGATGTTGCTCAGCATCACACCGGTGCCCACATACATGCTGGCCATTTTTTTGGGCGCAGTGTCTTTGAGCACCACATCTTGACGTGAATAACCTTCGGTATTGACGTTCGAAATGTTGTTGGCCACTGTGCTCAAAGCACGTTGGTAAGCACCAATGCCATTGCTGGCGATGCCGAGCATGTCACTCATTTGCGACCTCCGCTAAAGGGTGCCTTGAACTCTTGCAAGCTCTTGAGTGGCAGGGATTTTTCCAAAGCAAAGCCTTTGCTCAACTCTGCCGCTGTGGGCAAAGGAATAGGTTGTTGCTTGGGATTCAATGGAATACCTTTACCGCGCGCTTTCAACAATGCGTCAGTGCTAGGTGCAGGCATTTGTTGTTGCTTGACTGCACGTTCCATGAAGTCGGCCACGCCCAAGGCGCCGCGTTTGGACATTTGCAAAGACACTTCTTTGTCAAACATGCCTTCAAAGGTTTCCATGGCATGCGATTTGTTTTCTTCGTCCTTCATGGGCTCATTGGCCTCACGCATGGACTTCAACATCATCTGAATGAAGAGGCCTTCAAACTGCTGCGCTGATTCTTTCAGCGCGCTGTTTTGGTCTTTCTGCGCTTTACCGCGCAGCTCACCCAGACCTGTGAAGTCCGTGTAGGACCTAGGTGTTGAGGTGTCGACGGGGCTGCTCATAGTCGTGCTCGCTTAGATGATGACCAACTCGGCGCGCAGGCTGCCGGAGCTTTTCAAGGCTTCAAGAATGGCAATCAAAGCAGACGGCGTGGCGCCCACTTGGTTAACCGCATCCACAATTTGACGCAGCTCGACACCGGGCTGGAACAAGAACATGGGCTTGTTCGGTTCTGCCACTTTGATGTCGGCGTTTTGCACTTCGGCGGTCTGGCCACCGGCAAGCATGTTGGGTTGTGAGACTTCGTTGGTGGCAGTGATCGCCACAGAAATCGTGCCATGCGACACAGCGGCTGCTGTGACGCGCACCGAGCGGTTAATCACCACCGTGCCTGTGCGTGAGTTGATTACCACGCGTGCGGGCGGCTCACCTGGTGTGACCTCTAAGGCCTCCACCATGCTCATGAATGCGACGCGCTGATTCAAGTTTTGGGGTGCTCGTACCGATACCGATACACCATCAATGGCTTGTGCCACATCACCGCCAAATTTTTTATTGATCGCGTTGACGATAGCAGTGGTCGTCGAAAAATCGTTTTCACGGATGTTGTAGATCACGTTTTCGGCAGACTCAAAAGGCGTGTCCACAACGCGCTCCACAATCGCGCCGCCAGGAATGCGGGCTGAGGTGGGCACACCAATTTGCACTTTAGAACCTGCTGCGCTGGCATCAATGCCGGTCGCTGTGAGCGCACCTT